>LAZR01000507.1_pt1 | contig 30510 bp, 25 predicted proteins | sample 329461 | NCBI WGS metagenome assembly LAZR01 (sample SAMN03002196, study PRJNA259156) | marine sediment metagenome | biome: sea floor; feature: Hydrothermal impacted sediments; material: marine sediment; isolation source: Loki non-amplified sample from Loki's castle hydrothermal vent sediment ...
CATTCCAAAATAGCATATCATTTGTCTTCACAGCACTAAACAAAGAATCATATCCCTCCCTGAAGAATTTTTCTAACCCTCCATCTATATCTTTTGCAAGAATCATTGGCGATGTGGATTGAATTAAAACCAAAACATCACAATTAACTTTTCCCAAAAAGTGCTCAACTACCGCTTCCGTAGATGTTTCATCTTCGGCCAAGATAACAGGCCTTCTAAGAACTTTAGCTCCATAGACTTTAGCAATCTCTTCAATCTCCGAATCTTCTGTACTTACCCAAGTTTCACTCACATTAGAACCAAGAGAAGAGATAATAGAATAGGCCAACAAAGGCAACCCATTCAAATCTACAATATTCTTTCTCGCAATTCCCTTACTTCCTCCTCTGGCAGGTATCATTGCTATTACCTTTATATTTCTCTTAGACATTTTTCTCCCTCTAATTCTCTCCTCAATTTACGAATCCTACTCACCTCTTCTTTGCTCAAGTTCTTTTCCCAATTAGGTAAAGAACATTTAGTATCCAATAATTTCTTAACTATCTTAATACCTAAACCAAAAGCTTCCTCTAACAAAGGGACAATCTTATTCAATAACTCATCATTAGCAGACAAACCTAATACCAATTCATCATATATTTGACGATGAACTTCACAAATAGTCCGTTTGGAACAAATCCTAATTCCTTTTGTTGAATTACTTTTTTCTGAGAAGCTATTCATATTATACAAACCTTTCATTTTGGAAATTCCAAAAGAAGGGTGTTCTCTTTTTTTATACCTTCTTGAAATCTCTTCTCAACTATCCCTTTTAAATATAATTGTTTTATTACTTTTGTTTTTCATTTTTTCAGAAACTAAAAGACCACTAAATTATGGCTCACAATATTAAGCCGGGAGTTGCTACCGGAGACGAAGTTCAAGCAATATTCAACTACGCAAAAGAAAAAGGTTTTGCTTTACCAGCCGTAAACGTAATTGGTTCTGACACTATTAATGGTGTTTTAGAAACTGCCGCAAGTTTAAACGCTCCAGTAATTATTCAATTTTCTAATGGCGGAGCTCAGTTTAATGCTGGAAAAGGTCTTTCAAATGACGGTCAAAAAGCTGCTATTGCAGGTGCAGTTGCGGGTGCAAAACATGTTCATCAATTAGCAGAAGCTTACGGTGCAACAGTAATTCTTCATACAGACCACTGTGCTAAAAAACTATTGCCTTGGATCGACGGACTTTTAGATGCTAGTGAGAAACATTTCGCTGAAACAGGTAAATCTCTTTTCAGTTCTCACATGATCGATCTTTCTGAAGAACCTTTAGAAGAAAACATTGAAATCTGTAAAGGTTACCTAGAGCGCATGAGCAAAATGAACATGACTTTAGAAATCGAACTAGGTATAACTGGTGGTGAAGAAGATGGTGTTGATAATTCTGATGTAGATGATTCTAAATTATACACACAACCAGAAGAAGTAGCCTATGCTTACGAAGAGCTTTCAAAAGTAAGTCCTAAGTTTACAATTGCCGCTGCATTTGGTAACGTACATGGTGTATATAAGCCAGGTAACGTAAAGTTAACTCCGAAAATCCTTAAGAATTCTCAAGAATATATTTCTAAGAAATATGGTGTTGAGCATAATCATATCGATTTCGTATTCCACGGTGGTTCTGGATCTACAGTAGAAGAAATTAGAGAAGGTATCAGCTACGGTGTTATTAAAATGAACATTGATACTGATTTACAATATGCTTTCTTAGCAGGTGTTCGTGACTACGTTCAGGATAATAAAGATTACTTACAGGCACAAATCGGAAATCCAAAAGGATCAGATGAGCCTAACAAGAAATATTATGACCCAAGAGTTTGGTTAAGAAAAGGTGAAGTAACTTTCATAGAGCGTTTGAAAAAAGCGTTTGAAGATTTAAATAACGTTAATACGCTATAATAAACTTTAGATTAACCAATAAATGGATGATATGACGGCTTGGTTTAAAAGAAAAGAAAAAGGGATACAAACCTCTACTGAGGAAAAAAAAGACACTCCAAAAGGCTTGTGGTACAAATCGCCCACAGGTAAAATTGTCGAGTCTGATGATCTTGCAAAAAACTTTTATGTAAGCCCAGAAGATGATTATCATGTAAGGATCGGTAGTAAAGAGTACTTTGAAATTTTGTTCGACAACAATAAGTTTACTGAACTTGATGAAAAGCTTACTTCTAAAGATCCCTTAAAATTCGAGGATACCAAGAAATATAGTGAGCGTTTAAAAGCCGCACAGAAAAAAACCGGACTTAAAGATGCTGTAAGAACAGGATACGGAAAGTCTTTTGGTAAAGATATCGTTATCTGCTGCATGGATTTCAAATTCATTGGTGGTTCTATGGGTAGTGTTGTAGGTGAAAAGATTGCTCGTGGTATTGATCACGCCATCAAAAAGAAAACACCATTTATGATGATTTCTAAATCTGGTGGTGCACGTATGATGGAGGCTGCGCTTTCATTGATGCAATTAGCTAAAACATCTGCTAAATTGGCTCAATTATCTGACGCAGGTTTACCATACATCTCACTATGTACAGATCCAACAACTGGTGGTACAACGGCATCATATGCTATGTTAGGCGATATTAATATTGCCGAACCTGGTGCTTTGATCGGTTTTGCCGGCCCTCGTATAGTTAAGGATACTACCGGTAAAGAATTACCTGAAGGTTTTCAATCTTCAGAGTTTTTATTGGAGCATGGCTTTTTAGATTTTATTTCTCACAGAAAAAATTTAAAGAAAAAGGTTAACCTATATATTGACCTAATTCAGAACAACCCTGTGAGATCATAAAAAGCTCAAATTTATTTCTTGATTTGATATAGTTTCTTATTTCAAAAAAAGAGTATCTTTGCGCCCTGATTGAAAATCAATCATAATACATAAAAATCATTTAAAATAATATTGGAATGTATCTTACAAAAGAAGTAAAAGCAGAAATTTTCAAGAAACACGGTGGTAAAGTAGAAAACACTGGTTCTACAGAAGGGCAAATTGCCTTATTCACACACAGAATCAATCACTTGACTGGTCACTTGAAAAGAAATCACAAAGACTACAACACTGAACGTTCACTTGTGAAACTAGTAGGTAAAAGAAGAAGTCTTCTTGATTACATGATTAAAAATGATATTGTAAAATACAGAGAGCTTATTATAGAGCTTGGTATTAGAAAATAATATTGCAAAAAAGGGGATAGTTTACTATCCCCTTTTTTTAATTACTCCATGCCTTAGGAGATTTAGCCAAACACATTGGCAAAGGCGAACAAAAAGCTACACACGGTTTTTCATTGGTCAACACAACACAATACAACACAACAACTCCGACCAGAGAAATTTCAGTCGGAAAGACCATTGTTTAACAAATCTGCAATACGCAGGTTTTAATCGAATTTTATGATTCCAAAAGTATTTAAAGAGGTCATAGACCTTGGTGACGGTAGAGAAATTTCTATCGAAACAGGAAAATTGGCAAAACAGGCTCACGGCTCTGTTGTTGTTCAATCAGGAAAATGTATGTTATTATGTACAGTAGTTTCCAATTACAAACAAAGTGATGTGGACTTTCTTCCACTTACGGTAGATTACCGTGAAAAATTTGCAGCTGCAGGTCGTTACCCAGGTGGTTTCTTCAAAAGAGAAGCAAGACCAAGTGACGGTGAAGTATTAACTATGCGTTTAGTGGATCGTGTTTTACGTCCATTATTCCCAAAAGATTACCACGCAGAAACACAAGTTATGATTCAGTTAATGTCTCATGATGACGATGTTATGCCTGAAGCTATGGCTGGTTTAGCTGCTTCTGCTGCTATACAATTATCAGATTTCCCTTTTGAATGTCCAATTTCTGAAGCTAGAGTTGGTCGTATAAATGGCGAATTCGTTATCAACCCAACTAGAGCGCAATTAGCTGAATCTGACATCGATATGATGATTGGTGCATCTGCCGATTCTGTTATGATGGTTGAAGGTGAAATGGATGAGATTTCTGAAGAAGAAATGGCTGAAGCAATTAAATTTGCTCATGAAGCTATAAAACTACAATGTGCTGCTCAAGTAAAATTAGCAGAAGCTTTCGGTAAGAAAGAAGTACGTGAGTATGCTGAAGAAAGAGAAGATCAAGATTTAGCAAAGAAGATTCATGACATGGCATATGATAAAGTATATGCTATTGCTAAAGCAGGTTCTTCTAAAAAAGAAAGAAGTACTGCATTTTCTGAAATTAAAGAAGGTATCAAAGCAACTTTCTCTGAAGAGGAATTGGCTGATTACGGTGATTTAGTTTCTAAATATTACGCTAAAGCTGAAAAAGCAGCAATTAGAACTTTAACTTTAGATGAAGGTTTGCGTTTAGATGGTCGTAAGACTGATGAAATTAGACCAATTTGGTGTGAAGTAGATTATTTACCATCTACACATGGTTCTGCCATTTTTACTAGAGGAGAAACTCAAGCATTAGCAACAGTTACTTTAGGTACTTCTAGAGATGCTAACAAAATAGATATGCCATCTTACGAAGGCGAAGAAAATTTCTATTTACATTATAACTTCCCTCCTTTTTGTACAGGTGAAGCTAGACCATTAAGAGGAACATCTCGTAGAGAAGTTGGTCATGGTAACTTAGCTCAACGTGGTTTAAAAGGAATGATTCCTGCAGATTGTCCTTACACTGTACGTGTAGTATCTGAAGTATTAGAATCTAACGGTTCTTCTTCAATGGCTACTGTTTGTGCTGGTACAATGGCATTAATGGATGCTGGTGTTCAAATGACAAGACCTGTTTCTGGTATTGCAATGGGATTAATTTCTGATGCTGAAACTGGTAAATATGCCGTTCTTTCTGATATTTTAGGTGATGAAGATCACTTAGGTGATATGGACTTTAAAGTTACTGGTACTTCAGAAGGTATTACTGCATGTCAAATGGACATTAAAGTAAAAGGATTGTCTTACGAAATTTTAGTAAATGCACTAAAACAAGCAAGAGAAGGTCGTTTACACATTTTGGGTAAAATCACTGAAACTATTTCTACTCCAAACTCAGATGTTAAGGATCACGCACCTACAATGGTAACTAGACGTATTCCTAACGAGTTTATTGGTGCTTTAATTGGACCAGGAGGAAAAGTGATTCAAGAAATGCAAAAAGAAACTGAAACAACTATCGTTATTAACGAAGACCCTGTTACAGAAGAAGGTATTGTTGAAATTTTAGGTGTAGGTAATAAAGGTATCGATGCTGTTATGGCAAAAATAGATTCTATATTATTTAAGCCAGAAGTTGGTAGCGTTTACGAAGTAAAAGTGATCAAAATGTTAGATTTTGGAGCTGTTGTTGAGTATATGGATGCACCAGGAAACGAAGTGTTATTACACGTAAGTGAATTAGCATGGGAACGTACAGAAAATGTAACCGATGTTGTTAATATGGGTGACGTATTTGATGTAAAATACTTCGGTTTAGATAAACGTACTCGTAAAGAGAAAGTTTCTCGTAAAGCTCTTTTACCAAAACCAGAAGGTTTCGTTGAAAGACCACCACGTGATGATAAGCGTAGAGATGACCGTCGTGGAAACGATCGTGATAGAAAACCAAGAAGAGATTAATTTTTCTTAAATAACTAAAAAACTCGTTTTTAATTAAACGAGTTTTTTTTTGCTTCAATTTTAGCACAATTTATTTTCAGAAATCAAATTTGTGCACATACCCTACAGTAAGTTCACTAAAGTCAGCTTGACCTAAATTAGCATTAATAAAGGCTCCAACATAAATATTGTGCCTTGATTTACTATCCATATCAATAAAATAATATTTCAAGCCCATTCGACTGAAAACATGTTTTTTTATTTTGTAATAAGAGTTCATCTCACCCAATACTATAATTTCTTCCCCATTAACAAATTGAGTATACCCTTTGTTCAATTGCCAATCAATTATATAAAAGGGCTTGAAAACATTAAGCCCAATATTCATTTCCATCCCAACCTGACCCAACAGTAATTCTGCACTACCAAATATCCCTAATCTAGATGCATTTAAAATAGATCGATTGGCAAACTGAGGTTCTTGAGTCCTAATAAGTGTTTCATCATTAATTATGTAATCATAATAGTGTTGATAAAAATGATAATATAGCCCCAAGCCATACTTAAATGTTCTATTAATGACTTTACCTCCAGAAAGAGACACCGCATATACCGGTTTCTTATCTTTAAAAACATCCGAAAATGAATTGATCCCTACACCTAATCTAGCTTCATAATACCAATATATACTTCTAGAAGGTATATTCGAAGGTACACTGTCAACGAAATTAGGTTTCTTTTCGAAACTTGCTAAAACGCTTAAAAGAACAGAATTATAACCTCTATTTGGTTTTCTAACATGCCCGTTGGAATAATGAAAATAGCCTAACCCTATTCTCCATGTAGATTTATCTCCTTTAAAAACATTGTATAAAATCGAAGATTTATAAGACCAATTAACATGAGTGGACACTCCTTTATTATAAGGGTTGGTTTCTAAATCATATTTTTTAGTAACATAAGAACCTCCAAAAGCCAACAAAAGGGAAAGATTATCTGTTTTTTCTGGAAACAAAGCGAACTCAACATATGGCAGTATGCTATAAGCATAACCTAAATTAGATGGATTCCCTAAATCAGAAAAACCAAGAGAGATTCCTGTTTTTGGTCCATTAAGGTAATATTCCCAATCTTTAAGTCCACCGCTATGGTCTTGTCCAAAATTCAAGAAAATATTTTTCTGTAATCGGTGTTTAGGAAAATTACTATTAGAGTTCCCCATCCACCCTATTGAAACATCCAACTCATGATATGTAGATGATTTCGGTATGTATTCTTGTGTAATCCCAAATAAAGGAATCAACAAGAAAATCATTCGGCTAAGGGATAAGAATATTTTTTTAAACAAGCTGTAAATATATAACTCTCAATCTAGCATTTCTAAAATTTCAAGAACAACTCATATTAGATAAAAGACCTCAATCTTATGATATAATAATAGATGAAAATATGCGTGATTTCAATTCAAAACTATGAAGAGATTAATTCTCATGTAAGTTTATAAAATAAGCCCCGACAGATATATTAGAGCTTATTTTGTGCATTTCAACAGAAAAATGAAGTTTTTTACACCCAATTGTAACATTCGGAAGTTTTTTACGTATAAGTATATGCAGTCTATGCAAACTGAACTTAATTTATTTTAATGAGACAGCTTAAGATTACAAAACAGGTTACCAATAGGGAAACCGCATCTTTGGACAAGTACTTACAAGAAATTGGAAAAGTAGACTTGATTACCGCTGATGAAGAAGTAGAGTTGGCACAACGTATCAAGGCAGGCGATCAGATCGCTCTTGAAAAACTTACCAAAGCCAACCTCAGATTCGTGGTATCAGTTGCAAAGCAGTACCAAAACCAAGGACTTACTTTACCGGATTTGATTAACGAGGGAAACCTTGGTCTTATCAAAGCTGCACAGCGTTTTGACGAAACGCGGGGATTTAAGTTTATCTCCTACGCCGTATGGTGGATTCGTCAATCTATATTACAAGCTTTGGCAGAACAATCTCGTATCGTTCGTTTGCCATTGAACAAAATTGGTTCTATCAACAAAATCAACAAAACTTTTGCTTTCCTTGAGCAAGCGCATGAAAGAATGCCTTCTCCTGAAGAAATTGCAAAAGAATTGGATATGACTGTTGAAGACGTAAAACAATCATTAAAAAACTCAGGTAGACACGTATCTATGGATGCGCCTCTTATTGACGGTGAAGATTCTAACCTTTACGATGTACTTCGTAGTGGCGAATCTCCAAATCCAGATAGAGAGTTATTACATGAGTCACTTCGTACAGAAATTGAGCGAGCTTTAGAAACATTGACACCGCGTGAGGCAGATGTAATTCGTTTGTACTTTGGTCTTGCAGGTCAACATTCTATGACTTTAGAAGAAATTGGTGAAACTTTTGACCTTACAAGAGAAAGAGTTCGTCAAATTAAAGAAAAAGCAATTAGAAGATTAAAGCACACATCTAGAAGTAAAATATTAAAAACGTATTTGGGTTAAAAACCAATAGCGTTTAAGCTATAAAAATTACACGTTAAATATTCCTTAAATTGGCAATATTGGCATATTAGTTGTAATTTTAACGGTAACAACAGTTTATCATGACTGTTCGTTTTTTGATTGATGAATAAACTCCGGCTGATTACCGGAGTTTTTTCATTTATAAAAGTTTCAAATATCTATTAGTTCTTCATACCTCCACCATCAGATGGTTATGTAGTATAATCTTTTCCTATCTTAGAGCATACATCACTGTTTTAATGAAACATCTTTTACTAATATTAACGGTTCTCGCTTTGTTCAATTCTTGCAATAATCATAAGACAATTACAGATTTTGATGTGTATCCTACACCAATAGGAGAAAGTCTTTGGATACACTACACTACAGAATCTACATTATTTAAACTATGGTCACCAAATGCTGAAGAAATCGTCTTAAGACTATATAAAAACGGACATGATTCACTAGCATTCTCCACGTTTAGTCTCACAAAAAAAGAGCTAGGTATTTGGGAAAAGAAAGTTACCGAAGACTTAAACGGCATCTATTACACATATCAAATTAAAACCAAGAATACATGGCTGAATGAAACACCTGGCATTTATGCTAAAGCTGTTGGCGTAAATGGCAATAGAGCTATGGTTTTAAATATGGAAACTACCAACCCTGTTGGATGGAAACAAGACAAATCGCCAATTCTAAAGCACCAAAATGAAGCTGTAATTTATGAATTGCATATACGTGACATGACAATTCATCCACAATCTGGATCTACAATGCCAGGCACTTATCTAGGTTTAGTAGAAACAGAAACTGTGGGACCAAATAATACAGCAACTGGTATTGACCACATTAAAAATTTAGGTATTACACATGTGCATCTTTTACCCACTTTTGACCATTATTCTATTGACGAAAGTAATTTAGATACCCCGCAATTTAACTGGGGATATGATCCAAACAATTATAATGTACCCGAAGGTTCTTTTTCAAGCGATCCGTTTAATGCTGAAGTTCGAATAAAGGAATTCAAACAAATGGTGAAGACTTTTCATGATAATGGCATAGGTGTAATTATGGATGTGGTATATAATCATACAGGTAAAACAGAAGAATCTAAGTTTAACCAAGAAGTACCTGGTTATTATTATCGCCATTGGGAAGATGGATCATATACAGATGCTGCTGCGTGTGGTAATGAAACTGCCTCAGAAAGGGCTATGATGCGAAAATTTATAATTGAATCTGTCGCATATTGGACCAAGGAATATCATATTGACGGATTTAGATTTGACCTTATGGGTATTCATGACATAGAAACCATGAATGAAATATCTGAAGCTGTTTTAAAGATTAATCCTGATGCATTGCTATATGGGGAAGGTTGGACAGCAAAAGACTCCCCATTACCAGAAGAAAAACGAGCTTTAAAAAAACACACTAAACAACTTTATCAATTTGCTGCTTTTAATGATGACCTTCGGGACGGACTTAAAGGTTCTGTTTTTGAAGATGAAAGTTTGGGTTTTGTAAGTGGTGCAAAAAAAACAGAAGAGTCTATTAAATTTGGAATTGTTGGTGCTATTCAACATTCCCAAATAAACTATACTAATGTCAACTATTCAGATGCTCCGTGGACTTCAGAATCTTGGCAATCTATAAACTATGTTTCTTGCCATGACAACCACACACTTTTTGATAAATTAAAAATTTCAAGACCAGATGCTGATTTAGATGATTTAATTGCAATGGATAAATTGGCTAATGCGATTGTATTAACATCTCAAGGAACTCCGTTTCTACATGCTGGCGTTGAAATGTTACGAACAAAAAATGGAGAGCATAATTCTTATAACCTTCCCGACAGTATTAATCAAATAAACTGGAATTGGAAAAATGATTATAAAGAGGTTTTTGAGTATTATCAGAACCTAATTCAATTACGAAAAGCACATTCAGCATTTTTCATGCATAATGCCCTAGATGTACAAAAGCATTTAAAATTCCAAAAAGCAAATGACAGTCTTGTTTCTTTTACCTTAGAAGAGCATGCAAATGGTGATATTTGGAAGAATATTTTGGTTATATACAATGCACACGATAAAAACATAAATTATAAAATTGATGGTACTTGGCAAGAAGCCGTTTCTGGTAGTACCTTTGACTCTAAGGGTTCAAAGTCAATAATAAATAATATTGATGTACCCGCTCTTTCAATGTATGTTGCATTTCAAAAATAATCGTATTTTCTGTTTAATAAATAATCAATCATGAGTTCAGATTCACAACCTAATAATCCGCTTCATGGTATAAAATTAGCCACCATACTTGAAGAACTTACAGAGAAGTATTCATGGGAAGATTTAGCCGGTCAAATCAATATTAATTGTTTTAAAAGTAACCCGACTATAAAATCAAGCCTAAAATTCTTACGTAGAACTCCATGGGCAAGAGAAAAAGTGGAACATTTATACTTACAATCCTTTAAAAAATAATGGGCTTTAATATCGTACTCATAGAGCCAGAAATACCTAATAATACGGGTAATATTGGCAGATTGGCACTCGCTACAGGATCAACATTACACTTGGTTAAACCATTTGGATTTGAGCTTAGTGATAAACGCCTTAAACGTGCTGGTTTAGATTATTGGCAACACCTTAACGTAATCATGTATGAAAATGTCGATGCTTTCTTTAAGCAGCATAAAGACAAAAAAATGGTATTCTTTTCTGCTACGGCCACCAAAAACCATTGGGAAATTGAATACACAAACGATATGTTTTTAGTTTTCGGAAAAGAATCTGTTGGCTTACCTAAATCCATCTTAACTAAAAATGAAGATAATGCTGTAAAAATTCCACTTTACAGCGAGCATATTCGCAGCTTAAACTTAGCTAATGCCGTAGCTATTTCTATTTACGAAGGATTGCGACAAATAGACTGATTTTTGCTTTAGGTTACTTTGTATCTTTAAGATACCAATACAAAGAACCAATGAAAACAATCAACCACCTCTTCATTTTATCTCTTACCTTAATTTTAAGTTCTTGCAATCAAAAAGAGAAGGATACCACAGAAATCTCCATTGCATTTAATACTCCCACAGGTTTTGAGCTAGAAGAAATTTATCACCCAAGTAAAGTTGAACAAGGCTCTTGGGTAGCTTTGGCACAAGGTCAAGCTAACACCATGTATGCTTGTGACCAATACGGCAAACTTTATCAATTCGAAGTTCCTGAAATAGGAGCTGTTCTCTCACAGAAAGATGTAATTCCTTTAGATGTTGAAATTGGTGAGGCACATGGTTTACTATGGGCATTTAACAGCTTGTACGTTGCCGTGAATAAAAATTGGGATGATGACATACCAGATGACCAGGAGAAAGGCAGTGGAATATATAGAATTACCGACACCAATAAGGACGGAAAATTAGACACTGCCAAGATGTTACTTAGGTTAGAAGGTAGCGGAGAACATGGTCCACATAGTTTTGCATTATCGCCAGACGGTAAGGAAATTTACTTCATCGCTGGCAATCATACACTAATACCCGAAAGTGTAAAAGAAAATAGTAGAATTCCCACCAATTGGGGCGAAGACAATTTATTCACTCCATATTTAGATGCTAGAGGCCATGCAAACGATGTAAAAGCTCCTGGCGGATGGATTACCAAATTCAATCCCGATGGATCTTCATTCGAATTAATTTCCGCAGGATTCAGAAACCCCTTTGATATGGCTTTCAATACTGACGGTGAACTTTTTGCTTATGATGCCGATATGGAATGGGATATTGGAATGCCATGGTACAGACCTACAAGAATTTGCCATGTAACCAGTGGCAGTGAATTTGGGTGGCGAACGGGCTCTGGAAAATGGCCTGCATACTATCCAGACAATCTACCTGCCGTACATAATCTAGAGCAAGGCTCACCCACGGCTGTATTATCAACAACCAATTTAAATCTTCCTGAAAAATACTCAAATGGATTACTGGCAATGGACTGGAGTTTTGGCACTGTTTACTTCATAGACTTACAACCAAAAGGAAGCTCTTATGAAGCCAATCGCGAAGAATTCTTATCAGGAACTCCCCTACCCTTAACCGATATGATTGCAGGTAACGATGGCAACATTTACTTTGCCACAGGCGGTCGTAGACTAGATTCCCATTTATATAGATTACGATATACAGGAACAGACAATACAGCACAAAATCAAGAAAAGTCAAGAAATAGCGAAGAACGAAATCTTCGTAAGCAACTAGAAGAATATCATACAACAGTTTCTACAACGGGAACTGATTTAGCTTGGAATCATTTAGACCACCCCGATAGATTCATAAGATATGCCTCAAGAATAGCTCTTGAACACCAACCTATAGATTATTGGTTAAATAACTACAAAGAAGAGACAGACAGTCGAAAAATTGTCGAGAGCAGTATAGCATTAAATCACCAAGGAAAAAGTGATTTACAGCCATTAGTCTTAAAAAAGCTTTTAAGTATTCCAATTAAATCTCTGGATGAAAATTTACAGGTAGACCTACTAAGAACCTATTCGTTAAATTTTATAAGAATGGGAAAACCGAATAGCCAACAAAGACATAAAATAATCAATGGTTTAGACCCTTTATTCGCTACTTCCAAAGGCGCAGTAAGTAAGGAGTTGTCCCAAATTTTATTATTTCTAGAAGCAAATGGAATCATAGAAAAATTAGTAGAACGTCTTGAATATCATACGAAACAAAAAACAGTTACAGAAGGTGTGGAAATGCTATCTGAAGAAGCTACGCTTCGTAGCGACGAATACGGTCCATTAATTAGAGAGGTGATCGCTAAAATGCCACCTAGTGAGGCAATCTATTATGGAATGTTGTTAAGTAATGCCGAAAAAGGATGGAACGAAGATTTAAGAAAACGTTATTTCGCTTGGTATTTTGATGTTCTTGGATCCAAAGGAGGTATGAGCTTTAAAGCATATATGGAAAATGTAAGACAGCGTGCCATATCAAATGTCCCTGAAGAAAAAAGAGAGTATTTTCAAGAAATCTCTGGTGTCTATTCCCCTTCCAGCTCAATTGCAGATTTACCCCAACCTTTCGGACCGGGTAAAAACTACAATGGCGAGAATATGGGAGATGTCGTTTGGCGCGGTCTAGATAATTACCAAGGCAACATAAAGGCTGGGAAAAGAGCTTTTGCTTCGGCGACATGTATACTATGCCATAGAATTCGTGGAGAAGGTGGTGCGGCAGGACCAGATTTAACCCAGGCTCACACAAAATTTAGCACTTATGATTTAATGTTTGCTATTTATAGCCCCAGCGATGAAATATCCGATCAATATGCAAATACCCTGTTTCATTTAGGTGAAGATGAAAAAATAGCAGGTCGTATTAAATCTGAAATTGGTGACAGTATTGTAATAATGCCAAATCCATTCAATGAAAGCTACACGGTAAGTATTGCCAAAAATACTATTACTAAAAAAGAACTCTCCCCAATATCACCTATGCCTCCAGGATTATTAAATAGATTGAACGAACAAGAAGTTGCTGATCTTTTTGCCTATATCATTTCTGGAGGAGATGAAAATCATAAACTGTATACGGGTGAAGAAAAATAATTATCCAAACCAAATCTCAATTTTTTTGAGATTTGGTTTTTATTGATTCAGCAAAATATGAATCTTAATTCAAGATTATCACCTGCTAATTTAGCCTCAATTACTAGTATGATATTAAACCTAAAATCCGGCAGTTAAAATTGTTCTTTCATTTACAATTGGCAGATTAAATTGTTATTTTCAAACTGATATTTTTTCTAATCACCTACCAAACAACAATCAGATGAACTCAAAAACTCTACACACCTTTATTTTCCTTTTTTTATCCTTTTGTAGCATTTCATTCGCTCAAAAAAAATCTACCAAAAATAAAGTTGACAACGCAACGCTTGACAAAGCTTTCTATGAAAATTTAGAATGGCGAAATATAGGACCAGTGCGCGGCGGTCGCTCTTTAGGATCGGCAGGTAGCCCTAGCAGACCTAATGAGTATTATTTTGGTGCAACCGGTGGCGGACTCTGGAAAACTACCGACGGTGGTAATGAATGGGAAGCTGTTACCGATGGGCAGATTACAAGTTCATCTGTAGGTGCCGTGGCAGTGGCAGAAACGAACCCTGACATTGTTTATATTGGCATGGGCGAAGTGCAATTACGAGGTAGCATTACCCAAGGTGACGGAGTTTACAAATCTACTGATGCCGGTAAAACTTGGAGTCATTTAGGACTTAAAGAAACCCAAGCGATATCTAGAATAAGAATTCACCCAACAAATCCAGATATTGTTTACGTTGCCGCATTAGGACACCCTTATGGAGATAATGAAGAACGTGGAGTTTTTAAAAGTACAGATGGTGGTAAAAATTGGAAAAAGACTTTATATGTAAGTGATAAAGCAGGTGCTGTCGATTTAATAATAGACAGAAATAATCCACAAGTGTTATATGCGAGTACTTGGCAAGTTCAAAGAAAAGCTTGGAAAATGTGGGGTGGTGGACCAGATTGTAAACTTTGGAAATCTACAGATGGCGGAGAAACTTGGACAGATTTATCTAAGAACCCAGGTATGCCAGAAGGACCATTAGGAAAAATAGGAGTAACAGTTTCTCCTGCAGATTCTAATCGTGTATGGGCTGTCGTTGAAGCCAATGAAGGTGGTGTTTTTCGTTCAGACGATGCTGGTAAAACTTGGGAACGTACTAATGACGAGCGTAAATTAAGACAACGTGCTTTTTACTATTCTAGAATTTATGCCGATCCAATTGACAAAGAAACCGTTTATGGACTTAATGTAGATTTTTGGAAATCTACTGATGGCGGAAAAACTTTTGATACCAAAATTAAAGTGCCACATGGTGACAATCACGATTTATGGATAGACCCTAATAACCCCGACCGTATGATATCTTCCAATGATGGCGGTGGGGTTGTAAGTATTAATGGCGGTAAGTCATGGACAGAAGAAGATTACACTACTACGCAATTATATCATGTCATGACAACTAATGACGTTCCCTATCACGTTGCAGGTGCACAGCAAGATAATAGCACTATCGCAGTACCTAGTGATGGCTGGGGTCATATGCAGGCAAGAGGTCAAGGCGATGGTTGGGCGTATGCCGTTGGTGGTGGAGAAAGTGGTTGGATCACCCAACATCCAAAAAATTTAGATATTTTTTATGCAGGTAGCCAAGGTGCTCTTTTAACACGATACGACAGAAGCAACGGACAATCAAGAGATATTCAAGTATATCCTAGATTTTTCTCTGGTGAACCTGCAAGCGCATTACCTGAGCGCTGGCAATGGACATTCCCTATAATGTTTGCACCACAAGACTCTAACGTTATGTACACATGTTCTCAACATATTTGGAAAACAACGGATGACGGACAATCTTGGGAAAAAATAAGTCCAGACTTAACGTATGCCGACCCAACTACCTTAGGTAAAACAGGGGGTATTATAACTATGGACATGAACGGACCAGAAATATACGCTACCGTTTTTGCCCTTGCCCCATCAAACCATGATATTAATACTATTTGGGCAGGTTCTGATGATGGAAAAATACATATCACCAGAGATGGTGGTAAAAATTGGGCAGACATTACTCCAAAAGAGTTACCGAAATTTTCTAGGGTAAGTATTATTGATGAATCGCTACATAATCCAGGTACACTTTACGTTGCGGCAAATAGGTATCAAGTAGATGACAGACAACCTTATGTTTTTAAAACACATGATTATGGCAAAACTTGGACAAAAATAATAACTGGTATAAAAGACGGTCATTTTGCAAGAGCAGTTCGTGAGGATCCAGTTCGTGAAGGTTTACTTTTTCTAGCAACAGAACATGGCGTATACTTCTCCATGAACGATGGCGAATTATGGCAAAGTCTTCAATTAAAACTTCCAGACACACCTGTTAGAGATTTAGTTATAAAAGACAACGATGTTGTTCTTGGCACGCACGGTAGAGGCTTTTGGATACTTGATGATATTCAACCATTAAGACAGTTTACCCGAGAAATGGAGAAACAAGATGCCGTACTTTTTAAACCTACAAATGCTTTAAGAGGATTAACCGATGCGTCTATTCAATATTATTTAAAAGAGCAGAAAGACACTATAACTTTTGAAATTTATGACGCTAAGGATGAACTAATAGACACTTTCACAGGTAGCAAACCTAAGTATGAAATAGACCCTAATCTTCCTTATTGGTTAAAAGGCGGGTCATCTAAACCTACCACAGCCAAAGGAATAAATAATTTCACTTGGGATATGAGATACCCTGGAGCCACAACATTTGAAGGAATGATTATCTGGAGCGCTAGACCAGCCCGTGGTCCAAAAGCACCCCTAGGTACTTATAAGGTAAAAATGAAAGTCGGTGATTACGAAAAAGTATATGCCTTCAATATTGAAATGGATCCAAACCTAAAGGGAATCACTAAAGAGGACTTAGACGAACAATTTAGTTTGTCAAATAAGATAATGGCTAAAACTTCAACAGCGAATGAGGCAGTCATTAAAATCCGAGAAATAAAAAAGAATTTAACTGATAGCAAGGACAACATAGATTCGAACGATTTCAAGAATTCGGTAACTCCGTTTTTAAGTGAATCATCAGAGGTAGAAGAGGCGCTTTATCAAGTTAAAAATCAATCGGGGCAAGATCCTTTAAACTTCCCTATAAAACTAAATAACAGATTAGCTTCACTAAGACGTAGTGTTGAATCTGGAGAAGCAAAACCAACAAATGGTGCTTACAAAGTTTTTGACGAACTTACCGCAGAGTTGGACGTAGAGTTAAATAAATTGAACAACATACTTGAAAAATACAAGTCTAAGCTAAATCCAATTCTATCTAAAAACGGTGGTACTACTATTGACTAAATGAGGTAAAAGCAAAAATAAAAACAGCAGTACATCGAATTACAAATCCGTATTTTTGTACTGAATAATAATCGTTTTATAAAATGAAAAAGCCAAGTATAGCACCATCACTATTAGCAGCTGATTTTGGAAATTTACAGCGAGATGTAGAAATGGTGAATGCAAGCGAAGCGGAATATCACCATATAGATATCATGGACGGAGTTTTTGTACCAAACATTTCTTATGGTATGCCTGTGGTAAAAGCTATTAAAAAGAGTGCGACTAAACCTTTAGACGTGCACTTAATGATTGTAGACCCTGACCGTTATCTTGAAGAATTTGCTAATCTTGGAGCTCATATACTAACTGTTCATTATGAAGCTTGTACACACTTACATAGAACCATACAGGCTATAAAAGCTTTAGGCATGAAAGCTGGTGTTGCACTAAACCCGCACACCAATGTTATGCTTTTAGAAGATATTATTAGAGATATTGATGTGGTTTTAATAATGAGTGTAAACCCTGGTTTTGGAGGACAATCATTTATTGAAAATACGTATGACAAAATAAGAGCTACCAAAGCTTTAATAAATAGAAAAAACTCTGCAGCCCTAATTGAAATTGATGGCGGTGTTACCACTGCCAATTCACAAAAGTTAGTGGATGCAGGTGCAGATATTTTAGTTGCCGGAAGCTTTGTATTTAAAAGTTCTGATCCAATTAAAACTATAAAAGAATTAAAGGGATGAAAACTGAACTTGATATCGTCATAGTCGGTGGAGGACCTATAGGTATTGCATGCGGATTAGAGGCTAAAAAAAATGGACTTAGCTATGTAATATTAGAGAAAGGACCTATTGTAAATTCACTTTTTCACTACCCATCGAATATGCAATTTTTCTCTTCGTCAGAGAAGCTAGAGATTGATGAAATTCCCTTTATTAGTAACGAAGCGAAACCAAAAAGAGACGAGGCATTAGAATATTACAGACGTATAGTTACCTCTAATAAATTAAATATTCATCTTTTTGAAAAAGTTGAGAACGTTCAAAAGAGCGAAGACCTATTTACTGTTGCTTCAGATAAGAACACTTACATATCTAGACAAGTAGTAATAGCTACCGGTTTTTACGATTTACCAAATTTGCTTAACGTACCTGGTGAGAATTTAGAAAAGGTTGTTCATTACTATGACAACCCTCATTATTATTCAGGTCAAAAAGTGGCGGTTATAGGTGCAAGTAATTCTGCAATTGACGCTGCGCTTGAATGTTGGCGTAAAGGCGCTGAAGTATCTTTAATTATTCGAGGATCAGAAGTTGGGCAACGTGTAAAATATTGGGTAAGACCAGATATTGTAAACCGTATTGAAGAAGGTAGTATAAAAGCTTATTATAATACCACTGTGAAAGCTATTACAAAAGATAGCATTTCTTTGAATACAGAAAATGGCAATGTAGAAATCGAAAACGATTTTGTACTGGCATTAACTGGTTATAAACCCAACTTTAACTTCTTGGAGAAATTGGGCGTTAACATCAGTCAGGATTCTAAAAAATTACCTGAATACAACCCAGATACCATGGAAACCAATATTGATGGTTTGTATTTAGCCGGAGTAATCTGTGGCGGAATGGAAACGCATAAATGGTTTATCGAAAACTCAAGAATACATGCTAAAATGATTGTATCTAATATTATTTCTAGTACGGTTACCTCATAATTCTAATTCAATAACTTTATTTAAGATAAGGATAGATTAGTCCTGATGGTTACTTAAACAATAGTCGATATATAAAACCGTTGTATATTAATTAATAGTATAACCTACCATTATGATTTTCTTCGGTACCGGATCAGCAAGTCTCGACGCTGTAAAGGCAAAGAATACTACTTGCCAACATTGTAATAATCAAGACACTGTATATATCAATATTTATAGAAGACACGCACATGTTTTCTGGATTCCTGTTTTTCCAATAGGAAAAAGTGGTAGTTCTTTCTGTACACATTGCAAAGAAACATTAGCTCCGAAACAAATGCCAGAGGCGCTGAAAATGCAATATAAAAACATTAAAGGCAATGCAAAAGGACCTATATGGCAATTTTCAGGGGTTTTACTATTTGTATTCCTAATAGTATTCGCTTTCTACTCTAATGGAAGAGACAAAGAAAAGACTCAAATATATCTATCTAATCCAGTTATTGGTGACGTTTACGAATACAAAGCGGATAGCGGTAGTTAATCCACTATGAAGCTTCAAAAAATAACCTCTGACAGTTTATACCTTTCACTGAACGATTATGAAATTTCAAAAAAATCGAGACTTTATAAGATTGACAAAAGTGAAAATTATTCTGACGTAACATACGGTTATTCCAAAAGCGAAATATCACAAATGCAGAAAGACGGAATTATCTTAGAGATTAATAGAGATTAGATTTTCTAAGTCATTAAAATTTAAAAGCCACATCTTTTCAGATGTGGCTTTTTTACTTGTGACCTCGAAGGGATTCAAACCCCCAACCCTCAGAGCCGAAATCTGATGCGCTATTCAGTTGCGCCACGAGGCCATTTTCAATTATCAGTTATCAAAACTGAAATTTATACTGACAATAAATACTTATGCCAATTTCTTTTTTACAATCGTAGAAATCAATTTACCATCAGCTTGACCAGCTAATTCTTTTGAAACAATCCCCATTACTTTACCCATATCCTTCATACCTGAAGCACCGATAGAATCTATAGTTTGTACCACTACTTTCTCTACTTCTTCTTCAGTAAGTTGTTCTGGTAAAAATTGTTCTATAACAGCAATCTGAGCCATTTCTGGATCAGCAAGATCTTGTCTTCCTTGCTCCATAAAAATAGCAGCGCTATCTTTTCTTTGTTTTACTAATTTCTGTACTATCTGTATTTCGTCATCTTCAGTAATTTCTCCACCTCCACTAGTACTTGCTACCAATAGCGCAGATTTAATAGCTCTAAGCGATTCTAGTGCTACAGAATCCTTCGCTTTCATAGCTAATTTCAACTGCTCCATTACTCTTTGCTGTAAACCCATTGCTTGTATATTTTGATCAGCGAAGATAAAAAATAAAACCCGAAAACTAAGTTAGTTTTCGGGTTTATAAATTATTGCGAACCTACTACTAGTCTACATTATCATGTAAAAAAGAGTTATTAGAACGTAATTGAATATCGTCATTACTATCACCACTTAAAGAGGTTCTAGAAATTTTCTTCTCTCTTGGATTATCGTTCAAATCAACACCCTGTCTTTGGTAAGCAGGTTTCTTTTCATCATAACTAGTTGGCGCGTTATTTTTAAATTTATAATTGAAATCTTTCAATTTTCTTCTGCGCTCATCTGCCCTATCCCTTAATAACTCTTCGATAGGAGTTTCCATAGGATCTAATTGTTCCTCTGGGTATGGATTTCTTTTTGGAGCTACTGTCTTTTTCTCGAAAACTAATTCATCTTCAATAACTTTAGGCTCAAACTCCTCTGCTTTAGATTTAGCACCAGTTAACTTACTTTCTAACTGCATGTAATCATCAAGACTGTATCTTTTTTCACCGTTCTTATTATACTCAAGTACAGGTACAATTTCGATACTATCATTAACATCTAAATCTTTTACTTCATCATGCAAATCGAACATGATTACGTTTTCTTTTTCTTCCTCATCTCTTGAAGACGAGTCAAAATTAGATTTAAATCTTTCCTCTTCATCTACTCGTAATACTTCTGGCTCAACTACCTCAATATCTCTTAAAGTTGTTGGCTTATCTACTATTACAAAATCATCTTCAGAAACATTTTCCGCTAATACTTCCTCGTAAAAAACATTGAAATTTTTAATGTAGTTCGTTGTAGGTATTAAATCGAAATCTTCTTCCTCAACGAACTCATACTTTTTTACGGGTTTGACTTCTTTAACCTCCTCTTCCCCCTCGTCCATTTCTAAAGTATGGACCGTTTTAGTGTTAGATAACAACATTGCCTCTGCACGTTGCCCCTCTTCCAAAGTATGAATGATTTTCTTTGATTCCGTATTTACGATATCATCTTGTTGCTCTATGTTAAAACCAGTTGCAATTACTGTTACAGCAATAGCTTCTCCTAAGCTTTCATCTTCACCAACACCCATTATAATGTTAGCTCCGTAACCTGCTTCTATTTGAATATGATCATTGATTTCTCCTATTTCATCAATAGTAATTTCTTGAGCACCGGAAACGATCAGTAATAATACGTTTTTAGCACCTTGAATTTTGTTATCGTTCAATAACGGAGAATCTAACGCTTTCATGATAGCCTCATTTGCTCTTGCCGAACCAGATGAAATAGCAGAACCCATTATTGCAGTACCACTGTTAGACAGTACTGTTTTAGCATCACGTAAATCTATGTTTTGTGTGTAGTGATGTGTAATAACTTCTGCAATACCTCTAGCAGCTGTTGCCAACACTTCATCAGCTTTTGAGAAACCAGCTTTAAAACCAAGGTTTCCGTAAACTTCTCTTAATTTATTGTTATTAATGACGATCAGCGAGTCGACATTTTTTCGTAATTTTTCAATACCACGTTGTGCTTGTTCAACTCGCATTTTACCTTCGAATTGAAACGGCATAGTAACGATACCTACAGTAAGAACATCTAATTCTTTTGCAAACTTGGCAATTACGGGAGCAGCACCAGTTCCTGTTCCCCCACCCATACCAGCAGTAATGAAGATCATTTTAGTAGTTGTATCCAACATACTTTTAATCTCTTCCATGCTTTCCATGGCAGCCTGTTCGCCAACTTCAGGATTGGCACCAGCACCCAAACCTTCTGTTAATGACATGCCTAATTGTATTTTGTTTGGCACAGGACTATTGTCCAAAGCCTGAGAATCTGTATTACAGATTACAAAATCAACCCCATTAATACCTGCTTGGAACATGTGATTAATGGCATTGCTACCACCGCCACCTACACCAATGACTTTTATAACGTTGCTTTGATTCTTTGGTAGATCAAAGGAGATATTATCAAATTCGCTGTTCTTACTCATATTCTAATTATTACTGGTTATGTATTCTTATGCTATGCTTCTTACTCTGCGTTATCTAAAAATTCTTTCAATTTTTCAGACCACTTATCAAAAACAGATTTTCGTTCTTTATGTAAGTCAGGGCGTGCTACTACTTTCGTATCACTATCCGCGTACACTAAATCTTCTACTTCCTGTTCTTGCTCTTCTAAAATTTCCTCTTGCGTCAACTTCAACTTCTCTTGGTTTTTAATGGCGTTCATTAAAAGACCAACTGCGGTTGCGTATAGCGGACTAGCAACTTCTTCATCAGAATCTCCTGCTAGGTGTTCGTTAGGGTACCCGATACGAGTATCCATCCCTGTTATATATTCTACTAATTGCTTTAAATGCTTTAGTTGACTACCGCCACCTGTTAAAACAATACCTGCAATTAATTTTTTCTTTTGCTCTTCGTGACCGTAGTTTTTAATCTCTACATATACTTGCTCAATAATCTCAACAACACGTGCATGAATTATTTTTGAAAGATTCTTAAGAGAAATTTCTTTTGGCTCTCTACCACGTAAACCTGGTATAGAAACAATCTCATTATCTCTATTTTCTCCTGGCCATGCAGAACCAAACCTAGTTTTCAACAACTCTGCTTGCTTCTCTATAATAGAACAGCCTTCTTTAATATCTTCAGTGATGACACCACCACCAAAAGGTATTACGGCCGTATGTCTTATAATTCCATCTTTAAAAATGGCTAAATCAGTAGTACCGCCTCCTATATCGATAAGTGCTACACCTGCTTCTTTTTCTTCTTGACTCAATACTGCGTCAGACGATGCTAATGGCTCTAGTGTAATATTACCTAAATCCAAGCCTGCACTTTTAATGCAACGACCTACATTCTTTATAGATACTACTTGACCAACAACTACATGGAAGTTAGCTTCTAGCCTACCACCATACATACCAACAGGCTCGCGTATTTCAGCTTGACCATCAACTTTATATTCTTGTGGTAAAACATGAATAATCTCTTCACCTGGTAGCATAATCAATTTGTGCACTTGATTACATAAAAGATCTACGTCTTCTTCGCCAATTACTTCCTCAGAATCTTTTCTGGTTATATAATCGCTGTGTTGAAGACTTCTAATATGTTGACCTGCTATACCAACAACAACAGAACCGATTTTAAGACCAGAATTTGCTTCTGCCTCTTCAACCGCTTGTTGAATAGATTTTATAGTTTGTGTAATATTATTTACCACACCTCTGTGTACACCTAAACTTTTGGACTTACCGATACCCAAAATCTCAATCTTACCATATTCGTTTTGCTTTCCGATTATGGCAACGATTTTCGTTGTTCCTATGTCTAAACCGACTGAATATTTAGTTTGTTCCATTTTCTATTATATTTTAGTGCACACCACCTGGTTATTGAATTCTAAACTTACTTCCGCATAATCTTCCAAAGTCTGATCCTTGTTCGCTTTGGCATAAAACGCCTTAAAATTGCTGAACTTAGCTTCCAAATCTTCAATACCGCCTATGTTCACAACAAAATTGTTAAGCCTTAATCGTAATTGATATTCACTTTCTCCTTTTATATGAATACCGATTACAGATTCACGAAAAAAATCGTCCTTATTCACGTGTTCCAATATTACATAGACATCCTCAAGGCTTTTACCACTGATATTGCCAGTTATAATGGGTACTCTTGCTGAATGATTATTAGAAAAAGGCATCCTCTTTCCTTCATCGTCCAAATAAAACTTAGAATCCCCCTCTATGCGTCCTATTGGTTTCCGTTGGACTATTTTCGACGTAAGCTCACCATCTATTGTTAGATAGACCTGGGCACTTTTTACCATTTCATTGGCCTCAAGAGCCTTTTCCACAGTATTCAAAACTATATTTTCTTTAGGCACATTTTCGAGACTACCATAATTTTGTATTAACAATTTATTAACCGTCCCTTCTGTGAGGTACAAATTTTGATCCCCAATGAATTCTACCTTCATTCCCGCAACGTGCTTAGCACTATTACGCTCATTAGAAAAAGCATATAACCCCATGATTACCAGAACTAAAGCCGATAACTTTATAAAATTCCAATTAATCTGCATACGACATTTCTTTTTTTATTTTCACAACTTCTAAACCTATATCTCCAGCTCCCATTGTTATTAAAACTTCTGGATTCTGACTTTTAATTTCAGAAATGATTTGTTCCTTTGAAATTAATTTTTTATTACTACTTTTTATCTTATCCAACAACCATTTCGAGTCAATTCCTTCAAGTGGTTCTTCCCTAGCCGGATAGATATCTAACAACAACACATTATCGAATTGAGATAAGCTTTTTGCAAATGCATCTGCAAAATCTCGAGTTCTAGAAAATAGGTGTGGCTGAAAAACTGCCAATACTTTTTTATTCGGATGCATTTCTGAAATTGCTTCAAAAACAGCATTGATTTCCGTAGGGTGATGTGCGTAGTCATCTATAAAAATGAAATCTTCATTCTTAATTCGATAAGAGAAACGCCTTTGTACTCCCTTAAAGGTTGATAATGCCTCTGCAAGGCGATGCGGTGGGGAACCTGTTTGCATCGCCATTGCGAAAGCCACTAAACCGTTCAACAAATTATGTCGTCCAGGTTTGCTAAACTCAACCCCATCTAGTTTGAGGTCAGGGGTCTCCAAATCGAATATGTAGGTGCCACGTTCTATTTTTATATTTCGGATACAATAATCCGAATTGTCTTCAATTCCATAGGTCAACCCTTCTAAAGGCAAACCATTACGGACAAATAATTTTCCGCCAGGTTTTAATCGTTTTGTAAAATCAACAAATGTTCTTTCTAATTCCTCCGCATCTCCATAAATATCCAAGTGATCCGCATCCATAGAAGTAACACAGGCAACATTCGGAGTTAATTGCATAAATGAACGATCAAATTCATCTGCTTCTACAACTGAGTAGTCCGTGCCTTCTAACAAGAAATTACTATTGAAATCTTCAGAAATACCACCTAAAAAGGCAGTCATTTTAACTCCTGTTTCCTTTAGTAAATGTGCCAGAATACTGGATGTAGTCGTTTTACCATGAGTACCGGCTACTGCCAAGCAAAAAGAGTCTTTAGTAATTAAACCAAGAACTTCTGAACGTTTCTTGATTGTAAATCCGTTGTTTAAAAAATATTGGTATTCAGAATGATTAGAAGAAACTGCTGGCGTATACACCACCAACGTATGTTCTGGATCATTCTTGAATTCACCTGACACTGCGTTCATGTCATCTGTGTAATGAATATCAATACCTGAATTTGCTAATTCTTGTGTAAGCGGACTTTCGGTTTTATCATACCCGCCTACCGCTTTATTTATGAAAGCAAAATAACGCGCCAAAGCAGACATACCTATGCCTCCTATGCCAATAAAATACACCTTATGTATTTGCGTTAAATTCATTTTACTTTAAAATTTTTTCTATTTCATCGCAGATATCCGCAGTAGCATTCGGTAATGCCAACGCTTTAATATTCTTTGATAATTCTATTTGTTTTTCAGGCGATTCAATTACCGATTCAAATACGGTCTTAAACTGCTCATCCAATTCCTTTTCTCTAATCATAATAGCTGCGTCATGCCCAACCAACGATGATGCATTCATCGTCTGATGGTCTTCTGCGACTACTGGCGACGGAATAAAGAATGTTGGTTTACCCACCAAACATAATTCTGATACCGCACCTGCTCCAGCTCTTGAAATAATGAAATCTGCCGCTACATAGGCCTTATCCATCGTGTTTAAAAAAGCATGCACCTTAATGGTTGCAGACTCATGAGATTTATAGGATTCGAAATACCCTTTTCCACATTGCCAGATTACCTGTAATCCTTGTTCTTCAAAATATTCTAAATGGTCTGCCACTAATTGGTTAATGCGTCTAGCGCCTAAACTACCACCCAACACCAACAATGTTTTCTTATTAGCATCCAAATCAAAATAAGCCAACGCTTCAACTTTAGTAGCTTTTAGTTCCACTAAATCCGACCGTACAGGGTTACCCGTCAATACAATTTTTTCTTTCGGAAAAAACTTCTCCATGCCCTCATAGGCAACACAGATTTTCGCCACTTTATCCTTTAATAGTTTATTGGTAATTCCCGCAAAAGAATTCTGCTCTTGCAACAAACATGGCACCCCTTTAACGGTGGCCATTTTTAACAATGGACCGCTAGCAAAACCACCTGTACCAATTACGGCGTGTGGTTTAAACTTAGATACGATGCTGTTTGCTTTCATTAAACTACTTATCAATTTTATTGGAAATAGTAGATTTTTAAGGGTCAGCTTTCTCTGAATCCCCGTAATCCACAATCCTTCTATTTTGTACCCAGCTTGTGGTACCTTTTCCATCTCCATTCTATCCTTAGCGCCTACGAACAAAAATTCGGCATCAGGATATCTCCTTTTCAATTCATTTGCTATGGCTATCGCCGGATAAATATGTCCGCCTGTACCACCTCCCGATAGAATAAACTTATAACTGCCCACTTAAAATCTCTAAAGGGTTCGTTTCATCCATATCACTATCAGAAGCACTCTCTTGTGCTATACTTTTATTACTTGCGCTTAAAATGATGCCTATTGCCAAACAGGTCATCCAACTAGATGTTCCTCCACTACTTACTAAGGGTAAATTCTGTCCCGTTACCGGAAACAACTCTACCGCTACAGCCATATTTATCAACGCTTGAAACACAATCGGCAATCCTACGCCGAGCACCAGTAGTTTGCTAAAAATTGAAGCACAACCATTGGCAACTACTACTATTCTGAACAACAGAAATAAATAAAACAACATCAACAGAAATCCGCCAATTAAACCATATTCCTCTACTATAATAGCATAGATAAAATCTGATGAACTTTGTGGTAAAAAATTCTTCTGTACACTCTTACCTGCACCTTTACCCATTATACCACCAGTAGCGATTGCTATTTTAGCTTTTTCGATCTGATAGGTCCCTTCCTTATCATCTGGGTTAGAGAAGCTATCTATACGGCTCATCCAAGTATCGACCCTATTTGGGAATAAATCTGGAAAAGCTTTTGCCGTTAGTATAAATATGGACAGAAATAAAATTCCCGTTCCAACGATTCCCAACAAGTATTTCATAGGATATCCTCCTAAAAAACAAAGCACCATAACCATTGAAAACACAATTGCCGCCGTTGAAAAATTCGCTGGCAAAATAAGTGCTACCACTAAGAAAACCGGAAGCCACAATGGCAATATGCTTTCTTTAAAGGTTATTTTAATCTCTCTAACTTTAGAGAAATACCGTGCCACATAAATCATTAAAACAACTGCAGCCAAGTTAGAAGGCTGAAAACCGAAACCTACTAAAGGAATACGGATCCAACGACTATCATTGGTGCCACTACCCGATGTACCTTGTGCCAATACGAATATGAGCAACACCAGTACTATTGGCAGGGCTATCATAGAAAGCCCTTTAAAAAAGTGTGTAGGTATTTTATGTACCCCATAAATAATTCCAAATCCTAAAAACAACAAGATGGCATGTTTTACCAAGTGCCCAACAGGAGTACCGTTACCTACCACATACACCAAATTACTACTGGCACTGTAGACAGGTAAAAATGAAAATAAGGCCAAGAGTGCCGCAATGGCCCAAATAGCTTTATCTCCCTTTATGTTTTGGAATATATTCAACACCTTATAGGTTCTTTACACAGTTCTTAAATTGATCTCCACGATCTTCATAATTCTTAAACAAATCGAAACTTGCACATGCTGGTGATAACAAAACCGTATCTCCACGTTCTGCAATTTTATAAGCTACTTTCACAGCTTCTTCCATAGCATACGTTTCAACTAATAGGTCTACCGCATTACCAAATACATGCTTTATCTTTTCATTATCCTCGCCCAAGCAAATAATTGCTTTTACCTTCTCACGTACCAATGGCATCAACTCCATGTACTCATTTCCTTTATCTACACCGCCTACAATCCATACTGTAGGTGATTTCATGCTATCTAATGCGTAATAAGCAGCGTTTACATTCGTTGCTTTAGAATCATTGATATATTCTACATGATGTATTTTCAACACCTTTTCCAAACGGTGGGGAGCCCCTTGAAAATTAGAAACACAGGCTCTAATCGTCTCCTTTCGGATGCCTACCAATTTTGCAATTGTAGCGGCTGCCATTGTGTTCTTTACATTGTGCTGACCTTCTAAGGCCAAAGTGTCTTTAATCATGCTAATAGTGTCTGTTGTTGTTTTTATTATTATCTCGTTTTGTTCTATGAATGCACCTTGTTCAAATTGTTTGTTCAATGAAAAGGGCATTAATTTCGACTTAACCGGGTTTTTGTTCAACCATTCTACCAAAACGGTATCATCTGCATCATATATCAAATAATCGTTTTCGTCTTGGTTTTCTGCTATTCTAAATTTTGATGCGATATAATTTTCAAACTCATACTCGTACCGATCTAAATGATCAGGCGTAATATTCGTAATCACGGCTATGTGTGGTTTAAAATCTACAATACCGTCTAATTGAAAACTACTGATCTCAAGCACGTAATACTCAAAATCATTCTCTGCAACCATTTTCGCATAACTATCACCAATATTCCCTGCCATTCCCACTTTTAATCCGGCATTAGCCAAGATGTGGTTCGTTAACATGGTAGTCGTTGTTTTTCCGTTGCTTCCCGTGATACCAATAATTTTTGCATCGGTATATTTTGATGCAAATTCTATTTCTGATATTACAGGAATACCTTTCTCTACCAACTGCTTCACCAAGGCTACCTTATCTGGTATACCCGGACTCTTCATTACCAAATCGGCTTTTAGTATGCGGTCTTCAGAATGCTGTTCTTCTTCCCAATCAATTCCAAAATGTTCAAGAACGTTTTTATACTTCTCTTTTATTTTTCCTTTATCGGATACAAATACATCGTATCCTTTTTTTAATCCTAAAATGGCAGTTCCTACGCCACTTTCTCCTCCGCCTAGAACTACTAACAGTGCCATTATCTAATTTTTAAAGTCACTATAGTTACAATGGCCAAAAGTATTCCCACAATCCAAAATCTAGTTACGATCTTACTCTCGTGGTATCCCATTTTCTGATAATGGTGATGTAATGGCGACATTAAAAATATACGTCTACCCTCACCAAATTTGTTCTTCGTGTATTTGAAATACCCTACTTGCATCATTACCGAAAGTGACTCCGCAAAGAAGATTCCACACAACACTGGTATCAATAATTCTTTACGCACTATTATCGCAATAACAGCAATAACACCACCAATAGTTAAACTACCGGTATCTCCCATAAACACTTGAGCCGGAAAAGCATTATACCATAGAAACCCAATTAATGCACCTGCAAATGCCGTAATGAACACCAACAACTCTCCTACTCGTGGTATGTACATAATATCCAAATATTCGGAGAATATGATGTTACCAGATACTAGGGCAAATATGCCCAACGTAAATACTATTATTGCCGATGTACCTGCCGCAAGACCATCTATACCATCGGTTAAATTTGCTCCGTTAGATACTGCTGTCACGATTAGAATGATTACTGGAATGAATAATAACCATGCATAGTCTTTTGCATCATCACCTGCCCACGCAATTAAACTCTCATAATCAAACTCATTATTCTTAAAGAAAGGAACCGTTGTCATGGTCGACTTAATTTCCGCTCCTTTTACTTGCTCTACCGTATACGCTTGTGTAATTATCGTTTTATCGTGATCACGCATGGTCACCTCTGGGTGAAAATAAAGTACCGCACCTACGATAAGCCCTAATACAACTTGCCCTAATACCTTAAACTTACCTTTTAGACCTTCTTTGTTTTTTTTGAATACTTTATGACCGATCTGTACGGGCACAGCCAGAATAGAACGGAGCTAAAAAAATGCAAAGATATCCTGGACCGCTTTACCCAGACCCTGTGGAACGGTATCGATAATAAGAGCACCGGAATACTTGTTGTAAGTGACCATGGTAACGCGGAAGATATTTCTATTATAAATCACACAACCAATAAGATCCCTACCCTGCTTTTTACATGCAACAGAGAAGCTCAAAAGCTTTTCGCACGGAGAATCAAAAACCTGACGGATATTTACCACACTGTTCTGGAATACTTCGACGTCTCTTCGACAGCGCACTGAAAACTTATTTTGAACCGCTTTTTTGTGTGTTTTTTGTTTAAAACTATTTGACTGGGGGCTTATTCAAATACCTGCTTTACCTGAAGAACCGTAGACCTTCATCTTGTACCT
>LAZR01000508.1_pt1 | contig 30506 bp, 31 predicted proteins | sample 329461 | NCBI WGS metagenome assembly LAZR01 (sample SAMN03002196, study PRJNA259156) | marine sediment metagenome | biome: sea floor; feature: Hydrothermal impacted sediments; material: marine sediment; isolation source: Loki non-amplified sample from Loki's castle hydrothermal vent sediment ...
GGATTTAGAACTTGTAGCCTTTTAAATGAATCGACTGAAGAAATTTAACAAATCTGTAAAACTAATAACCGATTTTTTCTAGGATCAATTATAATATTTAGTATTTCTTTATCAATGTTAATTCCTATCGTAAAACCTTTTAGATTTTTATAGAATGAAACCAATCTAATGTTTGCTTGAAACCCAAGCGAAAAATTGAAGACAAATATAGGTGAAGCAAATGCCATATTTACTTGTAAATATCTATTTCCCACCCCATAAGGGTCAAGAAATAGGCAAAAAAACACTTGAAGTGTTCCAAAAATTCCCTGAGGACCCTTCCATCGCAAAAAGAGTATTACAAGGAGCTGTGATGAGAACTAAAAATGGAATACTCTCCATGAGTGTTAGCGAAATACCCGAAGGGAAACTTGAAGAAGCAATTGATCGCACCAATGAACTATTAGACGCATTCTCAGAGATCGAAGGAGTAAACGCCGAAGTTCTCACTGTGGCTACATTGGTAGAAGCAATGGAAATGATTGGACTTAAAATGCCCTCGTAACCATAAAAATATAAATTTCAATTTTTTTTTCTATTTAGATTTACTAGATCTAAAAACCCGCGACATCATCCGAGTAGATTGCCCGATTAGAAGCACCAGAAGATTAAACTGATCTTACTATTCTCTTATATGATGGCCAGCTCCACATTTTAAACATTGAAAAATATTGCTAACTCTTTCGGTAAAATTATTTTTTTCCCCACAATTTGCGCAAATATGGATAATGACTTCTTCCCCATTTTCATTTAATTCTTTAGAAACTCGCATTAAATACAATATGTTAGGTTTATTTTCAGTTTCATAGTCTTTTAATAATTGAGTGTTGATTAACGTTTCTTCAATCCTGTTTAAAACCTCTTGTCTTCTGGTATAAAAATCACCCCTTTTTTCAAGTTTCTCTTGTAACGGCGTGACTATAAAGCGTATCGCTTTTATTCCAAATTCATGCTCATATTTAAGTTTGACAAAATATGACAAGTTTGTTATTGATTTTTTAATATCGTAAGCATTGATTATCGGAAAATTATGTTTAAATTTACTTAATGCTTCCTCAGAAAATGTATTTTTCATATCTCTCTCTAATGCCCATCCAATTGAATCCCCTTTTTGCTGCTTATCTTTTAAAAATGAACTTGTTATTGCTGCTCCTATCAACCCTCCTATCGCATATCCAGCCATATACTGAGCTCTATCCCAAGGGTTTCGCTTTACGGTGCCTATCCCTGCCATTCTTAAATTCGTTAGTAATAAATTACCTTCAAAGAATGCTCCAACTCTCTCTAGGTTTCCTTTAAAAGATGTTATTAAATGTTCTCGTTCACCATTTGTATAATTTCCCATAATATATTTATCTATTTCTTTCATATCATCAAAACTAAGAATCTTTGAAGCTTTTTCCCGGAAATCATAATAAATTTGATTCACGATGAATGAAGGATCTTCCTTCATCAATCCGCCAAAGAAATCATTAAATTCCTGAAGGTTATTCAGTGTCTCCTTTAATTTAAGGATTAGATACTTAACGAGTTTCTTTTCTTTTCTGTAAAATATTAACTTCTTGCCCATATCTTTTGTTGATTGCTCTCGTACCATGATACAATTAAGGATTTGTGATCTGTGAATTCAAAAATTAATAGTAAAATCATCTAAATATAAGTGAATTTTCTTTATATATGTTTTTTAGAGCTCATAGTCTTTGACAAAATTTAAGAATTTATAAATTGTAAATAAATTAATAATATTTTACAGAAATATCCAATTTCCCTGCGATGATGATTGATCTCTTGATAAATAAAGGAATTTGTCACAGAAAAATCAGTGAATTAGTTAAGGCCTTTTTCCGATTTAAGATTTTTTTATCTATTTTTTCAAAGGAATTTTCATTGAAATCAGACGCTGATTTTACCTTTCCAACCCAATTTCAAAGGAAATTGGGACAAAATTTGAAATAAAGATAAGAATTTATTAAAGTAATCAAAACTTACAAATTTCCCACCACACTCCCACCAGAATTAAGGAAATATAGTAATAATTAAATTCTATACTTACTGTGGATAAATCAATAGTAATAAGTTAGTTGATTTATAATGGAAAAACGAAATTTTAAACAAACGTTAGAATCGCTTAAGGAAAAGCGGGGTTTTCATACTGAACTTATTTCACTTTATATTCCTCCAGAAAAACCCATAAGCGATGTTATTAAATACCTAAAGGATGAAAAATCACAGAGTCAGAACATTAAGTCAAAAAACACCCGAAAAAATGTTCTGAATAGTATCTCAAGCATAGTGGGTCACTTAGCAAAGATTTGAAAGCTTGCGAATAATGGACTTGCGATTTTTTCGGGAGCAATACCTCAAAATAACCAAAGGGGTACTGAAAAGAACGAACTATTTATGATTGAACCTATTGAAAAAATAAATACATTCATATATAGGTGCGATAATCATTTTTTAGTTTCTCCTTTAGAAGATATGCTGAATGATAAAGTCACATATGGATTGGTGGTTATTGGGAGAAAGAGAGCTACTATTGGATATATTAGAGGAACTCAAACAAAAATTTTAAAAGAATTTTCATCAGATGTTCCAAGCAAACACACCGCAGGGGGTCAATCTCAAAGGAGATTTGAACGGTTAATTCAAGAAGGAGAAAGAAGGTTTTATCGAAGAGTAATAAAATTTCTTAATCACGCATTTCTACTTATCGAGAATTTATCGGGGATTTTTGTAGGTGGAGCAGGAAATTCTAAAAAAAAATTCGTTCAAGACAAATTTATTGATTACCGACTTAAACCAATTATTCAAGACACTATAGATCTCCCGTATGATGGCGGATATGAAGGTATTCGAGCATTAAAAAGCAAAATATCAACTCAGTTGGTTGGAATTCGATACAGTCAAGAAAAGAATTTGGTCCAAAAGTTTTTAAAAGAACTCTCAAAAGATAGCGGATTGGCAATATATGGTTTTACAGAAGTTAAAAAAGCTTTAATGCGAAGTACAGCCAAGATTTTAATAATCTCTGAATGCTTGGAAAATCCTGAAGAATTTACATCTATCGCAAACAAGAATGGAATTAAAGTAGAAGTAATATCTAATGAGACAGAGGAAGGAGAGATGATCTATAAAGCCTTTGGAGGTGTTGTTTGTATAGATCGCCACTTCTAGGGAACTTTACTTATTTTGTTCTTGTAAATTTTAAAAAGATGCATGGCATTCATCTACGAAGGCACACGTTGGACAAACTTTCCATCTCGTGTAAAGAAGCATTATCGCCAGCAAACCCATAAAACCAATTAAAGATAGTAGAGCAATTAAAGAAAAATTCAAAAAGAAAGATGTGATTATTAAAACAATAGGCAAAAACCATTGCAGAATGTTTATAGGAGGATAGGATCTTTTCGCGCAATCTATATGCTTTTTCAAGTGTGATTCTATCCACTCATCTACAGGCAACAACTTCTCTAATGTCTTTCCATTCTTGTTACCTACTATAGTTTCCTTTACACTATAATAACAGTATTTACAATGTATTACCGGGGTTACCCAAAAAATAATTACTACTGAGTATAGTAAATATATCACAGCAACCCATAAATTTAGATAAACTAACCCGATGGTACCGAGAATCATCATACCTAACCTAAAAACCCATAATAGAATCGATTTATTGTAAGGACACTTTTGAAATGGTCCGAATTTTATCTTTTCATTTGTAGTTATTTTATCGCTATTCTCCATTTTTTCACCATTATAGTATTAAATTATAGTATTAAATTTACTTTAAATAGCTTGAATAAAATATTCATTTTTGCACATTAAAACCAAATAATCATGACTCCTACCAAAACAAGTAACATGCTGGATTCCTCTAACCAAGGATAAAATGATCACTATTTTTCGAAAATCTTTGCTATTTATGATTAACAAAAATTTTGAGATACCAAGAATGAATTTCTTGAAGTCTTAATAATCAACTAATTCTTTAATAACAGCCCCACAAGATTTAAGAATTATTTTTGATTAGTTTAAATTCGAGATATGGTAGAATATGCATTTACTAAGGTTCTTGTTTTTAGTGACACCAGAGTAGGAGTAAAGACGTTTATTACAAGGTACTGTAATGCCTATCCAGAGAACTATAAGCCAACTCTCGGAGTTAATATTTTTACATTGGATATCAAAACGAGAAAAGGTGAGAAAGTTTCAATATACTTTTGGGATGTTGCAGAGACTCCGATCTGGGATTCTCTAAAGCCAATTTACTATCAATTAGCGGATGCTGCCGTAATACTATACGATATAACCAACGTAGAGAGTATAGCCAGAATCACGGAGAGGTGTTTAAAAATTAGAGAATCCTCGGGAGATATTCCCTTAATGTTGCTTGGAAATAAGGTAGATATAGAAGATAAACGCGAGGTTTCAAAAGAACAGGGAATAGAGATTCAGAATAGGCACAACATCTCCTTTTTTGAGGAAGTATCTTTCAATACGGGGGAAAATGTTAATGACGCATTAGAGGAATTTACAAGGATTATAATAGATCATTATAGGTTGAACCGTGGGGAATAAAGTGAGGGCAATTATTTAATGTGAATTCATTTTCACTTCTTATTTGAAGCCTTAATAATCTTATTTTCAATTGAATTTTTTTACTAAAATTATTAATAAAAAAAGAAAAGTCTCAGCAAGTTTTAAACACTTAGTCGTATGCGAATAAATTTCTCGTAATTGCGTAAATCTATATGTAAGTGTCCTTTGTGTACTAATGATGATAGAGACATGATATTTATCCCAGATCACGAAACGTGGTATTGTATTGAGTGTCAAGAAAAAGGGCTTAGTTGGGATCCCTCGCAAGGAAGTAGTGAAAATAGGTGGCAGAATGATTATGTTAATATGTATCTTGAGCAAAAAGAAAAATTTGGGAGAAATTTAGTAATTTATATTGTTGAATTTAAAATAAGATTTGTAATTTTTCCTAGAAAGGTGTATTAAATTATGAAAAAGGTAATTAAAAAAGCTAGCTATTCGCTACATTGTCCCAAATGCATCGAGATGTATATTCTTGAAGACATCGAAGAAATTCGAGAGTCGCCAGAGATTAGCCGTCTTGTTTGTATTTGTGGCTACACTTTTCCCAACATAGAGAAGAATTCTTATTGTGGTATTTTCCTGTAATATGTTTTTTTTTATATATCCTTAAAAAATCTGTATTACTTATCCTGTCTATGGATATTAATCAATCTTTATCTAGAAGAGCCCTTCAAGTTAGATGTATGTATACTTTTCTTGGTAATTAGGTTACTCTAATATACTTTTTTTTCTTTTTCTTTCAATGAGTCCTTACAATCCACTGGTTCGTAATTTTCAAGATTCTTAATAAATTCGTCAAATTACTTATCAAATGGTAGATCAGAATTTTTAAAACTCTCAAGAAATTCCTCATATTTCTTATCCATGGGTAGATCATAATTTTCAGATCCCTTTTGATAATTCTTATATTTTTTTCGATTAGTCAATTTTCAAACATCACCAATTAATTTTTTTTTTAACGGTCTATTTTCTCAACAACTTAATAATATTACTTTATCCTTTTATCCTTTTATACTATCAAATTATATGATGAAATACCATATGATCCACAAGTATGCAATGATCTTTATAAATCTTTCATCTTTTTGACTCATTTAATAAATTAAAAAAATTTTAACACTTGGGAAAATGAGGAGATGTGAATAGAAAAAATAAAGCAATAACGAAGAACTTGAAAAGACAACAAACAATATCTGTAACGAATGTGAAGACTTCTTTAAAAGAAAGTTTCACCATCAGACAAAATACCTTGAAGGAGGAGGAGGATCTAACAGAGCTTGCCTAGATGAAACATTTCATTGATAACCTATCTATAAAGGATAAGACTAAAATAGAGGATTTTGACGTACACAATTATAGGATATGCCCTGAATGTTCTTCCATAAAAAAGACAATATATAAAAATTGCCCCTACTGTGGATTTTCGCCAAAGTAATAGAAAAAAATAAACAATCCATTCTTTGTTTCATCTCTCAAATAAACTTTCGGGATTTTTTATTTTTTAACTCTGAATAATTTCAAAATGTGAGTTAGTCGTTACTAAAGTTTGAACAAGTTAGAGAATTCATTAATTAGACTGATAATTAAGCTTTTTTTTATAATATAATATCTCTTATGCTTCAGATCATTGTAATTTCTTCTAACCTTCTTCAAAAACTTAAACTCATCCTTATCTATTATATTATTCCTTTCAGCTAATTTTAGTGAATCCTCACTAAATCCAGAACTATCCTTTTCAAGTTTTATCAGTAACCACATTTCGCAAATTCGACCTAAATTTAATAGAGCTGCTTCTGGCATAACATCAGCAATTTCCTTAGTTTTTTCCAATTGTTTTTTTAGATAATTAGAAGAAATCAACAATTTTGGCTCTTTATGGTACTTCTCATTAATACAAGTTTTAATTTCAGTTTCAATCTTAGACCAAAGGTATCTGAATTGATTTATTATTTGATCAACCGCATCCATAAGAATCCAAGCTTTTATTTCTGAATCTTCACTCACTTTGATTTTAAATGATTTCATCTTCATATTGAAACGATAGTAACTAATTATGGTATGGTTATCTCTTTTTTCTATAAGATAATCTCCATAAACCTCGGAAGTTTCCCATACATCCTTCTCTAATAAAAATATAAGCGATTTTTTGGATTCCCTCCTTTTAGTATAGGAAATTAATGAGAATAAAGAATTATCTATCCAGTGAGAATATGTATCAAAAAAATTCCATACATCTTCTAAATGATCTCTTAGTTCAGCTAACAAATCAACGGACCACAAAAAATTTCTCTTTTTGAATCGAGGTTTACCGATGTTTAAATCTCCATCATTAATAATTTGGAAGGTCATCTCTCTTGTCTCTGGTATATATTTTAATCTGTTGAATAAATTACTATGATCTTCTAATAATTTATTACCCCTCTCAATAATATCCTTAAAATTCATATTCATCTCACCCATTATTTGATTTTCATAATATATCAAACTTAATTAATCTTCGAAAAAGCTTAATTTATAGCCACTAGAACCTTGAGGGTGTGATGTTTTAAATACTTAAGTTTCTTAGATTTACTCATGAAACAAGATTTACCGGATGATCATTACAAAAAAAAATTGAAAAGTATCACACATGTACTTAAAAATTCAAAAATTGGATTAGCAGGGATTTCTCCAGCAGGTTCAAGAGCAAAACAAGAAAATAGACCCGATAGTGACCAAGACGTGATATTTTCTGTTTCGGGTAATCCAAATCGGAAGGTATTTTATCCGAAATTAACAAAACTCTTGAAAACAAATTTTCCAAATGATAGAGTATATGCTGGTGGCAATAACAATATAATTCACTTGGATTTTAATAGTGGTGCGAAATTTGAACTGGTTCTACAAACTGATAAGAAATTTGAGAAGGAAAATAAATCATTAAAACTTTATCGAAGAAAGAATCTTTAAATCATGCATTTTACACCTAATAATGTTAAAGATGATAGCATTACTCAAGAGGATTTAGACCATATAATTAAATTGGGGATAGAGGAAAGTATTCATTTAGAATATAAAAGAGAGTTAAATAATAATAAAGATATTGCGAAATTATTTACTTCTTTTGCAAATTCAGACGGTGGAAACATAATTTATGGAATTCTTGAAGATAGTCATAAACCTATTGAAATTTACCCAATGGATCCAAAGGATTTGAGAGAAAAATTAGACAATATTGCTCAAAATGGTATTGATCCTCCATTAAATATTAAAATCTGGCCTGTAGATATTAATACTGGAACAAACCAGAAACAAGTTTATGTAGTTTATGTGCCAAAGAAATATCCATATCTCCACTTTGTTAAATCTTCCCATAGATACTACAAAAGAACTAATTTTACATCAGTGCCTATGGAAAGATATGAAATTGAACAAGCATTTAAGTTGAAATCTGAAAAGATTTCTTCTTTAAATTTAATACTTAACAAAGTCGATAAAGAATTTGTTAGTTTAATTGGTGAACATCAACTAGATATAAAACTCATTGTATGCCCTGTTCTATATGGAGAAAAACTCTTTCAAATCACGGTCAATATGAATAAATTCATTGCGGAAAATATACCAAAAACTCCAAATTTTAATAACGATATAATCTATAAAGAAGGTATAGATTTATCAGAATTTTTCAGAGTTAATGATTATTTTTTTCCATATTTTCAAGGAAAACATCCAGCATCTTGTATTATAAAAGATGATGGGATAATAGTTTATAATTTGAGTTATGTTTTATATGAAGATTATGAAATGGATGAATTTTTTATTGAAAATGATATATATGATAGAGAAAGTCTAAGTATTCCTATTGAAAGAGGAATTTTTCCACAACAAAAATTATTCCATAGAGAGATTAAGACAGATTATCTAATGGGATTTTTTAATTTTGTATCCAAACTTTATTTTCACCTAAATTATTATGGTGATTTATTAATTAAATTCGAAGTTAAAGGAATAGGAGATTGTAATGATTATCATGTTGATGATAAATTTAGACAGGTTCGACTTGAACCAATAGAAAAAATTTATAGTAGTGAAGTAATTCAAAAAAAACCATATAGGGTTATTAAAGATTTTTTTACTCCAATCCTAGTCGGTTTTGGATATTTACCAATTGATTTAGAAACTTTTTTTTATCACGTCAAACATAATCGATTAAAAAGGCAATAATAAAGATTAATATTTTCTAATAAGATTTGAATTGTAATCTCTAAAGTTGAAAATCTGTTTAATTAAAAACTATTTGGAAGGTTTTTTAATAATTTCTTCGAGACTTATTTTTATCCATTCAAATAATCTTTCAAAACCAAAAGTTACTAAATCCCCCAATTTTTCACTTATAATTGCTGAAGTCGTAAATCTTAAGATTGCTTTGGCAATTTTAACCCATTTTTTTGGTTTAAAAGTTTTCCATTCTTCAAGAATCTCTTGAACGGTTTTTGCCCATCTATTTTTTTTATTATCAGCCCAATTAGATTTCAAAATTTTCTTAATATATTTATTTAGGTCATTAGGTTTATCAATAAACATATTAAGTTTATCTATAATAATTGATTTTTCAAGATATAACTCAAGCTTAGTGATTTCTTCTATAGCTTTATGTAATAAAGGAGCACATTTATTATCCTTTTCACATATCGCTTTTAAGATTATGCTAATTTGGCCATCAAATAAACTCTTAATTTCCGCTTCCAATGCGATTCCATCATGATTAATCTTATCTTCTGCATAACCATACAAACTATTAATATCTTCGTCTTGTTTTATAATTGCTAGATTCATTTGTTCCATTTTATTTTTAATCTCTTCTAAAAGTTTAGGTTGATTATAATCTACCATTAGTTGTATTTCTTTTTCTAATTTAATCATCTTTTTCGTCCGTCTTAAATAATCAATTTCATCAAGATTCTTAGCTTCAAGGAGTGGGCAAATGTAAGAGATTTCAAAAGGTTCTACCTCATAATCTAAGCTTTTACTTGAAGAATCGAAGAATTTAATACTTGCATGAATTTTTCCTGAAACACAGTCATCTCCTGCATACATTTTAAACTCCGGTGTCCATAATCCCCCTTCTGGCTCTAAATGAGAGATTTTCATAAGCTCCTGCCCTTCTATCCTTAACATTTCAGGAAACTTGTCTAAAATAATTCGAATATCTGTAATAACATTTTTACTGTTATTCTCTAATTTAATCTTAAAATGAAATTGATTAACTTCCCAATAACCATCCCGACCAATAAAAATATCTTTAAATTGTGTCTGTTTTACCTTTTCTATTAATGTTTCCTTAATAAAAATTAGAGAATTGTTTCTAATCTTTGCAATAATTTCTTGCTTTTTAATCATTGATTCAAGAATTCTAATTAATAAAGATTGATCAACATCAATTTTCTGCATAATAATTTCAAATTGAATCTCATCATAAAAACTCTTTAATTCTTTAATGATATTTCGAGCTTTTTGTATTTTTTCTAATTCAGATGATAATTCATTTAGCTTTGGATCATCTTGTTTGATGCTTCTACCTTTTTTAATTAGTTCCATTGCTAAATCAAATTCACCACGAATGATTTTACATTGAGATAGTGCAATTATAGCGTCTAAGTCTTTGCCAAAATTTTTTAAGGTTTTTTCATAGATTTCTTCTGCTCTATCATATAAACCTAACTTAAAATAAATCCTTCCTAAACTCTTTAAGTATTTTTTTTCATTAGAATCTTCTTTACCATGTATTTCAATATATTTGAGTGCAAGGTCTTTTCTTTCATATATTGTTAGAAGATCTAAAACATTCTTTAATAACTCCCAATCTATTGGATTTATCCGTAACAGACACTTTACACATTTATCGGCATCATCCTTTCTCTCTAATAAATATAAAGTAGCACATTTCTTAAGCCACACAGAAAAATCTAAGGGTTTTATATTTAAAATGCTACTGTATCCTCGAAGTGCCTCATCATAATCTTTATTGTCGAAAAACTTATTAGAATCATCTAATTCTCTTTCTAAACTATCAAAAACATTATTATCAACTAAGAAATCATACTTTTGTAATAAATAATTTACCTTCTCTCTCACATTTTGTATTGAAATCGCTTCATCTTGAAAAAATTCATAATAGAGTGGGAAAAAGGTAATGCTACTCCCATCTACTCCCATAAAGGCAGTTTGAGGTTTCTGTTGTTCAAGTTTGTCTAGATAATTGATAGATTGCAAATAATAATGAAAACTTAATCTTAATATGATGCGTGTGTATTCAGTCGATAAAGTATAAAATTTTGATAGAAAATTAAAAAGTTGGAGATAGAGATTACCTAGAATTTCAAAATCAATGAAGAATGTAAAATCATCTCCTACATTTATCCTAGTTATTTCATCTAAAATACAAACTATTGAATAGTTTAGGTTTTGATATATCAAGTTCAAGTGAGGTGGAAACTGTAAATTTGAACAATCCAAAGTAAAACCAAGAAATTCTTGGGGATATTCCTTTTCTAAAATAATATGGTATTCATATTCTAATGTTGCACACTCCATAAAATGCATATAATCATTTCTAAGAGCTCCTAAATGATTAAGTAGCATTTTATTGCAAGTTTCAAAATAATATATTTCTTTATGAAGCCAATTACTATATTGCTCTTTATAATTATCTTGATTAATTCTGTTGAGAAATGAATACTTAAGCTTAATTCTTCGAGAAATGTCTTTTAATTCCCATAAATTTTTATTTTTTTCTTCTAAATTTATAATAGAATTAAGTGTTTTTTTTATTTCTAAGAACTTTTTATTTAAATCTTCTATTTCTTGTAATGTATGATTATCGGGAAAGTGGTTAATTTTAGACATCTTAATCATTTTTCAATTTATTGATTTTATTCATTACTTTTTCGCTTTTAAAAATATAATTTTCATCATTCAATTTATCTTCGTCACAAAACATTATTTTACACCTTTTTTTTCATCTGAATTGTATAAAATAATTCATTCTATTAAATCTCCTTATTAACTGACTAGTTTTCCATGAAATGTTCATTAAAATTTCTGGATCTAGCAAATTAAGTACATAATCAAAAATATTGATAGTCCTTTAACTGAATCTGCCTTAGATTGTTCATATAATAATTGGTTTTATTTGAAATTAAGAGATTTGGGTAGAATCTCCTCTGGTAACTAAATGGTAATTCTCAAAATATTAATTTTTTGGAGTAATTTGAATTACTAAAAATTCAAAAAAAATTTCTCTGTCATAAATTCAACCTCATCCTATTTGGGTCCTTTAATTCGGGGTGTTTCTTAACACAATCCCGTACGAATTGGAAATCATTTTTCTTGGTAAAGATGGTTCTATGTGCCATTGCAATGACTTGAGTATTTATCCAATCCAATTCTCCTTGGTTTACCTGTCTTATCAACCCAATATTTTTATAATCTGAATTTACTTTATCGAACAACAATAAGCACAATCTTGGTGTTAAGGGAAAAAAGATTTCTACACTCTCTGCTGTGTATGAACTCATACCATACCCTCTAATAACATTTTTATCCTCAATTGGGGGGTTGTGAACATATACCGGGTGATCTGATGTGAAAAATTCTCGTTTCAATTTGTCTTCTAACAAAACCCAACCTAGTTTTGCCATTTTTATGACAACATCGTAAGGATAATGTACGGTTCCATCCTCCATTTCAATGGGATTAAACATTATGTTAATCTGACCAATAGTGGCTCTGCTTTCCAATAACCATTTCTTATATTCTTCATCTAGACTTTCGTATGGAGGTAAATCTATTCCGTGTCTACCATATTTATATAAAAGTTCTGTCATTTGCGCATTACGGATGCGGGCACTTCGGGTGCGTTCATTTTGTGTCATTATGTAATGCGCCATCATAAACTTATCGTACATTGTTAATTGTTTAATTGAATGGTTGTGAATAATTTTGTTATAAACTTTGGAGTGTAAACCTTCCAAATGTAAAAAATAATTTTCAATTTCTGGGGGATCCTCCTCATCGTAAAAGTACCGTTCCATAGCCACTTGAGTGATGTTTGAATTATACGATTTATTTAGTTCCTTACTATAACATCGTATGGAACATTCTCCCGATTTCTTATGAATCGCGAAATTTTTTAAATAAAACTGTGGTACATAATGTTGCTTTTTTTTCATTGACTTTCGTTTAATATTAGTTCATGCTGCTCTAATTCCATGAATTTTTTATACTATTTAATTTTCGAATCACTAAAATGGTACTATTGAGAAAAAAATATATTTCTATTGCATTTATTATAGGTTAAGGCAAAATGTAATATAAGAGAATATTTTATGTCTGTAAATATCAAGGATCAAATCCCTCTGAATAATGTGAAAAAGCTTATTAAGTATTATATTGATTATTTAAGTAAAGAGGGTTTTACAATGTTTCAAGAAATGCCTACTGTAGAAGTTTTCCCTAAGAGAAAAAATCTTGTAGGGCTCGTATTGATAGACGAGGGAAAAGAACATATAAATTGTCATTTTATTAACAATCCTCACCAAGGTGATGACTATCTATTTGTTACAGTTGAAGATTTAAAAGATGAAACACTTCTTCAAGGATTAGGTGAAAGTTTTGCCCTAATGAAATTAAATCAATTAAGGGCAGATGATGCATACTCTATAAATCTACAGAGAGTAGAAAATCTGCTAAAAGATGGACATTTTGCAGTAGCTCTAGTTTTTCTCGTTTCAGCCTTTGAAAACATAACAAAGGATTTATTTTTTCTTTATAATGAAGTATGGTTTACTCTCGATTATGAAAACTTTGATGATGATGTTTACGAAAAGATTGGGATTAGTATTGATATGAATATAAATGAGTCCTTTATACAAGGTTATTTTGCAATGGTAAAAAACATAAATGGGATAAATATCGGAATTGAACGAACCAAGTTAGATATTGCAAAAAAGTGGAATGATATAAGGTATTGGGAAAAGATTCATAAACTTTGTAAAAATTTAGGGGTTTATAATGAATACATCTTGAAGAAGCAAGGAATTAATGAAATGGAAGTAGGAAGGTTTGAAATATTGAAAGAAATCTTAGAAAAAAAAGCTAAAAGTATGAAAATTCTTAATTTTCAACAGATCTTTGGAAATTGGGGTATTAAAAAGTTGTTTGAGAAATTTTTCGATATCGGTTTTGAAGGTTTTAATGAAACTCTCTCTTCCATTGACAATTATATTAAAATGCGCCATAAAATTATTCATGGCACTCTAAAAGATGAACAAATCGATGCGAATATGGTTTTTGATTTTAAATCTCGGATCTTAAAGATCGTCTCTTATCTTAGGGATGAAATTAACATAAAATACAGAGATAATTTACACTTAAGATATGGTTGATTAAAATTCAAGGTAAAATTTTAAATGATTTTCCTAGCAGTTAAAATAAAATAGAAGGTGAATCATATAGAAAATGGAATTTTATAAATTTCTCAGCAAGTTTTAAACACTTAGTCGTATGGGAATAAATTTCTAGTAATTGCGTAAATCTATTTGTAAGTGCCCTCTGTGCACTAGTAATGATAAGGATATGGTGAATATCCCAGATCATGAAACATGGTATTGTATTGAATGTCAAGAAAAAGGACTTATTTGGGATCCATCACAGGGAAGTAGCGAGGATAGGTGGCAGCATGATTATATTAATATGTATCTTGAGCAAAAAGAAAAATTTGCGAGAAATCTAGTAATTTATATTCTTGAATGTAAAATAAGATATGTAATTATTCTTAGGAAAGGATTAAATTATGAAAAAAATAATTAAAGAAGCTAGCTATTGGCTATACTGCCCCAAATGCAGCGGATTGTATAATCTTGAAGGCATCGAAGAAATTCGACTAACTTCAGAGGTTAGCCGTCTTGTATGTACTTGTGGCTACTCCTTTCCCCACATAGAGAAGAATTGGACTTTCTTCGATGAAGGAGGAATCCGATTTGGACCTAATGATGGGGAGGTAGTCTGTCTCTAACCCTTTTTTTTTTTTATTTTTTCCATTTTTCCATTTCTAAGAAATAATTACTCTTTTCTTTTGGTGGTTAGATTTTGAAACTTATAATTCGTGGAGTTTTTAAAAATCTCCTAATAAATAGGGGTATATGTTTCTCACTCAAACATATCTTGCAACAACTTTAGTTTTATTAACAATAACGATTTTATTCTTTATCCTTCGAAAAATAGAATATAGTTTATACAAATCTAAGTACGGTATCGCTTTATTTTTGGTTATTATGTTCTCAATTTATTTTTTTAATTTAGATTTATTTTACTCTACTCAAGAATCAAGCTCTCTTGAAAGCGAGTTATTTACTAACATCTCCCAATTTCCCTTATTCACATCTCTATTCGTCTATATCGTTTCCTTATATACAAAAAATCAAGATATTATTGAATTACACAAACCATCAATTGCCAGATCAAGAAAGGGATCCATTGAAATAGGAAAAGTGATGAAAAAAGAAAGAAAGACACATAAATTCTTCCTCTCTTTAAAAGACCTGGAAAGACATATGTTTGTGTGTGGTGCGACAGGCTCAGGTAAAAGTAATTTTGTGCAATATTTTTTGATGAATTTTAAGAAACGGTATGATATTCCTTTCTTGCTAGTTGAATTTAAAGGAGAATATACTTTTTTACAAGATGTAATCGAGGACATGTTAATAATTAGACCAGGAGAAAATTTTTCATTAAACATATTTGATCCAGAAGGAGCTAATCCAGAAATTCATGCTGAAAGGCTTTTTGATATTTTAAGAAGCGGACAATTTCTTGAGGAACATTCTGAATTTTCCCCGCAAATGCAGAGAGTATTAGTTGATATACTCACAATAGTATGTAAAAATCCAGAATATCAAAGCTGGAAAGGTTTTTTTAACCAATGTGATATTTATTTGGAAACTCAGAAAAGAAAAATCCCCTTATTACATCAGAGTCTAATTAGTATTCAAAACCGAATAAGAAGGTTTTCTTTAGGACCATTAAAAAAACTGTTTGCTACACGTCATAAGGTAAAATTAAAAGAACTACTTGACAAGAATGTACTAATCGATCTAAGTTCTATCATCCGCTTAGGGGGTGAAAAAGAAGACGCGCTTTTTTTTCTCAATATGGTCCTAAAATATTTATGGGATAAAAATCTCTCTTACGGCGCCTATAATTTTAAGGGCATTAAACACATAACAATTGTCGAAGATGCCCAGTACTTTGCCCCGAGAGGGTTCTCTGATCAAACTAAATTAACGTCCTACTTAGAAGATATCGCACTTTTGCAAAGAGGTACTGGTGAGTGCTTAATCTCAATCGCCACACGCCCAAATGTAAGTGAGGAAATTCTCGCTAATTGCGGCATTTTAATAACGTTTAAAACCCACATGCAAAGAAGTCTCATTTGCGAGTTGTTAAATCTCAAGGAAGAACACGAAGATTATTTTTCTATTCTGGCAGAAGGTCAGTGTATTGCCCGATTCAATTCTGTTAAGAGACCATTTCTCCTTTGGGTGCCGTACGTCGAAAGACACTGGATAAAACGGGGAGATGTGAATAGAAAAAATAAAATGATATTGAAAAACTTGAAAGAACAAGAGAGTAAATCTGAAAAGAGAGTTGAACCCTCCTCAAAAGAAAGCAACAAAAATAAAACAATTGCCCAGGAGGAAGAGGAGGATATAACTGAACTTGCGAAAATGAAATATTTCATTGATAACTTATCAATAGATGATAAGTCTAAAATAGAGGATTTTGACCCACGCAATTATAGGAAGTGCCCCGAATGCTCTTCTATAATTAAGAAAAAATATAAAAATTGCCCCTACTGTGGATTTTCATCATAGTAATAAAAAAAATAAAGATGTATAGATAATCAATGAATTTTTATTGTTTTACTTTAAATCTTTTTTAATTTATCTTCAGATCATTTTGATTAAAGTGTAAAAATATAATTTATCATTATAATTTAGGAAAAAGATAATTCTACACATTGAATTTGCAAATGAATTAAAATTAAATTTCTACTTTTTTAGGAAGAGCAACACGGGGGATACTAGTTTCCTTTTTGGGTCATGTTATTATAAATAAAATTATATAGTAATTAGTAAAGTGTAATTTAGATCTCGATCAATATTAACATTGGTAGTGCTAAAATTATCATGAATAGAAAAACAGAATATGAAGTATTCATTAATTTATATAAATTAGCTCTAGAATTTTCTAAATCGAATGAATTAGTCTTGAGTGAACTGAGTCATTATTTAGTAGATAATTTAATTTCTAAGATTTGTATTTTTACTGCTCAAGAGAATAGTTTAACATATCAAACAATTTCAAGAAAAGGAAATAAAAAAACTTTTGATTTCCCAAAATTGTACAAAGAGATTTTAAGTCCCCTTTATCCTAATGTTCCCCATTATGATAAAGAAATTAAAAAACTGCATGCTCAAAGGAATTTATTTCAACATGGATCAGAATCAATAACATTAGGAATTAGACCTGAATTCGCTATTGAATATGTGCGATTAACCGAAATAATATTAAAAGAGGTAGGAATCATTGAAAAAGATAAAATAGTAGAACCTACCAATTTCTTAAAGACTCAATATTCAAGAGAAAAACCAATAGTTGAAGATTTAGATGAATCTAGAGCTCACGTCAATGAGGAAGTAATATTTGATAAGTTATCAAGACTAGAAAAAGAATTCGATCAAAATATAACATCTCAAAAGGTAAAAAGTGATTTGAATATGAGAATTATAGCTTATCCCCTTTTTAACACAGGCGGATTATTTAAGATTCCGCAAATTCCAGAATTAAAAGATTATTTGGAACTAGAGACAAAAAATGGACCTCCTATTGATTCCTTTCCTACTCAAATTTTTAATAATTTGAGTGTTACTAGGGAAGGTCTTCAGTATATATCCTCATCAAGTTTGGTTGGTAGTATATTGATCCAGAGGGAAGGAATGGTTCTCTATGATTGGCGTTATGGATTAAAAAAAGATCAATACAACGAAACATTACCAGTTCATTTTATGTCAACTTATGTGTTAGGTTTCTTGCACTTTCTCTCAAAGTTTTTCAATAAACTTAAGTATCTTAGGGAAATACGAATAATCTTTAGTGTATTAAATATCCCAAATTGGAAATACTCTACTCAACCAAGATTTATACGCGATAGACCTAAATCTAATTTTCAACACAGTAGTTTTATTCCTCTTGAACTTATTTGTACTATTAAAGAATTAAGTAGTAGAGAAGGTAAACAAAGATTATTACTAGAAATATTTAATGAGATTTTATTGGGTTACGGAGATAGCAAAGGGTTTAGATTAGGAGACAATTTAACAACTTTTTTAGAGAAAAATTAAAGATAGGAGAAGTCTGATTTGTTTGTTTAGTTTATATTATTCATCCTTTCTATTATTTTTATGCGAATTCAATTTGTTGCCTTAATTTTAATATGTGTTTTTAGTGTTTTTTGCAAATTACTTCAATTTTCTTTTCTAAATAGGTCTGAATATCTTTGGTAGGGCAAAACTTTCCATAATTTTTGCTTAAGTGATGCAAGGTTCGAGTACATGAGAATTCAACAAATTTTTCAAAGAAATGATAAGAGGGAAGGTTTTTATTATTATTTAATAGATTATATATCCATGGTACTATCATAAAACCAAGTCGAATACGATAAAATCTTCCATCTTTAAGATGACAGGACTTTAAACCCATTTTCAGGCTATCACGTAAAACATTCTCATTAACTAAAGGTTTTGAATCTTCTACAGTTTCCACTATTAGATGCTTAAATATTTCTTCATCTAATTTCTGTTTTAATTCGGATGAGAGGGTGTCTTTCTCATGTATAATTAGGTTGTTAGTTCTCTGTTTTGAAGTTGGGATTAAATCTTTCGGAGTGAAATTTTCACAGAGAATATAATTATCACTTTCAGGCATTAAGGGTACATTTTTCTCAATCCATTCCTCCAATTCTTTAATAGTCGAATCGAATGTAGCCGTTAAGATTTGCTCCACTAAATTATGCAGTTTCTCTACTGGTATTTGTATCTCTTTTGCCATCTGCTTTAAATTTTCTTTTGTTATAGATATCTCAACTCTATTTTTATAGTTATAAAAGCTCATTTTATCACTCTTTTTTTTTAGAAAATAAATTTATTTATGAAAATTTTTATTTTATAAATCAGGTGACATTTATAAAGAAATAGGCTCATTTAAAATAAACCATCGAAGCTCTTAGTTTTTATAATTGTAAAAAATGATATAATAATAATCTTATGAATTTAGAACTCGAATTTAATGAATATTTATTCCTTAACTAATGAAAGGATATCACCAATTAGGAGATATGTATAAACAACAATACGATTAGCATCGTCTTTAGAAACAATAGTTGCATGTGTTCCCTTATGTGACGCATTAAGTAGACTATTTAACCTATCTCCTATAAACTTTAATTGTGAGCCTACAACGCGTTGATAAGTCTGAGAATCACTGGATTCTGTAATAAATTCTAAAATTCTATTGATATAATGCTCTTTATCGAGTTTTATTGTTGTTTCTTGTCCATCGATAACTTTTTGTTTATCTTCATTAGGGGGATAAACCGCATTTGCTAAATCCTCCAATATCCTTCTACAACTGTGGATTGCATTTGACCAATTCTCAGTATTTTCTGAATTAAGATATTCGTATACGGCATTAAATCGTGTGACAGAATCGGGTACTAATTTCCCAATATTTTCATCTACTTTTTCTCTGATATTAGCAAAAATATCATCTGAGATATTTGAAAATCTCAATTCTAGATATTTTTTTAAAACATATTGATAAATTAAAGAACGTCTACTAGCTAATCTTTTTGAAATTATGGCATTTCTTTTCCGAATCTCAGTACGTTCTTTCCAATTACCCGTATATGTTCTTGGGCTTTGACGGGGGTTCGCTGACGAGAAAGATATATCCGCGTCTCTTGCTACCTCTAAAGCCGTTTGATTGAACCTTATCTCCCCTTCCAATTGTTCTATTGATTCGGGATATATTAGAAACTTTTTATCTTCAGCTTGGTACTGTCGATTTGCTTCCATTCCAATTTCCCATTGATCTTTTGGTACAAATCCAGTAGATTCATTTGAATATCCTGAGATTTCTAATTCCATAATCTTAATCATGTTAAAATTATTAGTTAATCGAGCAAGACGAGCAGTTCTAAGTGCTATATTCGCTAAAGGAATTTCACTCAACTCAATATTTCTAATTATCTCATCAGACAGTTCTAAGGCTTCATCAAGCGCCTTTTTGGTTGGAGGGATTTCTTCTTCAGTCAATTTCTTAACCTGTTTTTTAAAAATTTTTATGGATTTACAATACTAATATAATGTACAAAAAAAATTTAGTATTAAAGTTTTCATGTGTGAAGAGTAAACTCATCCGATTTATTGTAAACTACATATATTTTAAAGTAATGATTTCTGTTAATTGTATAAAAAAGGGTGATTTTAATGGGAGAAAGACGTGAATATGCTCAAAGATATAAGAAATTATGGATTTCGCTTTCAAATTGGCTTAAAAACAAGTCCGGATGGAAAATAGGAGGGGTTGCGAAAGAAGGCTCCCGCCGTGAAGGAGATTTTAAAAATAAAAGTGATTTGGATATGGATTTCTGGATTTCAGAACCATATCAAAAACAAAAGGTATATGACGATATAATGCCAAAATTAAGGAAATCCTACAAGGGTAGTCAAGTGCAGAAAGGTCGGAGTGAAAATGTTATTAAATTTACCTCCAATGGATTAAAGGTAGATATTGTTTTACTACCAAAGAAAGAATTCGAGAAAAAGGTTGATAAATTTAAAACATAATACTAAGTTGATTACCTAAAATATCAAGGAATTTTAATTTTGGTTAAGACCAAATTGATTATTGCATTTCTAAAAATTTATTATGTTTTCATAAGTCATATTAAAATAATATTATTATGAATCGAAATTCTTAATTTAACCTTTTCGTCTAAATTAAAGAAAATTAAATGAACACTCAAGGAATTATTAATCTTTAAATCTCTTGAATTTATATAAATAAATTACGTTATAAATCTTAGAATTATAAAATCGTTTTAAAATTTAGAAATAAAGTAATTATAATTAAAGCAGAATATAAAAACACTTGGGAGGTAATAAAAATTTCTTCTGACATAATAATGCCTTTAATAGATGATTTAAAAAAGAAGAAGGTTGTAGGTATTAGAGAATTTGCTGAAGAACTAGAAAACTTAACTTCTGTAGATTTGGATTTTCAAAATTTTAAAGTTCAAAGTGTTGTTACAGACGGAAACCAAAGAGTAATTAATCCCCCACATGATATTAACATTAAATGTGAAAATTTTTGGATAATTGGTGATGTTGGTAGAGGAAAGACTACTTTCTTTGATAAATTTTATCATTTTTTCTGTTTTAGAGAAGATATAAATTCTCCAATTCAAGGTTTAAAAACAAACATTACTATTGAACTAAAGAATGAAGAATCTCTTAAGTTAAATTTTACACGATTGGAAAAAAAACGGACAATAATAAGATTAGATGATTTAAATGAGTCAGATTCTTTAGACATTCTAAAAAAGAAAGGTATAATTGATAATTATATCCTAAAATTGAATTTTATCCCTGAGACAGAGGATAATGATGCGATTTATAATTCAGACTTAAATTTAACAAGTTTTTTTGAATTAAACAAAATTTTTTTTTTGGATAACAGAGACAATCTTGTTTTAAGACGATTTTCTGATATTATTAAAGAACAAAATGAATTGTTTAGGAATATATTGACCCAAGAATTCCAACTTAATCACACAATTCTTAATTTATATAGAGGAATAGAAAAAAATGAAGAATTATTAAAGAATTTTCAATCCTTTATCACCAATTTTAATAAAATAAGAGATTATATCAATAATTTAAAAGTTGATAACAAATTACGAGAATTATATACCAACAAGAAAAAGATTCAAGAAAAAATCTTTGAACAAGAATCAAAAATAAAGAAATTCAATCAAATTAAAAAGTTTGAAGATAATTATCCTTCAAAAAAGAAGGGAGATAAAGCATTTATAAAATATCTTTATATAAACTATGAACCACTTTGTCCGATTTGTTCTAATATTATTAGTATGGACTCGTTTCAAAAAAGATACAATTCAGATAAGTGTTATTTATGTGGAGATTCACCTTATGACTACATTGAGAAAGAAGAAACTATACATGCAGAAGATACAGTAGATGAATCAAAAATAATGGATTTGAAAAGCTTACAATATTTCTTAAACAATAAGAAATACGAGCTAATAAAGGAAAAAGAAAAGATTGAAAAAAATATTAAAGAATATAAACAATTCACGCAACCTATTGATAATGAATTTAAGAAAATAATCAATCAAAATTACCTAGATTTAACTAGGCCAGGATTTTCTATTGGAGAAGAACTTAATCGTAAGAAAGAATTAAAAAATCATTATTCTGAGTTGATTAATAGTCAAAAAGAGATATTAAAAGATCATGAAGAAAAAATAGATTTTCTCCAACATAAAAAGGAATCTTTAAATAAAAAAATAAAGATTTTAGAGAAAAGTTATCAGACATTGAAAGACAAATTGAATGTCAAAATCAAAAACATTTTTAAAAATTTCATAAAAGATTTAAGATCTCTATGGACCAAATTAACAGATGAACCCCTCAAAACCATAGTTTATGATAGAAATGATGATCTTTTAAAAATTGGGGCAGTTTCCACATCAGGAAACCGTTTTTTATTTAATCTAAAGTCCCTAAAGCTAAAAAAAGAAGAAAGGCACTTTTCACATAGCCAATCTAATGCGTTAAGGTTTGCAATTCATTTTAGTTTGATTAAGAATTTATTTGAAAGATATAAGAAATTTCCATTGAAGACCATTTTTATCGATGCTCCTCCTTCGGGAATTAAAGAAAGATTATATAAAATCATAAAAGAGGATTTTGTTAATAAATTAGATTTTCAATTCATAATTTTTTCAAAGGAAAAAGAGGAACCTTTTTTAGATTGGAATGAAAAAGAATTTCTTCCTTATGAAAGTGGTTTTTTTAAAATTAAATCTAGAGAAGGTCAGAAATTAATCAGTGAGTTCTGGTAATAGAGGGTGAACTGGAATTAGTATTGAGTTTGATATAACCTTTAATCAAGATTTAGTGGATTTATTCGAAAAGATGTATATATCTGAAGAATTTTTAAGAAATCTAATGTGTATCATTAGGGATAAAACATTTCCTATAATATTCAATGATCATGATAAGAACATTAATCATCCAAATATAAAATTAAATTGTAATTTAATGCTATATTCAAAAAAGGTTCTTGATCTAATGATAAATTCAATACCAAAAGACCATATAACGGAGTTTGGGGCTATAGCTCTGATCTTATCTTATGTTATTTTAACAGAACCCAAAATACACCGAATTGATGTTTATAAAAAGGGTCAGGGTCTTGATTATCATTGGAGGAAAGATGGAAATCTTTACAAGTTGGAAATTAGTGGTTGTGATGTTGAAAACAAAAAAACTTTCTATAATAGAATTTGGAAAAAAAATAATAAATTCCAAAATCGATATTATGGTGAACCTGCATTTGAAAGGTTAATCGGAATAGTCGATTTTTTTTATGAAAAATATAGATTATGGAAAATTGAGTGATAATTAAAATGAATGAAAGAAGGGAACAAATTGGATTATCAAATTATCTCCATTTTTATGATGAAAATATTGAAGATAAACTTCAAAAAATAGTAAGTATAAAATCTAATCTTCTTTTAAACTTAAAGCTATTTCATAAACAAGATAAAATTAAAGCGCTAAAACAAATTGCTAAGTTTGAATTAAAAATTTCAGATTTATCTTTTGAGGAGAACAAAAATGAGTTCGCAGCCGATTCAATTTTTAGCACCATTAATAGTTTAATTGAAATTCGAAAAGATCTCTGTTATACCATAGCCTTAAAAGGTTTATTGATAAGAAAGTTTAACGAAAAAACGACCCAAGAGTTTTTTAGGATAATTAAAGATTTACAAGGATCATCTCTTTCTAATAATTACGAATTTTTTAAATATATCATTAACCAATATGTAGAAAATTCTTACCCATTCAAATTACAAAACATTATAAAAGCTCCCTTTTACATTTTCTGGAAGATAAAATTTGAGGACATTCTATATTTAAAGTTAAATCCATATGTAATTTCAAAACATCCTGTTTATTCAAAAGAACTTTCAAATCATTTAGGAAATTTGGAAAAGAATAAAATCGTAAAAATAAAAGATACAATTTTGCCTGATTTATATTATAGAATTGTAAGAATTAATTCTAACCATTATCGTTCTTCTGTTTTGGAAAGAAAAAAAAAGCTAAAGGAGATAGTGAACAACATTATTGAGGATTTTGCATTTTTTAAAACAGATCAAATCACAAGGTGGGAAAAAGATATCCATATATTAGATTATTACTCTACAGCTGAAAGAATAATTTAGATTAATTTGATCTATCAAAGATATCTTCATAATTTTAAAGTAGATGTTCGAGAATCTTGTTTATGATTATCTACAAGAATATAACTCAAAAAATGTAGAAAATACCCACACTTACTTTTTTGGGAGGGAGCACCACGGCAGGAGGTAAAAATTATCGGGGAAAAGATAAAAAAATATATAATTAAAACTTAAAATATAATAAATAAAAGTATATTTAAGGTCATTATGGAAAAAAAAATAATTTATAGAATTATTACAGTTATCTTTTCATCATTTTTTATTATTCTTGGAATAACTTTGTCAATAATCTTAAATCCTTTTTACTCTATTATTTCAGGTGTATTCTTAGTGATAGAATTAATAATTGAAAGAATAATTATACCTAAAATTGAAGAATTAGATTCAAAAAAGGATGAAGATCATATAGCTAAAAGTCTTCCAATGACAACTGACATTATAACGAAAATCTTAGAAACATCTCACCCAAATAAATGGACTTATAGCGATTCCCAAGGTGTTTATACCTATAATATTGATGTTGATTTGACTATCAGAATTAAAGAAGATGTGAGAGGGAATTGGGAAGAATTTAAAGAAGACTGGGTCATTAAATTTCCAGATCCAAAGGCTAGCAAAATAATTGTTAATATTTACTATAGATCGTCTTTCATAAAGGATTATCTTTTTGTTTTAGTTGATGGAGGAAGATATATTATTGCACCCCCAAATACCCCAACAGATCTTCGCATTACTAGATTTCAGTATAATCTTGGAAGGATATTAAGTTGTAACTATCTCTTTTATCGAGATGATAACTTAGCAGAATATGATTATAAATTAAGACAAGCTGGAATAATTATAGATGAAAATCTTTAAAAATATTGATTTAAAATAAATGTGAGATCTTTCTACCCCCGATTAATAGGAGAGCTCCACAGCGAGAGATTTTACCATTCAAACAGTCAAAAAACAAATACCTATAGTAAGCTTAAGTTGTATTTAGTTTGAAAATCATAATAACCCTACTATTTCCTCTATAATATCAAAACTCATTTCATACTTTCGAAAAGTTTTCATCAATCTTGAGAAAATTTCATTAATTTGGTATAATAAATCATCATCAAATTCAAGATGGTTAATAATTTCAATATCTCTATCATCTAAACCTAATCTTCTTAATTCTTCTATAAGTCTTTTTAACACAAACTTATATAATTCAAGCAAATTATGAAATTTTGAAGTTTTTATCTTAGCTTTAATATTTTGCAATTCTAATTTCATTGGATATAAACGAGCTTTACATGAAGCAAAATCGAAAAAATGTAAATACTGGCTACTATTAGATTCTATATTACAACTTTGAATTAACTCAAATATTGCCTCTCTCTTTAAAGAAATTTTAGATAAAGGATCACAAATTTCATTTTTTTTCTCCATCAAATCTTGAAAATAACCTTTTGAAAAGGATTCTCCAGAATAATTATCATCTATAACAAGTATAACTTTTAAACAACTATAAATCTCTAAATAACCAATTACTATTTTTTCCTCCTCTCTTGCTTCAATAACTATGATATGATATATGTTATCCTTGTTTCTTTCAATAGGATTGTAATCTCCATACCATTGACAAATAGGAAATTCGTTGAGACCAAGGATTCCATTAACATAATCTTTGAATTGTGTATTGGAAGGGAAAAACGACCGATTAACATAAAAAAGGAACTCATACACTATTTTTCCACATTCCCTCCATGTTTCTTCTACCGAAGCATCTGAACTAAAATCTAAAGGCTCAGTTATTGGTATTCTGACTTCTTCTGCTGTTCTTACTAACACTTCAACATCAATGTTTGGATTTTTCTTTTTTATCTTGTTAAAGTATTTTCTTGCTGATTTCTCGCTTGGAAATTCTAATTGAATTTTATCACCGTTCCTAAGGATAACCTTTGGGTGTTTTCTTTTTGGACCTTTTTTAGTTAAAATAAATTCTTCCCCTTTATATCTTACATTTATTCTAACATCTTTTTTGTAATTTTTATTAAAGCATAAATAAGTCTCAATAAGGTTATATAGATCGAAAAGTGTCTTATCAATAGTGGCACCAAAATTACTGTTACAATTACGACAAATCAATTTACCGGATTTTAGTTTACCTCCAACATTTTGTGGAATAATGTGCTCAATTGATTTTTTGCTTATTGCATTTCCACAAAAAATACATTTATGAGTCATTTTTATAATTTAAAAATAATTAAATTTTATAAATCTGTCAATTAACTAATCATTTTCTTTATAAACTTTTTCTCATAAATAATTTCGAATAAATAAAAATTTTTTCTTGATTTTAATCAGTTTCTCAGGGGAATTCTCACAGAATTCAGACTCTGAATTTACCATTCAGGAAATTTTTTTATTTAAATATAATGGATATCACAAATAAGCAAACTTGAAAGATTAACGCTAATTCATGACTCCTGTTGACCAAAATTCTGACTTATCAGTAAAGAGAATAAATCTTAAGAAATCTGATAAACCTTACCTAGACGATATCATCTCTTCTAGAAATTCTCTTGAAGAAATCCCTTCCATAGAAGATTTTTCTGCTTTTAAATCTTGGATACTCAACAGATTGGAGTCTATAGAAAATATAATTGACAAATATAAGCACACCACTTATCTTGTTTCAGTTAGAAAAGAAAAACTGCCATCAAAGAAACAAAAGACTAATATCGATGAGTTAAAAGAACTTGAAAAAGTTCCAGTAGATATTACAAATATTTTATATGAAAATAAAGATGAAAGTGGGAACTTAAAGGTTCAAAATATTATGATAATTGAAAATTTACTCGTTTCGAAAGGGTATGATCCCGTTTTTATTGCGGATGCCTCAACAATCTACCATGTAGACTATGATAGCTGGTTTAAAAAATTGGTTGATAATAAAACTATAATTCAGCAAGTTGCAGGTAAGGAGGCAGATGTTTTAGTACTCCAAATGGCAAAGTAAGAAAATTGTAGGTTTCTCTCAAATGATATGTTCAGGGATTATTGGAACGAGTTTGGGGAAGAGTGGGTGCTTAAAAATCGGCTTACACTCAAATTTGCTCGGGGAAAATGGTACCTTAGATGATTCATATTCTTTGAGTAAAATTAAATAGAACGGATTTTTAAGGCTTCCATAACTTTCTTCTCAACGGGATCTAACCCTTCCGATAAAATGGCTTCAGAAATCTCTAAACCTCGTGAAGTAAGGGTAATCTTATGACGTGAACCATGGTTGTTAAGATTCGGAACGTAATTTCTCTCAATATATCCTTTGCTAGTTAAAAAAGAAAGAGCTTGTGAGATTCTGCTCTTGGATTTATTAAATTTGGTAATTAAATCTTCTGTAAGTACAACTTCCTTAACATAACGATGTTGCCGCAAAAATAGGAGGATTCTCGCGATAAGATGGGGAAAAAATTGCTTCATTTCCTTTTTTGACAGCACGTTAACTTCTTGGTTTAAATGTTTATAAACTACACCTTTTTCATTAATAGTGCTAAAGAGGGTGATTTCAAGTTATTGATTTTAAATAATTTGAGTAGGAAATTAAGTTTAACTAAATAATAACTAGTTTACTTGGGTTTAAACTACACAGAGCAACCTCTTTGAGGAATAGATATAAATAGTAAACTTTGATATTTAAATCATAAGATTGCGCGTTATAGTAATCTTACCAATCAGTTTGCAGAATTAAAGCAACTGAAAAACACCAAAGGATGGAAAAAAAAAAAAAAGAATAAATCAACAAGGTGAAACATAAATGAAAACAATTAGAGATACGTTTATAGAACTCATCGACTTCTTAAAAGAAACAATGTTCAGAAAAAATCTTTTAGAAAGACCATCATACATGGAACTGTCGAAAAAACTTGGCTTTACTTACAATTGGATTAAAGACAAGAAAGATACTTTAAAAACACATCATCCGCAAAAGAAGACTTTTGACGACTTATTCACCAGATTATCTCAAAGATATAGAGAAATATTAAATGATGATTGGAATACCATTGAAGCCAAATTTCAAAACCTTTACGATATTGCTTTTCCTTTAGAAGCGATATTACCATCTTCTACGACAAACACCCAAAAAAGCATTAAAAGAAAGTTTTTTGATGAAATAAAGAATATCATTAAACATGAATTTCCAAATGCGAGAGTTTTTGACACCGACATTTCAAGGATTTTCTTTAATAGACCAAGGGCGCTAAAAGATTCACATCTGAAAGGGAATTATAAATTCCGAAAACTTGAGAAATCTACTCTTTTCAGCATGATTTATAAAATCCGTTTCTTAACCAAAACTACTTTAGCCAAAAAAGTCCGAGACATATCAAGCGTGGAACAGTTAACTCTCAATAATCTTAAAGAAGATATTGAAACATACATTATCGATTTCATTTTCAGTAATCCTTATAATGAAAAATACATTAATGACGAACACGACATCGGGACTATCTACTTTAAACCTGAATTTGATCTAACATTTGATATTTGGTTGGAAATTTCTAAAAGAAAAAAAAAGCCCTTAATTATAAAAAAAGTTGGCAAATTAGTAAAATACGATTCTTTTGGTCGTCTAACTAGGGGTTACATCTATTCTTGGACTGGATTAATGAAAATGCTGAAACATTTAATTAAACTTTTACCTAGCATAGAATACTCAAAAATCTTTGAACTAACATGGAAATACATCGAAAAACGTTATCTATATCCTGCTTTACCAAGGATTTATCATGCGAGTTGGTATTCTCCAAATACTATAAAATTCCATGTATTAATGCTAATAATTCGCGGTTTAGGTCTGGATATTCTAAACTTAGAACCCATTGATCCTAAGGCTTTTAATCACGCAAATAGTATTGAATTCTATACTTTTGAAAGGCATCATCTATTTATTAATGATAAATTTTCTATTGACGTAAATAGATTAGTGCTTGTCATGCGTTCTAATCATCGAGCTCTTGAAGGAAAGACCGTTTTAGTGTTAGATTTAATTCGAAGTAGAATAAATTTGACCTTAGATTGCCCGCGATATTATAAAAAAAATCTAAAAAATTGGAGAAAACTATGGCAACATTATCTTGAAAGACGTGAATACCTTATTGAAAACGGGATTGAAAAATTTCTTGAAAAATTTTTTACTGATGAATATGGAAACAATTACCTACTTGAAAGGTTTTTTAAATACGTTCCTAAGGGGAAGATAGACCAGGAGATCACAAAAATAATGCAAGATTGGATCTCAAAAGGACGACCGGCACCGATTTTAAACTCAGAAATCTTAGGTCAGCTCTCATTAGTGACACCCTATTTAGTAAATAATGATGGACCGGAAAATGAATTAAAAAAATAAACTCCACCCATTATTTATATATTTTTTTTTCCATACCTTTACTACCATGCTGAAACATGAAAAAAGAGTAATTATAAAGAATGAGCGTCTCAGAAACTTTCGGAATAACCTTAGACATATTTTAATTTTAGCGGTTTATGATGAAATCGGTATATTAGATAATTATGATAGTTTATATGAAGCGTGGATGGATTTAACACCGGAAGAGGAAAAGGAAGTCGCGTATTTACAGGGAACTAAGCATGAATTATTTAGACTGCTCCGTAAATCTATATGTAAGTGTCCTTTGTGTACTAATGATGATAGAGACATGGTATTTATCCCAGATCACGAAACGTGGTATTGTATTGAGTGTCAAGAAAAAGGGCTTATTTGGGATCCCTCGCAAGGAAGTAGTGAGAATAGGTGGCAGAATGATTATGTTAATATGTATCTTGAGCAAAAAGAAAACTTCGCAAGAAAATACCTAAATAAAAAAAGAGATACACCAGAATGATTGGTTATTTAAGATCTTCAAGAAGAGAATCACACGCGGCGACCGCGATGTCCACCCTTGCGCCTACAATGGTCATGACTCTTAGGGGTTACTTCTTCAATCCTTCCAACTTGTAGTCCAGAACGAGCGAGAGCTCGAATACATGCTTGAGCCCCGGGTCCAGGAGTCTGACTTTTGTTTCCGCCAGGCGCCCTAACTTTAATGTGAATGCCCCTTATTCCTTTATCCTTCAGGTCGTTGGCGGTTCGGAACCCACACTGCATTGCGGCATATGGGCTACTCTCATCACGGCTAGCTTTAACTACCATTCCCGCAGTGCATTTCGCGAG
>LAZR01000509.1_pt1 | contig 30502 bp, 56 predicted proteins | sample 329461 | NCBI WGS metagenome assembly LAZR01 (sample SAMN03002196, study PRJNA259156) | marine sediment metagenome | biome: sea floor; feature: Hydrothermal impacted sediments; material: marine sediment; isolation source: Loki non-amplified sample from Loki's castle hydrothermal vent sediment ...
GAGGGGGTACCAGATGACTTTCCCCTGCCTCTTCTCGGATTTGACAGATACATTGAGAAGAGGGAACTTCCTGTTGTCCTGGCTTTCTGTAAGCCCCTGACTAAATCCGTTTGGGGTAACAGTATCAAGCTAACCAAGACACTGGACTTCGGTTCGATCTCTTTCCTTATTGCCCAAGGAGAAGTTTGTGAGCGTAAGGTAGTGGGGCAAACTTGGATAGATCCACAACCAGCAAAAGACGGTCACTTTCAAGACCAAGTGGAATGGGAGTGCAAGCCTATTTTGAAGGGGATTGACGAGGAGAAGGGGAACCAGAATGACTGAAGCACTGGAAACAAGGTTGGTAGGGCTACGCAACCGCGTGGCCCTGCTTTACGGGGAAGACTTGGCACAGGAAATGGTTATAAGAATGATCTTAAGTCCCGAGTTGAATGACCAACAAGTCTTGACGAAAGCAAAGTGGTTGTTTCTGGATAATCTCAGAAAAGAGCCCTGGTGTGTTCAAGTCGATCAAGATGAAATGGACGCGCTGTGGAATTTCGATGACACCGACCGAATACACGCTCGAATCGAGCTGCAACATCTGTACAACAAAAGCAAACGCATTGTAAAGATAATCCGAGTGGAATTGGGCTTGCTGGCCCTTTCCAGTTCGAGAAGAAGTGTTATCCGGGCTATCAATAGGAACGAGGAGCGGGAGTCTTTGTGAAGCTCGTACCACTGCTGGTGCTGGTCTTATTGTTGGCACCATACAAACTATCGGGAGGTCTAACTGAAGTGAAAAACATCGAAAGAAAAGACGATCTGTTTCTATTGACTGCTACGGTGGCAATGGAAGCTGAAGGAGAATCTTACAAGGGCAAGTTGGGCGTAGCTTACGTGATTATGAACCGGGTTCAAAAGCGTGTACCCTTCAAGTCTATGTCCGATGTTGTGTTGGACCCTTACGACTTTTCTGCTTGGAACACGAAAGGCGGTCGGCAAACATCCTTGGATACCATTGGACAATGGGCTTGGCAAGAATCCGAGAAAGCTGCACACTCCGCGTACTACGGGATCGAGAAAGACCCAACCCACGGAGCCACGCATTACCTTAACGTGAGGCTGACCAAACTGTTACGTGGTGGAACCCTTCCGGGCTGGTTAAAGGTTATGAAGCGTACCACGAAGATCGGCCTACACACTTTTTACAAGGAGGTGAGATGAAGCTAAACACAGTTATCAAGCTGCCTGATGGACGTGTTGGAACCATCTGCTGGAATCACTTGGATGGTGCTGGTGGTGTTTGGGGTGAGCAACACTTTGAAATGCCAGAAGGTGGCTTTGGCGATCTGCCTTCCCCGGAGTTTATGCTTCGAGAACCCAAAGTAAAGGAAATTCTGGTCAAGATTGGGCACCTACCAAATGTAGAATGTGTCGGAAATGACTTTGAAATAATACGGGAGGGTAACTAACATGGAACAAAACAAACCTACAGGATTGGAACAGCCTTACGTCCCACCACCGTTCAGACCCCCTCCGGTGCCTTGTCCACCTCCAGCCATACGGGTTGGTGAGATGCTGCCTTGGAAAGGCTGGCACTGGGTTGTGGTGGAAGCCAATGATAAAGGCCAAGTCTTACTCCAGCTACGTGAGGCTTCGACTGCGGCTATTTCTAGGAAGCTGCTGGAAGGCAAGCGTGTCACCCGTCATCTCAAGAAGCTGAAGAAGCGTGAAAGGAGGTTGACAAAATGAAATGTGAACACGATTATTTATACCAGCGTCCTTGCCGTCTTTGTCTTTTGGATACGGTGAAAGAGTTGGAGCAAGAGAATAAGAACTTAGCCGCTCATCAGGGTCAGTATCCTGCGGGCGATGAGTTTGGTAATGCTTATTGCACAAGAATAAAAGAACTGGAAACCGTGCTCAAGCTAGTCCAGCGGTGGGGCAAAGACTCAAGGTCTGTTGGTGCCTGGGAAGTCTTTCAAGAGGTTGCCAAGGCGCTAGAACCAGTTCCCGAGCAGCCAGTAACAGTCGTGGATTGCACTTGCATTCCTTGTGTTTGTCCCGGCAAGGAACGGTGGAATAAGGGGGGTCCTTGCTCAGGTTGTGGTGCTCGAACGTGCTTGGCTCACGAGTTGGCACTCAAGACTTCATCACGTCCTTGGCAGGGAGCCAAATCCCGGCAGGGCCCCGAATGAGATCCAAGTCTTTGCGCACAAACCGGCCCTGTATGATTAGTGAGCCCCGGTCTTTGGTTGTGGCCGAAAGGTCCATCAAGGCGGATACGCCGGCAGCAAGGCTATTGTGGCCTACAGAAGACACATTGGACTTGTCTGGAACCCCGGGAGTACCCTTGCGCTTGTGGTGGATCAACCACTTTGGCATGGGGGTGAGTGCTTCCAGTGCTCTCCTGACTCGCCCGACGACCGAGAGGTCATTGAGATCCGCATACCCAGAAATGGTGAGCAGGGAATCCAAGATCAACAAGCCATACCCACCCGCTTTGAAAGCATTCTTGAGTTCTGTTTCAATGCTCGGCTTCTTTGCAAGCCAACCTGCATCTATCCAAACCGTGTCCCAACCCTCAGTGAAAGGAACTTGACATGACTGACAAAGACCCAAGTTTTTCATTTGTTCAGCCCATTCCATTTCAGGAAGATCTGACTGAACATACAGTACTTTTAACTTTTGATGGATCTTGTGGCCGAGCAAAGTACCACCACGCCCTAATTCATGCGCAAGTTGTTGAGACAATATGCTCTTGCCGGTCTTGGGATGGGCATAAATCATCAGGATGCCATACCCGGGTATTAACCCAGGTACGAGCCATGCTGGTTGCTCAAATTCCCGAGCTGCATAGTCTTCGGCGGTCCAGATCTTCATCTAGGGGCTTCCACGGCTTTTCAAAAGCCCTCGTAGTATTATGTCGGGGTCTAGATCAAGTTGTTCACAGATGTTTTGGAAGGAGAACAACCAAGGCCGATGACCAAGCTTGACGTTGGTTTCAAGGAACCAAACAAGGGCCGCTTCAGAACGCCGTTTGTTAGAGCAAAACAAGTCGAGTTTGGCCTGTTGGATCATAACCACCATGAGATCCTTCTCGGGGGACTCAGTGTGACCTCCAAAGATGGCTAAGTCGGCCTGGGGGTCGTCCAACCCCTTTGGTAAAGGTCCTTTAGATCTCACTTTTGTGACTTAGCTGTATAGGCGTGAAAGCCTTCAACTATTTCGGGATTGAATTGGAACCATTCCCCACGCAAATGGAACTTCACAAATTTTAGGTGTAATTTGAACTCGTCCGCGGTCTCAACATGTACGTTTACCGCTATAATTTTAAGCTCATAAGGGTTGGCTATTTGCAATTCACACAATCTGGATTCTGGGTCTTTAGACCAGCCAATTTTAAGGGGACCACATTCACCCCCACATTGAATTAAGTACAACATTTTGATCTCCTGTAAACTGTGCTTCTCTTATATATAGAAACTATCTACTAACTAGGGGACCTTTAGGTCCCCGTAGTTGCTTTAGTTTCTTTAGTTCTAAGAAGAAGGCTTGAAGTCTTGGCAATAAACCCCTCTTACAGCTTCAACCATTTGGTCTGCGACTGCTTGGTCATTTTGATAGACGTGCTTCATGGCCATAACGCCCAAGATGACCACTTGCTGTGAGGAAATGTCGAATTTCTTTCGGATTTTTACAAGGTCTTCATATACTGGCTTCGGTAATGTAGGAACAGAAAACATGAAAGCTGCCATAAGTAGCTCCTTTAACTAAATAAAATGGAGGGACCATCAAGGGTATGGATACCCACCGCGTCTTTTTGCGCCGCGTCAATGGCCCCGTGTTTATATAACGGCTGGGGACCCCAAAATGTCCCCACAAAGTAAAATGAGGACCAAATGGCCTTCCCAATCGTTATAGAGGCATGGGAAATGATACAAGAGACTTCGGACCGACTGAGACTAACAACCACCTTGACTGCCCGACCCTTCGCCGGTTCGAGAAGACCTGGGAGCAAAAGACCTCCTGGAAGCCCCATATGTCGATCGGAGCGGCCATGTCCGAGGGACTGGCTACCTACCTATCAAATCCCTGTGAGGAGGGCCTGGTGAAGGCCCTGGGAGCTGCCAAGGCCGTTTTAAAGGACCGTGTGCCTACCAATTCAGAGGAATGGTCTCCAGATGGCCTTCAAACCCTTGTAGAAAGGGGAATCACCGCTGCGGCTGAGACGACCTTGGCTGAGATGCTCAAGACTGAGAAAGTGGTGGGTTCTGAGGTATCGATAGGGTCCGGCAGGATCGATCTGGTGACAACCCCAAGAAACCCTATCTCTCACGTTATTAACGCCGCGGGAAAGCCAGCATCAGAACCTTTTGCGGGGGCCTTTGAAGCACATGGTGACTACCTCATCATCACCGACCACAAAACCTCCATTCAAAAGGCCCCCAGGTACATCGAGAGTGATTTCAAGGACATACCCCTTAACTGGCAGCTCTGGGACTATGCCTGGCGCGCACAACAGTATTATGGCCGTCCTGTGCGGTGGATACGCATTCACCAGATCATCCTGAGCCCTAGGACCAAGTGTATCATGTCTGAGCCCAGTCGGATCAAGCCAGAGAACCTGGAGGCGTGGGCGGTAAATGCAGAACGTCATTGGAGTTACATGGCGGCAGATGACCATGTTGGCTTGGCCTTCCTACCACAAAACTGGCACCACTGCCTCAACAAATACGGCCCCTGCCGTGCTTACCAAGCTTGTCACTCATTTCTACGTGATGAGAAACAAATGGAGTCTGTCTATGTACGCAAGGAGAAAAGATAATGGTAAAGGTAAAGGTAATTAAAGTTCCAATTCCGGTAGACCCCGTTCCCCAAAAGTTTACCTATGTTATAGAGCTGGAAGCAACGCAAGCACGTTTTCTGCGCGGGCTATTGCGTCATGATTATGGGGGCTCCCTCACTGCCGCTCAGATTATTGACGGTCTTAATGAGGCCGGACTTGGATAATAGGAGTCTGTCTATGTACGCAAAAATACTAAAGTTCCTAACAAACCTTCTGTTTAAACGGATTTTCAGGGGTTTTTTGACTCCCCGAAAAACGCGACTTCCAGGCCTAACTTTGCGATGTCAAGTTTGTGGCCGGGACTTCATCGCTTACAACAAACGTCAACGGATCTGCTGCGGGAAAGACTGCACCAAGGTTGACCGTGCCCGTCAGTACCGGGCTAGGTTGGTGTTTCGGCGGTCGTCGGAGAACAAGATTGCCGTGACATTAAACCCTTCTGACTTGGAGAGTGAGGAGTAAATGTACGTCGCTTCTATAAGCAAGCTAGAACCTTGCATGTTTTGTGGAATCATCACGGCATGGAAGCGACCCTCACCGACTGTGGAAGACAACCCTGTATGCTTTGACTGCATTCCCAGAATGACAAATGTTTGGGAATTTGCAGGCTTAACTGAACCAAAAGGAGATTGACGATGGCAACAGCAGCCAAGCTTGGAAAGATTGTACCCGAGCCTGAAGATATTATCTTGGCTTTGACCGAGACCGAAGCCGGAGTTTTGAAGAAAGTGTTGGGGCATGTTACGGGTTCCGAGACAGGGCCAAGAAGACTCACGTCCAACATTTATTGGGCTCTCATTAAGGTTGGTGTGGCGTCAGCAAACATCAGAGTTCCTGACTCAATATATTTGGAGGAAAAGTAAATGTTCCAAGAGTTAAACGAAGAAACCTGGGAGTTTGCAATCAGTCGGGACCTTCGGGTTGGTCCCCCTAACACCGGGAAGTCTCAATCCTTGCTAACCAATGAGCGCCCGACCATTGTCATCTCATACCCGGGTGAGAAAGGGATCACCACTTTTCCCAAGAACGAGCCAGGCTTTAAAGTCTTCTTTTGGAAAGAAGATGACATGTCCAAGAACAAGCCCGGTGTTATTATCAAAGAGGTGGAGAATCTAACGCTGGACATTCTTGCGGGCAAGCACGGGGAGTTCCACTCCTTCTGTGGTGATGGACTGCACAAGCTGTACTCCCACTTCTGGCTCAGGGAGTTCAACTTCCTCCTGCAAACCAAGTCAGAACTGCTTGGAAAGCCCAAGCGTGACGGGACGATCACCACCGAGGAAGACTTCAGGCTTCAAGCTTATGGCAACGAGAACTACGGTGCCAGCCGCTCCTTCATGGACTATGTGACGATGGTTTATCAGTCCTCGGCCAAGCACGTAACCTTTACCTGCTGGGAAGGTGTGGAGATGGACGCCCCGGAGCTGCGTTCAAAGTCCCCGACACACATCTTTCCAGACTTCCCAGGCAAGCTGGCCAAGCGTATCATGGGTGAGTTTGCTATCGTGCTGTACGCCTCGTTGACCAACCCGGACCCACAGGGCAAACAGAAGGCTTTCTGGCAGCTTAGACCCGGTGGGAAGATATGGGGCGCTGGAATAAAAATGCCCTCCACAGTGCGCGATAACATCCCCGCCAGTATTGAGCAGGACTGGGCCGAGCTGTGGCTGTACTTGACTAGCCAGAAAAAGCTGGTTAGGAAGAGTGTCGCACCTTTAGTTGCTCGCCCTGTTGTTCCAGCACACCCAGGCATGATAAAGGTGGGGGCAGGACCCAGTGCAACAAAAACGTAGAGAGTTTGACGAAGCAGGTTTACAAGACTGGAAGCAATACATTAACTCACAACCAAAAAGGAGACAGAATATGAGTGAAGAAGCAACAGAAGGAACAGTTGAAGTGGAAGCCGTACCCGCCGGTGACTTTGAAACACCCACCGAGCCCACCGTTGACGATCTCTTCAAGCAGTTTGTCAGTGAGGAAGAGGTCAAGCAGACTGAGAAGGATTCAATCCTCCCTGTTGGGACCTACACTACCATCCCTGAGTTCAAGGTGACCTTGGGTGAGAAGGACGGTCGTAAGAACGCAAGGTTGTTTGGTCGTATTTTCAAGGTGGATGAGCATGATGTAGAGATCAAAGGTGCCATTGGCTACCCTCTCTCTTGGCAACGCAAAAACAAGTTTGAAGAGATCAAGGATGAGTCCACCGGTGTTGTAATCGATAAGAAGGATACCGGCAAGCCTGACTATCTTTCCAAAATGTTCGCACAGGCCGTGAAAGCCTACACCGTGGCGTTCGGGGAAGCCCCGACGGAGCTGGATGATGCCGGTACCGTCAATGTCAACATTGGTAAGGTCATTACGTACCTTCGTGACTATCCCCACAAGGTTCGCGTCATCCAGACGCAAAACAACGAGAACATGGTGGTGTCAATCAGCGCCGTCGTGGAGAAGTAGGGACTATGGATAAACCCCAGATTACATACGTACGCTGCTTCACTTTCACTTGTAACTTCTCTCTACAAGTAAGTGTCTCACCTGTTCCAGTGTACGTTCCTGGGGAGGGGCTGCAACTCCTACCGCCGAGGCTTGCTGCCCCGTTTATCTGTGAGGTGTGTCGGGCAGAACCCACCAAGTTGAAAGCTGCTCGTGAAGAGATGTTCAAGTACATTGGCCCAGAACAAACACAGGAGGGGTTTGATGGATAGACGGCAAATGTTGAAAACCGCTGGTTTGGGTTGTCTCGGTTTCCTATCCGTTGGTGTTGTTTCCGAAACTTTTCAGTCCGGTCTGGCAAGTTTAAGCATTTTACGCGGCTATAATCCTTTGACGCAAGAAGGCAAATTAACCTTGTCTATAACTTGGTCAGATGGTCAAAAGTTTGTTCAAGAGGTGCTAGTCACGGATTTGCCTTCGGGGGCTGATGACAATCCGGCTTGGGCTGCCGGTAAAACTCTTTTGTTGATAGAAGCAATTAGGAAAAGGGGATAAAGGAGAAATTCGATGGTTAAAATAAGACTTTTAGATGATGAAGAAGTGGATAAGTCGGAAGCTTTTCTTGATTTGGTGAAGCACAAGTCTGGCTTTGCCATTGTGTTGGAGGATGGGGACGGCGACACCGTTCCTGCACCTTTCGTGCTTTTTCTCGAACCCAACTCAGAAGGCAAACTCACCTTGAGTTTGGCGGCGTCTCCAAGAGAAGATTTCATTGTGCGGGACGCGACAACAAACGCAATCTTGGTGAACCCGTCACACTAGATGCTACCAAAGCCCAAACAAAACACCAATGGTACGGCAGGACGCGGATGCGAAGGGTGCATTTTTTGGGGTGATGGTAAGGGCTTCGTGCCTGACCTCATTAACAATCAAGCCCCAACATTTGTTGTGGCCCAAAATCCTGGCGAGTCTGAGGAGCGCGGGGAGCGGTTGATCGAGTACAAGTACGGCCAGCCCATCTATGAGCCCTGCGAACCGCAACCAATGGTTGGGAAGACCGGGTTTGCTATGCAGAGAGAATACTTCCCCATTGCCGGACTAACACGAGACAACGTATCCCTCGGTAATGCTCTCAGGTGTCGTATCAACCACAAAGACATGGTTCCCCCGCTCAAAAACGTGGAACTACGCACGGCCCTGGCTCACTGTCACTACGCCCATTTCAAGCTGCCTGAAAAGACTCAGTTGGTTGTAGCTCAGGGTGAACTGGGGCTGTACGCTATGACGCAAGAGGGCCTTGACGAAGGTGTTTCGATTACAAGCTGTCGTGGTTGGGTGTTGCCTTACACACCTCTTTGTAATCCGAGGGTTATGATGAGCGACATCTGGACCCCTACAATGGGGGGAGGTGTAACGACTTTTATGCCCGTTCTGGCCGTCAACCACGTAGCTTACATCTTCCGCTATCCTACAGCCGCTATGTACGCCAAGTCAGATTGGGCCAAGATTCCTCGGATACTGGCCGGTACGTGGCCCCGGAAACCCACGTCGATACTGGACGTACCGCCAGTTGTGTTACCCCGGAGGTTCGCCTTCGATACCGAATTTATACTAGAGAAAGACAGACTCTTGCGGTACAGTATGGCTTATCCAACGTTGCCTACCAATGAGCTGTGTGTTCGTGTGGTGGAGCGTGAGGTGGCAGAGGCCCACATATTCCCAACCGTGCTATTCCCACCCCTTGTTATTGCCCATCACATCATGGCTGACATAGGTTACCTTGAAGACTTATTCAATTTGAAGCCAGGAGATTACCGTTATGACGATTCCATGCACATGCACTCGGTCCTTTGGGCCGGGCTCGATCACGATTTGGACACGTTGGGGAGCCTATACGCTCCAATCAATCGGTGGAAACACCTCGAAGCGAGCAATCCAAGAGTATATTCGGGGGGAGATGCAGAAGGAACTTACTATAGCTGGGCATCGCTTGAGCGAGAACTTAACGCCGATCAAGGTTCGCGTCGAATTTACGATGACATACAAATCAAACTCGTCAAGCACATCAGGAAAAGTAAGCGGATCGGTATCAAAGTTCTTCAAGAACCGTCTGTTCAAATTGCCAAGGACCTCCAAGAAAAAGTTGACGAACTCCAGATCGAAGCAGAAGCCCTTGTCGGCTGGCCGATCAACCTGAAGTCAGACCTGATGACAGCGCAACAGTTGTTTGACTCGGAGCGGTTGCTTGAGTGGGCGTTGCCAAAGAAGAAGGTGAGGAAATGAGTAACGCAGATAAATTTATTGGTAAGATACGTGCTGTGGGTATCGAACCCACCGATTTCTTGCTACTTGAAATAAATCCTGAGCATATTTATCGGTGGGCAAGTCTGAGCGACCTTCGCACAAAGCTAAGTAAGGCGGGTTTTCATAATGTAAGCATCTTGTTTTGTTCGGAGCACATGAAAATTACGTCAGTCAAAAAAGTTAAAGGAAAGAAAAAGAAGTGAACGACGAGTTTTGTCCAGTTTGTGGGACTTCACAAAATGAGGTGCAACGCTTGAAACAGCAAATCAAAGAACTCCAAGGCAACTTCTCCCACTTCCATGTGGACAACGAGATGAACGAACTGTGTGCCTTGTGCGGGCTCGCGGTGATTAACGCGGTGCATTTGAGGAGTAGATGATGAAAGGCAAGCTTCACACTTGTGGTGACTTTTGCTCGATTTGTGAAGAGCCGTTTGAGGAGGAAGAAGTCTGGGTAAAAGAGGAGAATCCCCTGGGGTATGCAACGCTTTATCTTCACGCACGTTGTTATAGAATCCTCACAGAAGAAAGGCAAAAACTAATTCAATGAAAATAACAGCAAAAAGACTGAATAAAATCCTGGAGGCTTATCCCGAAGATATTCTTCTTTGTATAGAAGACAATGAAATAGTTTTGGGTGGGAGATGGGATGAGAAGTACGGCTGTTTTGGTATCTTGGGAACCGTAACGGAAAAGGATGCAAGAGCAGAGGATGTTTGAGGTCAAGATGACACACTTACAACTATGCAAAAAGATCATCGGCTTCGTTCACGGCCAGGACTCACACGGTGATTTACTTGTGCCTTACCAACATGATAATTGCTGTCCGTGGTGTGATCGGCTTACTGAGTTTGTTGAAGGATTGTTTCTTGAATCCAACACTTTCAAAAACCCTTTGGCGAAGGACGCACCTATTAACTCGCCCATCTTGAACCATGAGAGGAAGTGTGACGAAGTGCTCAAACTTAAGCATGTGGGAAGCATTTTTGATTGCCCGGCTTGTAAAATACAATGAAGTTAACACACTCAAATAGATCTACCAGAGCTGACATCCTGCGCGAGCTGGACAAGAAGCTAACGCTCCGGGACCTGGAGTCAGACTACCTGAACCTGCGCTTGCGTTACCAGGAAGCCTCCCAGTGCCTCACACAGTACATGCCCCACTTCGCGGGGTGCGCCAAATGTCAACGGTTCCCTTGGGACCATAACGGAAAGGGAATGAGACATGAATACAAGCAAACGGAAAGGGTATATCCTTCACTTCTCCCTACCCAAAGCAGCGGTCGGTGGTCTGTTGCTCGGCCTCCTCTGGTTACTTGTAGCCATCCCTATATGGACCCTCCTACTAAGCTGCAATCCCTGGTAGTTGGCCCAGACCCAGACCACGCTTGGATAGCCTGGGATTATGACTCGATAGAAGCCAAGATCGTTGCATGTTACGCCGATGATGAAGCAGATCTTTACCACTTTGAAAAGGGCCACGACATACATATGATTACATCATGCAACATGCTGGAAGATCCTTTACCACCTAACCTGTCTAACCCACATACTTCGCCTGAGTGTGCAGAGTGGCGAGCAGCCCGTAACTGGCAAGGTAAGGATGACAAAAGACGGGGCCTTGCGAAGGTACGATATTGTGTATTATACGGAAGAGACCACAAAGCCGCGGAAGATTCAGCCTACGCTGCTCAATGGGTTAAGCAAGGAGGAAATCGAGAAGAGCTGGTCGAAGCTGCAAGGCTCTTTTTGCTCTCTAAGCCAGGCTTGGTCGCTTGCAAGAAAAAGTGGTGGGCTATCGTCGCCGCCAGATGTGAAGCGCGCACTGAGTTCGGTCGTAGGCGCAGACTCTTCGGTGATGCTTGGCAAAGGTCCAAAGAAGGCTGGAACCACATGGTCCAAGGGTGGGTCTCCGACGCGCTCAACATGGCCTTACTGGACGTACTAGAGGATGAGCGTTACCACTTTGTTTACCCTAAGCATGACGCTGCTATCATCGACGTGCCAACCTACTGCTTGGATGAAGCTAACCGTGAGCACACGCTGGGCAAGTTCAAAGACATCGTGGAGCGTACCTGGACGATAAACAAACACGAGTTCAAATCCACATGTGGATGGTCAATTCGCTGGCCTAATGGAGAAAAGGAGAATTTATGAACATCTACCTTGCAGGACGTTTTAGTGCTGGCCCCCGTCTCCGGGAGATTCGTGCGCAGTTGGAAAACTTGGGTCATCAGATCACCTCAACCTGGCTTGACGAACCCAACAGTCTTTCCTTTGAAAAACTTACTGATGGACAACGCCGAGAGTTTGCCGCTCGGGACCTGTTTGACGTGGGTCGGGCGCAAGTACTTGCTTTAGACTTATTGCTTCCGCCTTCCAGGGGTGGTTGTGAGGTCGAGTTTGGCTTTGCGTTATCTCGACCTCGTTACAAAACTACCTACATTGTAGGGGCTCCAAGAAACATCTTTCACTTCTTGGCAGCTAAAACTTTCAATACTTGGGAGGAACTTATATGGCACATAAAAAAGCAGACATTACAGGTTTAATGGTGCAGGCCAAACCAGGCTGGGAAAAACGGGCTAAAGAGTTGGCAAAGCCTGAATACTTCTTTATTAGCATTGGGGTGAAAGCTCAATTACGGGGTAGATTAACCGTAAAGGAGTACAACAGGCTGGTTAAGAAGCTGTTGTTGGTCCGCGAAGCTGCAACCTACATGGCCGCAGGCATGGTCAAAGGCACAGTTAAATACCCAAAAGATGACTTGCCTGTGAGCACTTGGATGGCTCACGTTGTGGGAGAAGGTGCTGACCAATACAATTACGAAATCCTTTTGGCTGATGCCTTTGCAAGGAAGAGGAAGAAATGAAAGACAAGCTTGCACGACGGGACACAGAACTCTTGAGAATTGAGGTGCAGGAAGACTACCGCAGCCAAAGCGAACGGTTGGGGCAACTCCAACGAGATCACCAACGCCTTCTTGAGTATCTTGGTTTGGAACTCAAGCGCAACCCGGTAACAGTAACTTATGTGAAGCGGAGGAAGAAATGAAACATTTTATTGTAACAGAAACCCAAAGCACACACTTTTTGGCTGATAATTGGCAAGACGCTAAAGACAGATGCAAGCACAAAGCTTTGCCAATTCCTCAACCGCGGGAAATCCACCTGATAGAAGTTGAGTCCGGACAACAGGAGGAACTCGATGGGTAAAGTAGCCAAACCTCTCACCATCGTGGTGTTCCCACCGTTGGATGAATGGCCTGAAATAGTGAAACTTGAGAAGCAGGGGCATACAATTATTAAGACTAACACTGTTGAGTTCCAAGAAGGAGTCTCAGCAGCCGAAAGGTTTGCCACTGCTGATATCATTATGGGTCCCTACTGTTGGATGATGACCGAACTCCACCGTAAGCACTTGACCCAGGCGATCAAACAGTCTAGACTCCGAAGGTATGGGACGATTACCAAAAAACGAAAGAAGGGTGATGACAATGGAGAAGTTCAAGTTCAACAACAGATTACTGGTAAGGACGATCCTAGCTCTGATCCTGAGCCTACTGGTTGTTAGTGGTTGTGCTGTTTCAAGCCAGCAATTACTGGGCTCACCAAATTTCGTGAAGGAGAACTTGCCACGCTTGCTATCCCTTGAGAAAGAGGCAAATGACGTTTTGCAGCAGCTTCAAATGCTGGCGTTCGTGGGTCTTAACCTAGAAGACCAAGTGGACGAGATGCAAGGTTACTTTAACACCTACTGGGTGTACTACAATGCGGCGAACGTGTATCTCTCTAGCGGGAACCGTGACCTGTTTGTCCAAGCGATTGCACGGGCCGAACACTCTTTACAAAAGATACGTGACGTTATCGATGCAAGCTTAGACAGCCTTGAAAGCCCTGAACCTGAAACCAAACCTGAAAGGATGTCATTATGAACTTCATTAACGACGGTTTACCTTTTTAAAGGAGACTACATTGAAAAACCCCAAAGTGTTGATATGGGACCTCGAAACAGGAGGTGTGAACGCTTTCAAAGCGGACCTCGGGTTTATACTCAACTTCGGCTACAAGTGGCTTGGTGAGAAAGAAGTCACCGTATTGAAAGTGTCAGATTACAAGGGCTGGTTCGAGAAGACCCGGAACCTGCCCGTAAACGATAAGCCCCTTCTTGAGGCTGCCCTGAAAATCATGTTCCAGGCCGACATGTTAGTTGCCCATTACGGGGACCGCTTCGACCGTAGGTTCTTTCAAGGGCGCTGTGCCATTCAGGGGCTCATGTCTCCCCCTCCCACCATTCAGCGTGATACCTGGCGTATAGCCCGCGGTGCGTTTGCTTTCAGCTCTAACCGGCTGGGCAACCTGGCAAAGACCTTCCAACTGGCTGAGAAAAAGCATGAGAAGACCGCTAACCAGTGGCCGGGTTGGTGGTTCCGGGCGATGGCCGGGGACAAGACTGCCGTTGAGGAAATGGCCCTGTACTGTGCTCAGGACGTGCGGACCACCGAGAAGCTTTACCTGAAGATCCGCGTGTACGACAACATGCAGCACCCGCGGTTGCACCCTAACCGCGCTAACTGCAAGCTGTGTGGCGGCTCGGTACACTATGAAGGGTTCAGGACTACCACCGAACGCAAGTACAAGCGTTATCGCTGTGTGAACTGCGGGCGCTGGGGTCACGAGAGTAAGGCGGAGCCCCGAGACTAAACACTGCGTTTAAACAAGATTTCTTGGGGGTTTTGACTTTTTATGGATGAGAAAACGGTACGGGAAACACTTGGTGATTGGGTTCAACCGGATGGGACTTTATTCTGTCTGGGTCAGTATGTTGCTTGGCCCAGTGTCGGTGATGACAAGCACTACATTGTTTTGGACGCTGAATTTACCGCGGAAGACCTAGAAGCAATAGCCTGGTGGATGAGGAACAAATGATGGCTTCTGGTAAAATGCCTCACCGTCATATTTGCAAAGAGTGTGAAGGATTCATCTGCCACGAATGTGAGTGCCCGGACAGTCGTTTAAGGGCCTTACTGTGTGACACGTGTGCTGATGAAGGAGAGCTGGAGTTTTGACGAGGGATAGCTCAAGAACCAACAGAGCACCGGTCATGTAAGTAAGCTTTACAGGACCGGAGATCCCGGTTGGAGTCCGGGTCCCTGGACCAGTTTAAGTCGTGACCTTAACGAACTGATCTTCATGTTGGAAGTGCCCAAATGTCCGTCTATCTAACTCCACCTCAGTGGGTTCGGATTCAAGCCCTATCCCAGCTTTTTGTAGATCCTTTATGCGGTCCTCTGAGTATTGAAGGGCTGTACCAATCGGCACCACCCGGTGCCATTCCTGAGCCTTTATCCATACATAGTGAACCAGGATGTAGTCGTCCGGAAAGAAGGGTGTATCGCTGGACGCTATCACTGCGGGAAGTGAGTAGTAATGCAAAGTAGCAGAGTACGCCTTCTGCGCCTTTGGTGTGAATTTGATAGTATTCCCACGAACGGCATACATGTCTGGAACTCCCTTTACCGGACTGGTGCTTGTTCCTACCAGTTGGTTAAGGATGACGTTCAAACTCCTACGGACCAACCTTCTTTCATCGTTTGCAAGAACAACACCATTACGATAGTCAATGATAAAATCAGACGGGACAGAGAATGAAGTGTCATTCTCGGCTATCGATATGCTCGCCTCGGTCAAGTTGAGGGAAAACGGGAAACGCTTTGCAAACAGATCCAGGGCCTCCTGAAGCCATGTTATTGATAGAGCATCTGATTCAATCGTCGGACTGGAAGGTCGGTCTTTGGCGTCCAATACTGGGCTATCAGCCAGGTCCAAAGCCCGGTTAATTATTTGGTCTCTGTTCAAACGATTCATTGCCATTGTCTTGTCTCCTTATGCGTCTGTGATATACTGCCCAGTTAAAACTATTCGTCCGTCATCAGTCCACTCTGTATCGAGCAAACCACTAGTACCTGTGGTAGCATCCCAAAGGACCAACACTACTTCAGTAGAACTGGGAGTTATATGCCCGGCCACAACCTGATTTGCTGTGATTGCCAAACCTGCTGCAAATCCAACTGCGATGCCGCCGAAATGGGTAACGCCTGATGTGAGGGGGAGTCCACCAATTGTCATAACTCCGGTGCGTGAAGCTATTGATAACGTCAACAATTCAAGACGGAAAAAGACGACATTGCCTATGCGTGTGTAGGCCCCTGTTTGTGTGGTGTATGTAATCGTACCTGAGCCAGCCGCAAAAATGGCTACAGGCGTGAAAGTGCCTTCGACGTACTCAGCCAAGTCAGTGATATCGTGCGCGTTACTGAGGGTGCTAGTACCGTGAGAATGAACGTGGTCTGACCGAGCCGGAGTTGAAGCTGAACCATCAGCTTCGGCATCAGCAACATCCAAAGGATAACCCGAGCTGGGCGCTGTAAATGCGTGTTGGTGATCCGAACGGGTGTGGGTGCTTTCGGAACCCTCAGCAGCCGAGTCCGCAATATCGATACTTCCAGTGGGGGCCGCAAAGCCTCCACCACCTCCGACTTTGGTGTTGCCGTCAGTGTCAATAATCTTGAACCCGGTGGTATCAGTGTAGCTGAGGGTCTCGTCTTGCAGCAAGGAGACTTTGTAAATCTCACGGTTGGTCGCTCCGTCAGCTAATTGAAGGGTTAGCACAATCGTGGCATCGTCAGTATTCCTAATGTACATGAACTTGACCATGCGCTTTCCACGGGGCTCGGGAGCATTGAGAATGGTGACCTCAGTCGCTCCATTGCTGATAGAGTGCTGCAACGTCGGAAAGAAGTTCGAGGCTTCCCCATCAATGTAGGCCAAGACGATTGGCACCTCATTACTGTTGACAGCTCCGGCCAGCTTGATTTCGAGGGTCTGTGTGGTTGCGTCTATAAGCATGGGGTTATATTACCACGACCTGTTTTCTCTGTCCACAGAACTTGCAGACACGAACACGACGGCCAGTTCAGGTGTACTCGAAGACCCCGGGCTGTTTGCAACGCGAGCACGTCTTGAGTTTCACACTTGTGGGAGCCTTTGGAGGCAGCTCTTTTGGGCGCTCCTCACCAGGCTCAAACCTGTAAGAAACAAAACTGTGGCCTTCTGCAATTAGCTTCATGCTGAGACCACCGTGACTACCGTTGCTCCCACAGCGTCCTCAACTGTTATTGAGCCACCATGCATTTGAATCTCACAAGGTTGACAACCAGCGTCTTTCATCGCTTGAGTTCGGTTATCGCACGGAGCCCCACCGGGTAGTAAAGGATCAGTCTGACAAGGCTCTCCCACATTATCAAAGGGCAAGGTGCCAGAACAGTTACCGCTAGAACATGCACCCACAGCACAATCTCCAGCTATGCAATTCCCAAAATTTGTAACCGAGCATTGAAGGAAACCAGTGTTTATGCAAGTATTTACGGCTACCCCACCACAATCATAGTCTCTTGAATTTTTGAAATTGGTTTGAGGGCTTGTCAAACAATCATCATCTGTTACACAACCACTGGCTACCCTAGAATATGCGACCCCGGCAACTATAGTAGTTTCAAGCACAGTAATGAGGGCATTACGACCGTTGGCTCCCGACTGTACCAGAGTTGGGGTGGTGTTAAACCCGCTTAGAAACCAGCTATAGGGTGGTGTGCCACCACAAACGGTCAGTTTGATTACAGGGCTTGGATTATCACAGTCCAACTCAGTACAAACCACCACAGTTAAATCGGAGCCACCATCGGGAGTGCAAGGGCACGTAGCCGCACCGCCACCACCGGGCGCGCCAGTTGGGTCTGGTCCTATGATTATATCGCCACCACCACCACCACCTCCTGGTGAAGTAGCTCCCCCAAATATGCCCCCCGACCATGTGCTAAATGATCCAGCGGCCTTGAAGTTGGGCAGGTTGAACTTGACCCCGAACCGACTGAAGTTGGTGAACTGTCGTACCAGAGTACCCCGGCTGTCACAATACGCAATGATCTTCGCTATGTTGGTGGTCTTTGAGATGTCAATGAGGCCTGGTGAGTCAAACCCGAGGTCTACCGGGGTGGTCCCACCGTACTCTCCGGTGCTTCGCGCGCGCCAACAGAACCAAAGGAGTTGGAGTTCATCGGGAGTGTAACTTCCATCTATCACGATAGGTGGAAGGGGCTTGCATAGTCGGAAGGCTCCCCAGGCCGCGCAGTTACCGGGAGGACATGCCATGAGGTCGCTCCTGACAAGCTGAACACACAAACAAAGGGTCAGAGTGTCCAACAGTAGGAATTACAACCCAACCTGAACCCTCAAAGTCCTTTGAGTCGAGTGTTTGTGGGCAGTTTGAGCAAGCAAAGGTCATTCAAGCCACCTTTGGGCATTTTTCTGCACGTTTACCCACTGGCCCCCAACAACACCACTGGGAATTACAATAATAATGCCACTTACCTTTGCAATGCTCATCATAACACATCATTTACCCCCACCAGGCGAACAAGCTTGCCCGTGACGGGCTTTTACGGGTGGACCCAGCGGGAAGGTATCCCGCCGCTGAATGGGTATGTCGTAACTCATTGATTTCATTAGATTGTCTCCTGCGCGCTTGCTACAGCGCCCCTAAGTCTCACCGTGTCAGAGCTGTCCCACTCAAATCTGACTGTAGAGAACCGCCCCCGGGCGTCAAAGCCCTTGGGTTCTTTGACTGGAACAGCAGTTAAATCAATGGTTTGGCCTGAGCTAAGGGTTCCAGCCGGGGTATCAAGAACGTTCGAGGTCGCTACCTTGACAATCAGGGTGCCCCTACCAGCCAAGCGCTCCACAAAGGTCTCCACATTGAGTATCCTGGTGGGCTCTGCCCCACTCATGGCTTGTAGACCGTACTGAATGTGGCTGTTAATGGTCGTACCGGCATCGTCTGACCCATCCAGGGTGTAGGACTTCTCTGCTGCGGAGGTTGCCGTGAACAACACCGGGACCTTGCTGTTGTTTCTTAACACCGACATTCCTGCGCTAATGCCGTCCGCGGTAGACCCCGTGAAAGCCGCGTGTTCGGTGATCTTAAACTGAGGCATTGGCAACTTGATGATTAACAAGCCCTTAGCAAGCCCGGAGTCACCCGTGCGAACGTAGTGAAACCAAACCTCTTCCTCCTGGCGGTGGTATTCTCCGCGGATTCTGCCGGGTTTAGTCTGGTCAATCTCCGCTTTAATGGTAGACCAGGCCCCATCAGCAATCCAATCGTGGGAAACACCAGTGAACATGGCCACTCTGCCATGCTCGGTCATGTATAAATCAGCGCCTCTGATCCTGACAATAGCAGCGGCATTAGCAGGACCATCGAAGTCTCCTACCTTCTCGAAACAAAACGCCTGTGCTCCCGTAGCTCCCGTAGCCTGCCCAATCCAGATGGAGTCTCTCTTATAGACAATCGCACCTATTGTACCCAAGGAGGTTATGCCCACTGTGTGCGCCGGTGACTCCGAGAGGAACCGCTGATTGAGTGACGACCAGGTACTATCACCCAACGGATCTCCCCACCGGACTTCGTGAGCACCAACTAAACCGAGCAGGCGATCCGCCGTACCGATCAAGTCTTTGAACGTGGGAGGTGAACCTGAGACAGTACTGATAGACCCGTCACCAGTCTTCCAGGTTTGCAAAGCTACTGAGTCATTACAAATATAAGCGTGAGTAACAGCAGGAGTGCCAAAAACCAGTTGCGCGATCCGAGCAGGTTTATCAGCAGAGCCCCCAAGAGTACCACTACGATCTGTCCAGTTAGTAAAATCATAAGTCCAAACCTTGCCCAGTGAAGCTGCTATGATAAGCGCAACCTCAGCCGTAGTATAATGCAACACCGCACCGGTTACTTGAGAGTCAAACACTTGGGAATCAAGTGCTTGGTAACCCGGCCTGCCTCGCAAAGTACCCGACCTGATGATGACATTATTCGTTTGAAACAGCCCGTCCGTAGCTATCTCAGTGTCATTAATGCCAGCCACCAGGCCGCGAATAGGAAGGCCGAAGGATAAGACCTTCTCTTCTTCCCTGCGTCTTGCACCTCTAGCCATTGGTTAATCCTTTTCGAGAGCGTTTAAGCGCTGCTCTATATGCTTGATTTCGTTGTCCTTTATTGCGTCCACTGCATCCCAAAGCTTCTGATTGCCTTCGCGCCACTTATTGAAAGCGACCCAAGTGAAAGTGTACGACCCAGCTACGGCGGCGATGATGATACCAAGGACCCACCAGAGGGGCAATGTAACGTTGAGTTCAGCCATTAGAATGGGCTCCTTAAAAAGGATCGTTGGTCACCTCGACGGGGATCATCACCTCTGAGAACCCGTGCCCCCGCAATATCAGCAGCAGGTTGAAGCGGTCCCGGAAGTAATGCCGGTTTGGGACGGGGCTCACCAGCAAGTATGCGCCGACTGAGTCCAGTTCTAACGTTTATACCTGAACCAACGGGGACAGCAGCCGACCGACCTGAGAAGATCCGCAAAGGGTTCACTTCTTGTAGCACGTCCCGAGCCCCAAAAGCACCACCACGGCGAGCAGCAAGCCTTAGAGAAGGAAACTCAGAGGTGGGAAGATCATTACCCCGCCGAGCAAAGAAGTCTTGAAGCTTGCCCATGTCCAACGTAGCTCCTGAAGGGTCTCGGCTTGTACGGGCTGAAACAGCACCACTCTTTTGTAACGCTTCGACAATCTGGGTACCACGCCTGAAGTCTGTGACAGCCTTCTCGTATTTGACAAGCAACTTGGGACTCTTTCTTTGCAGGGCACCCTTGAGTGCGTTCTCCACTCTAAGGGCTTTTTGGTGCAGCTTGTGTCCCGCGGAAGGATCTCTACTTGATACTCGTCGCGCCTCTGCCTTCATGTCCTTGACCTTTTGCAAGGCACCACGGGGCGAGAAGTTCTGTACGGAGGTCAACTCTTTTTCTATTTTTGCCAGGTCTTCAAAACCAAAATTCTCGGGTCTGAAGCCTTGAGGAAAGTCTGCTTGAACCTGCAACTTTATGGGATCATCACCGAAAGCCTTGGCAATAGCGTCATCACTAGCTTGAAAATCATCAGACAGTTTCCGCGGCCCACGTTCAAACAGACTGAGTAACTCGTCAGCGTTGTTCTTCTTGAACAAATTACGGAACGCGGGAATCTCCTTTTTAAGTGCGGTTACAATCCTGTTTCCATCTGCGGCTTTTTGCGCTCTTACTTTACTGGCTGGAATGAACTGTGCCTTACCCCCAAATTTGCGGGGTAACGTGCGTCTGAGTGCCGCACGGGTGGGAACACCAAGAAACTCAGGAACCAAGGCCCCCACGCCAGTCTGAAAGCCTTCGCTAACGGGGTCTCCCTCACCCGTGATCTTTGAAGTTACACTTGACAGAACTGCGGGAGCAGCAACACGAAGGGCAAGCGTACCTAAACCGGCAACGGTGCTCAAAGGTTCAGGGAAAGCAATGGCGGCGGCTATGATGCCCAACTCTCCTATGGCTTGAGGTTTGTTCTTCGGGGTAACAAATTCAGCAACAGTACGAGCAACCCCAGGCTTACCTTTAATCCCGCGTGTTCCAAACAAAGGACCAAGTAGCTTTTCCACAGCGGGCACACCAATACGCTCTCTGAAGCTTTTCTTTCGGGCAGCTTTGGGCACCCTTGCAGAAACAATGCTGAAGTCAGTGGGGGCCTTCCCAGTATCCAAGAAGGTGTTGATGGCAGTCTCAATCTCTTCTTGGGAAACGTCTTCCAAGTCGCTTATGATGTCGAACGTCCTGCCAGTGTCTTCATCCCTGAATTTGCGGAGAGTGGCCATTATTGAAACACCTCCGTGAACCGCCTTTTCTTGCGACTCTTAGTACCAAGACCTTCTTTGAACCTTTCCTTCAGGAAGATGTCTCTGACCTCTTTTGATAGAGGGGAGAGGCCAAGGGAAGCCTCAGCTCTGCTCATTACAAAGAAGATGATGTTATCCACCAGAGGCACAGCAGTCTCGATTGAATCAGTAAGTTTAGGGAACATCGCATTGACCAGCTCAAAGTCCTTGTCATTAGGTCGGCCTCTGTTAAGGGCTGAAGACATTCCCAAAGCCAGGGCACCTTTCAGTGAGGTGAAAATTGCCACGTCTTCAGAAGAAGCCAAACCCAACTCAACCATCTTGTTCAAACCCTGCACGTAGTTACCACCAGGGCTTGCTTTCAACAGCTTATCTGACAACCTTCTAATACGCATCAACGGTGCAAGATTACCCCGCAACTCTCTAACACTTTCAATGGTCTTAGGACTGGCAACAATCAGCTTGCCTGACTTCTGAAGCCGTTGTACACTCCCAAGCGTCGCACCTATGGCTGGGTGAGCCAACGTATCTGGGTTTACCATTCTAAGAAGGTCAGTCGTTTTGATCCTAGCCCCAAGTGACGCGGCATTCTTCTCCTTGGCAATCGTGTCACGTAAGGTCTTGGCCTCCAGTTCGTCAAAGGTGTTCAGCTTCTTCCATTGATCTGGAGTGATTTGTGAAAGCTTGTTAACCTTACCCAAGTTTACCCCCGCCCGAGAAAAGTCCTCGAACTGCTTGGCAGTTACTTCTGGGCCTTTCAATGTGGGGCTAACCCGTTCGTTCCTGGCATTGATGATCTGATTTAAAGCGGTAGGTGAAACGAGTTTATCTAACTGAGCTATTTGAAGTTCAGTCAGAGGGGCATTTTGGGATTCACGGAGCGCCAGCTTCTCTACCAAGCCAACAGAAAATGACTTATCGCCCTCACCTGTGGTTGCTGTACCTCGGAAGGCTTCACCAGGACCAGGACCTTGCTCCAACCGTGCGTTGCCCAACGAGAGCGGGGTCGTAGGATCGGCAGCGGTCGCAGGAGTAAAGCGCCCAGTCGAAGGAGTTGTAACAGGATTCAGTATATCTTGAACCTTCCTATCTTCAGGGGACAACGACTGAGGTGATTGTTTGGCCCTTTGATTCTTGACGGACTGAAGAAACTGATTCATCGCGGGCAACGCTGAAACAGGTACGACACCGGCTTGAACTGCGGCGTTACCGATTTCCTCCGCGCTCTGCAAACTTTGGGGGGCAGTACCAGGATTGGCATCATTGGCCAGATCCATGATCTGAGTTGAAACATCGGACAAGACCTGACGCTTCCGCTCATTCAACGGATTTGGTCTGCCTGCTATCGACAATGCTGTGGGTGCGTTAAGTGCCATTGGTCACCACCTTAAAAGAATGGGGATGAAGCAGCAGAAGGATTTAACGGCTTTCGAGTAGGTTTGGTTGGGCCGAAAATGGGGCCAGACGCCACCCGAGAAACTGAACTTGTGGTTGGGATAACGCCAGGAGCAGAACTGAGCCCTGAAGACAACCCACCCGCACTGGAGCTAAAGAACCTGGAGAAATCAGCAGTAGCTTCCCTGCCTGCTTTTATAGCTGCGGCGTTTGAAGGTGCGGCGCGCCCGAAACTTACTCCCCCACCAGCACTTGGGATACCTAGGCTTCTGGGGGCCTGACTGGGTGCGGCTCCCTCACCCCCGCCAGGACGTAATCCGGCGTTAATCCCTGCCTGACTGGTCCTGATTTGGCGGAGTTGGTTAAGCAGATTCAAGGTCCTATCTTGGGTACTGAGCCCAATGTTGGATCGTGCGACCTCTTGATTTGACTGTAACTCGGCTCCCGCAAGGTTAAACTGTGACTCACTTCCAGCAGTGCTAAGGTTGAACTGAGCTAGAACCTGACGCTCCTGTGAGTTGAGGCTTTCAATAGAAATACCAGCTTGAACCTTGTTCAGTACGGAGTCGAGTAAGTCGCGCTGTTGTGACTGTTCCCGGGAGAACCTGGCCTGTTCAAGGGCAACCTGAAACTGTCTGGCAAGGCCCTGTTGACGCCCAGCCTCAGTGACAATAGGCAGAGCCAACTCAGCGCCCGCACGGGTGGTGGCTTCCAAAGCGGCAGGGCCTCTACCAAACCCGGCTTTGATAGCAGCAGCTTGATTGGCCGGGCCTACAATCGTATTGATGAACTCCCGCGCCTTCTCCAAACGCAACGTGGGATCGGCAGCTTCAAACAAGCCTTCCAACCCTGCCAGCTCACCTGCGGAGGTAGCTGTTTCGCGGCCTCTTACACCAGCAATAGCTTCGTCTAGCTCCGAGAGAAAAGGAACCCCACGACTGGTTTTAAAGTCCGGGCGATCCGGTGCGACGAACTTGGGAGCAGGACCAAACTGAGGATCAAAAGGTGACTGTGTGAGAGCGCTTACCTGTGCAGCTATTTCTGTTTCCAGATTTAGTTTTCCACTTGGCTTTCTTGCAGCAGCCCTTCGACCAGCACCCAGCGCCCGAGAAAAATTGATCCTGTTGTCTAAATGAGCCAATCAAACCAACTCCTTTTCCATGACATAGTGCTTGGTGAAGAACCCGTACTTCTTTGCCCACTTAGGGTCAGCCCGACGAGCAAGAAGAGTCAACCGGGGTATGGCGTCTTCTTGTCCAAGCACTTGCAAATTATACAACTTGAGCCACGACTCCGCAAGGGCTATGAACTCACCTATAGTGTCACTCTCGGTGGGCTCGTCCACACGAGGTTGCAAAATATATGCTTTGCTATCTGTGGCGGCAGCAACGGCGTGACCTTTTACCAACCCTTTATCGCTGAGGGCGGCAAGAATCAAGACCCCGGGATCAAGAACCCAAGCACGGGCAATTATCTGGTGAAGGGGAGAAAGGTCCTCCCCGTGTTCTTCTGCGTTGTCAACGATCCTGTTGCCCACCTCAGCCAGTATGAAGCTACCAGCCTTCGTGTAAGGCTTGGGTGAAACGATTTTAACTGAAATCATAATGACCCCTTAATGTTTGACTGCATTCTTACCACCCGCAGCCGCTCGTACTTTTTCGGCTTCTTCATTTTCCCTTTTCCTGCGCTTTTGCCCTTCTTCCACAAGTTTGTCTATGCTGGTTTTGGGGGCTTGACCCATGAGATGTTCTAAAGCAACATGAATTGCTTGCTGTGCTTTGGGTTCCAAACGCTTTGCCAGTTCGTTGCTGGCTAAGATTCGGCAGTTCATTTCAAATTGTCTGTCGTCCATGAGTTTGAAAAAGGGGGCTGTTTCTCGAATCAACGCGTCGTAAAATGTTTCCCCTGACCCTAGCATGATGTCCTCACGGCTTGCATCCAACTCAAGATTGCACTGTTCTCCATCAGCAGTGACTCGAATGATTCCAAATTTGACATTTCCCATTTTATCTCCTTTCCAATTTTATTTCGGCAATCCGAACCGAATAAGTTTTCTCGCCTAAATCAAAACTAAAATCCACTTCTCCTGTAAGTAGATTCGTACCAGCTCCGATACTTTTACCGCCAAGGGTATCAACAAAACGCTCTAACTTATGTCTAAGGCCTAACAATAAGTCCTCCATTTCAGTCTCCTATGTTCTGAGTGCTAAATTCGAGCCGTCCATAGGCAGCTCGAACGTGTCAGGGTCCACTTCTACCAGGGTATGATGACCCGTGGGACCCACTTTTCCTATGATAACTCCACGACCGTTAAAAAGATTCCGCTGCTGTTCTATTTGTTCTGATTCCTCTTTCATAAACTGCTGGCCCAAACTGCGTAACACCTTGATCTTGCCAGGGCCGTAGACTGTTCCATTGACGAAGTGCCGCATACGCAAGGCAACTACAAGGTGAGACTCTTGTGACCGACGCACCTTGAGCATGTTTGCAGCCCGATTAGCACGAGCTTGTTTGGTGCTTTTCTTTTTGCGCTTGCCACCTTTAGTTTTGAGGGGTTTTTTGATTTCCATTGTGGGCATCCTTTATGCAACAGTTAGGGTTATAGACTCACCGGGGGATAATTTACGGACTCTTACATTGTAGTGACCAATCCAGGTTGGCAACTGTGGGTCAGTTAAATCAATTACAAAGTCATGGTCAAGATTTCCGCGAACTTTCAGCAGAATGTGACCTTTGCTTTCGTCATGCAATCCAACACACAAATCACCGATGTTCAAATCATCGATGTTGGTTCCTTGGTAAGATTCTAAACCGGTTTCTAAAGTGTACATTATTTGATTTGCTCCGCAATTTTGGTGTATTCCGCGAGGGGATAGAGTAACTCAGAAATGAAAGTGCCGATGATTACCGATGCAAGAAGCACCAGCAATATCAGTACGGGGATAACGATGAGGCTCATTGCAAGATAACGTGCGTACATTTATCATCTCCCTAGAAATGAAATCTCTTCTGTGAACCAGATTGAGACGGATTCACAGAGAGGTCTCACTTGGTTACGACGGCAGTTGCGCGCTGTAGGTGGACGAAGACTCAAGTCTCACGAAGTAGTCATTATCGATGATAAAAGACTTCCACATGATCTTAGAGCCAATCTTCCGGCCTTGCGCCAGGGGATTGCTGAAGGATGCACCGGCAGGCGTAATGTACGACTGCAAGGACATACCATTCAACTCAACCCTTCCAAAGGCGTCTACACCGAAGATCCACGCGACGAACACCTCACGCCCACTTGCGGGGGCGGCAGGTGCGGCAGCGCCGGTCCCAATACCCGTGACACTGACAGTTGCACTGGCAGCATTACGGCTTGAGAACAACAGCATTGAGCCGCTGTTTCCATCGTCACTGTACACGTCATACGTGTAGTTAGATGACGAAGGAACGGTCACATCGACGTTATCAGATACCGCGGCAACGACAATCGCTGCTGAGGTCTGACTGATCTTGCGCTCGTAGTCGGTTGAGATATCTCTCGCAACCACGACGATCTTCACGTTGACACCACTAAATGTGCCATCCGAAGGAGCTGCGTTAGCAACTGCTTGCGCTTTTGTAGCGGTAGCAGCCGAGCCCGAAGGGGCAGCGACTCCAGCAAAGATCGGGAGGAAGTTACCCCGAGCCCAACGAACACCCATCCAGACGCCGATTTCTCCGAACTGCAACGCTTTCACGTTGGCGAAGTTACTGGCATCCTTAAAGGTTTGGTCGGAACCAAGAATATCTCCTTCCTGAGCTGGTGACAAGACACCACTGAACAACCCTCCATCGCTTTCTAATGCACCGTTGGTACGCAACTGTGTAGTAGCTTTTAACACGGCGGCAGTATCGACGTGATCCGCGGAACCAATCGTAGGACGAGTGGTGACCGTACCCGGATACACAACGGCAGTGCCAGCAAGCAGCATGACGGCCATCTCACGTTCCAAAACCTCAGCCATAGCCAAGGCGGTTCGAGAAACAGCGACATTCAATGCCGGATGCTTCGTGGTAATCATTACCACGTCAGTCAACAGAACCACGATACCCCACTGTTCCACAGTCACGTCCACATTTTCGATAGACAATGCAACTGCTGTAGGAGCGGTACCCTCAGTGAGAGCAGTCGTCGGCAGGGTGAGCCTGCTGTGACGAACGATCCTCAAGGTCTTACCCATCCTCTGAACCAGTTGGTACTTCGTAGCATACTTACCAAGGCGCAGATGCTTTTCAGCGAGCTGATAAGTCCGCTGGGCAATCCACACATTAGGAGCATCATTTGACAGAGTGCTGAAACTTGTTTGTGCCATTTTTTATTACTTACACCTTCCTTTCGGGAAATAATGAGACCCCCACGCCCTTGCGTGAAATCCCAACATCCTCAATGCAGCCTTTAGTCTCGTAGGGCTGCGAACACCGGGATTTTCAGGTGTGAAGCGGTGTCCCTTATCCAGGGGGAGCCTACTTCACTAGAACTCTACGTTCTCCATAGCCTTCGATACCTCTTCTTCTGTATTGGTATGATCGACTGTGGGAGATTGTATCACGGGACGACCGGCTGCGTCAACAGTCTGGGCATCCTCAGCTTCTTTAACCTTTGTTTTTTCTGTTTCCATGGCTTCCTTTACAAACCCATCGAAGTTCTCTTGACTACCTCTGTACCACTCCCAGACGGCCTGACGGGTAAAAGGCTTGCCTTGGGAGATCAAGTTCTGGACCCCATTCTCGATAGCCTCCTGATGCTTGATGCACTCTGGGTGCGTGGAGTAAAACAGACCTGAGTCCTTGGCGTTGGCAATCTCGATGTCCTGCTGGGCAAACTTGGGTCCGGTGTGACTGTCGAGGGCCTGCGTTAAAGGGTCCACAGTGTCCGTAGGTTGCACGATCACCGTATCAGTGGGCTCAACAACCGGTTGCACCGCGCTGGCTGCAAACTCCGTGAGGCTCTCTGTCATCAGTTCTTTCAAACCTACGATGTCCTTAGCTTGAATTTCAGGCGCAGGACCTGGCACCTTGGTAGCCTCGGCCTTGTCTTCGGGTGACAAAGCATCAAACTGTTCCTGAGTGATTTCCTCACCCTTTGCATTTTTGGGCATAAAAACCTCCTGTTATTTTTCGAACAAACCTTTAGCCGGGGGAAAGCCCGGCCTGACTGTAAAAACCTCTATGTCAATGCCACTCAAATCAGTTGTTCCTACAGGCACCACAAAGGGCATGACTATGTACTCGACAAAATTTGCTGGACGGGGATCGGAATGAAGCTGCAAAACTACATTCAACTTTATGCCGGGATTACCCGTGAGATAAACGACCCATCTGCCCGGAGCTAAGATTGTCAAAACAACCTCAGCACTAAGAACGCGAGTTTTAGCTTTATCAATTATGTTGCCCTTTTTATCTTTGAGCCAACCACGCACACGCTTATTATCGGGCATATATTCCACTTCACCAGCAAGAACTTTGTTATGTAATTCCTGAAGACCAGAAGCAAGTCTTTCCATTTCATCAGATAGGGTCTGATCGACAAAACTTCCAATAGCTTTTGCTACATTTACAATTCTAGCCTGGCCGGTTGTGGTGAAGGAACACTTCGAAACCGTCAGCTCCATAGGATCAGTCTGTGTAACCCGGCATGTTGAAGCCAGAGGCGTATCCCCTGCGTGAATGATGCGCTGCGTCATAACAGCAGAGACCCAATCGTTACCCCCACCAAGCAGCACAAGAATCAGCCAAACTATCCAAAGCTTTTTCACATTAACTCCCTAGAGCTATCCAGCCGCCGTTGGCTAAATCATGACTTCCAGTAGTGCTGAGGTAAGCAGCATCAAATCCGGTTGTGCTGACTTTATCAAAAGCGCCATTTACATAGGCAGCGCCTGTATCATCTTGAGTTCCGCCATAGACAACAACTGGAGTCGATGAAAAAGCAGTACCGTATGTAATGCTGTCTCCAAAGGCACTCTGGTAAACTACATTGTTGCCCGCACCAACCGCACTGGGATTGTTTGTCCCGCTTTCGGTAAATTTTCCACTACCATCTCTATTTCCAAGTACATTAACACTGGCTCCAAGTCCATGTACATTAGCTACATCATCACTAGTTGAGGCGTGAGGCAGTTCACCCGTTACATCTGAAGCCAGATTAACTGGGTGAGTTCCACCCCCTGCGCCACCTTGAGGCCAATCAGTGGCGAAGAGCCAACTTGCGCCTAATAACAGACATAGAGATAAAGCGAGTGTATTTAAAAACTTCATTTATGCGTCTCTCCTATACAAAACAAGGAGCCTAAAGTCCTGATTTACTATTGTGGTCACACCTTCTTGCTCATAAGCCACGTGAGTAATTCCAGCAAAAGACTCATCTACAAACTGACAGTTAGTTTTAACAGTGGCGAAGTTAGCATTGTAATCAGTGCCCTTCAATGAAACCATTACTTCAACTGTGATTGCTTCGGCCACTGTCATGTCAGCGGTGTTAGAACTGATAGCTGGATCAGCACTGAAGAAGTAAATAGTACCATCCTCAGCGAAAGGCGAAGTGCCTTCAACGACTAAGCATATTTTTACAATCTTACCACTGCCAGTAATGGTGATCGCACTTGACTTAGACAGATTAGTTGTAACAATATCAGAGTCAGCTGACCCATCTATCATTGTCAAAACCGCAACTTTAGTAGTTGGTGAGTTGGCATGAAGTAGACCAGCAGTCGCCACTACATCATTATTGCCTGCCAGATCCACTACCACTACATCAGACCCACCAATCTGAACATCCAAATTTGTAGCGGTGACAGCTATTGAAGCATTATCAACTGTTACATTATGGCCATCGGCTAACTGTCCAGATGCAGTAGCCATATCAACTCCGCCGCTTTGCACATCTAAGTTTGTAGCTGTAACTGTAACAGTAGCGCTAGAGTCAACAATAACATTCATGGCCCCAGCACCATCCGAAACTGTAAGGGTTCCCTCAACAGCAGTCTGTATGGCTTCTGTATCAATCTTGATCGCATCGAGCACCGCATCGATGGTGTCCAGAACGGCATTGTCCACAGCGCTGAGAGTGGCCGTAAGTGCCCCGGAAGTGACCGTCACGTCATTATTGGCTCCGAGGTCTACCGGGAGGGGTGAGGCAGCGCTAACGGGCTCTAGAGTGTCAGCAGCGTCTTCCCACATGAAAGCTGTTCCAGTAATCGTGGCGTCTATGTCGCCCTCAGTATATTCTGTTCCGCCGCCGCCCCCGGCTGTAGTAACTCGAAGCTTGCCCGAGTCGTCACACAGGACAGGCATGGTCTGACCATCGGCAGACTTGGCCGTAGCGGTATCTGAGCGAGTGCAATAGATCAAAGGCCCTGAGAACGAGCTATCGTAAGTGTCGTCTTCTTGAACGAGGTCGTTTTCCTGGGCTTCGACCCCATGCGGAATACCCCCAACAAGGAAAGCCAACGAGAGCACCAAAGCACCTATAAGTTTGAAGATCTTCATTAATCTGCGTCTAGCTCTAAAATACCTGCCATACCCTGATCGATCTTGGTTACAAGAGAGTCAACCTTGGTCTCTAAAAGCTTGTGCCACCTGTAATTTAGCACGAAAAGCCAAGCGTTTGCAATGAGTAGCGCGGCAAGGGGAACGTAAGCTATGATGAACAATTCTGTGGTCATCGGTCGATTAGCCGCCAGTCCGCGAATAAGTAGGC
>LAZR01000510.1_pt1 | contig 30486 bp, 31 predicted proteins | sample 329461 | NCBI WGS metagenome assembly LAZR01 (sample SAMN03002196, study PRJNA259156) | marine sediment metagenome | biome: sea floor; feature: Hydrothermal impacted sediments; material: marine sediment; isolation source: Loki non-amplified sample from Loki's castle hydrothermal vent sediment ...
AAATGGAAATGGGAAAAAATTTAGCTGACGCTTTTTCACTAAAATCATACAAATTTGTAGATTTAACTTTTTGCATTACGAAAAATAATAGGGTATTTTATTCGTGAAACCATCATTTCACGAAGAAGAAAGTAAAAAAAATGCGCCCTCCGGGATTTTCCCTAGAAACCAAATTGACTCATAGCATTGAACCCGGGTCCTCGGGTTTTTTCAACCAGACCGAAAAGATTTGGTTATGGAAACCCGAGATTCTAACCACTATACTAAGAGCGCCTAATCCTTATTAGATTCAAATTAGTAAATAATAAAGTACTTAATTTCTTTTAACTTTTCTGCTTTTAGCAATGTTAATTGATGTTGTGGGAAAGTTCATACATATTAATAAGCTTACTTATAACTACCCATGCATCTAAAGGATATTGTGAAATGGATATAATTCTAGGTGATAATTTTAAGATTTCGTCGGAGAAAGTAGTTTTTTGAAATCCTCCGATTATAGCGATATAGTTTTCTAATATATCCAAAGACGATATTGATTTATAAACCTCTATTTTTTTTCCTTTCTGAGAGAAAATATCAATTTTCGGACTGTTAAAAGATTTTATTAGCTCATCTAGATTTTTTGAAATAGGAGTAATTAGCATTTCATCTCCAACCTCAATCTTCCCATCAATTATTAATTTTGCTATTAAACCTTTGAATCTGTTATAATTTCTGGCGATTCTTATTTCTGGATTGAACTTAAAAATTTTGTTGTTGATTGTGTGTAAGTATAATTCTAAATTCCCAGATTTATTTAAAACAGAGCCTAAAGCATTGAGTAAACATAGATGGCTGATATCAGGTCTTCCTCTCTTTTCTTTATTCTTCAGGGTTTTCATCGCGGAAAAATGCAAAGCATTATCCAATAATTGTGAAGAATACAAACTTGAAGATAGGTTTTTTTTTACAGCGGGATGATTCCTAATTTGTTTAGGGATCAATTCTAGCCCACATTCAGCTAAAATAATTATTATTGGCATTTATAGTTTTTAGAGCTTCTACCTATTTTTTTTATAAAGATGATTTAATTTCTCAGATTAATGAAGTATCTGGTTGTTTTTTTACATTCAAGGCAAGTTAAGGAGATATGTGAACCTTTTCCTTTATGTGAATGCAATCTGATTCTATAATTTGCACCAGGGTATAAAAATGCTTTACATTTATGACAGATACGTTTTTTCCACTCATCTGGTATTTTAATTCTTGCTCTTTGAGCATATCGTCTAGCCAAATAAACATATCTGTTTGCCAATGCTTTTTTTTCCAGAAATACATCATGAGCTTTTTGAAACAGATAAAGCATTCGAATTTTTGCTATTCTTTTTATTAGTGATCTATTATTTCTCTTATTTCTGGTCATTTAGAATATCAATAAAACTGTTTTAATTAAATTTTTTAATAGGGCTCAGTGATAGAATGAAGCTTTTACCTCTGAGGTCTAGTAAGTGAGAATTTGTCAATTTTGAGATTTCAATAGCTAATTTTTTAATGTTTGATCTTGTTGCTATTGTTTTTAAAGCTTTAATTTTAATTACTTTATACTTTTTCAATAGTTTAATTACATGGTCAATAAATTCATCTGTAATTCCATTTTTACCTAAAATACAATGGGGAGGTGTTACTAATGTTTTTCTAAATTCTTCTTGGTAATCCATCGTCCCAGAACTCAAAAAATACAAAAATTTTTAATTTATTACATCTTTAAAAACGTATTATAATTATATAGAAATATTGATTTAAAGATTAACATGTCGATATATGTAATTCAACCAGAAAAATTAATCGAAGTTATCGCTGAAAAGTTAAAAGAATTTCCCGAAATTTCCCCACCGTTAGGATCGGAATTCTGGAAAACAGCTTTTTTTAAAGAATTAGCCCCTGCTGATACAGAAAATTTCTGGTATATTCGATGTGCTTCTCTACTGAGAAAAGTTAAAAAATTCGGCCCCATAGGAGTAAGTAGACTTCGAAAAGTATATGGGGGGAAAAACAGAAAGGGAAGTGGGTTACACCACTCGGCTAAAGGAAGTGGGAAAATAATAAGAGTAGGGCTCCAACAATTAGAGAAGGCTAACCTGATTGTAATGAACGAAAAGAAGGGAAGAATAGCGTCGCCCGAAGGGACCAGTCTGTTAGAACGAACCGCATACAATATTTTAAGAAGCAAAAACTAATAATTCAGAATTTTGTAATTTTTAGGGGTTCAAATTGAGTAAAGACGATGAATTAGAAAACATAAGAAAAAGGAAATTAGATGAATTAAGACAACAAGCAGCTCAACAACAATTTTCTGAAACCCAACAAAAAGAATTTGAATCTAAGAAATATTTATTAATGCGAAAGATTCTAAGTCCAGAGGGAAGACAAAGATTAGAGAATATTAGAATAGTGAGACCACAATTTGCAGAACAAATCGAAGTTCAACTAATTCAGCTTTTCCAATCAGGAAAATTAAGAGGGGCAACTCCCTTACCAGACAATGCGTTTAAAAAGTTATTAGAACAATTATCAACATTTGATAAAAAAAAAGAATTTAATATTAAAAAGTAAAAAGAAGGTTGACAGCTATGGCAAGAAATAAAAGTTTAGGTACCAAATTACGTCGAGGTAAAAAAATGAAACAAAATAAATCGGTACCGAATTGGATAGTACAGAAAACCAATGGAAAGATTAGAACAAGTCCCCATTCCAATAGACATTGGAGAAATACAAGACTAAAAAGAGATTGATTTACTATATTAAATAAAAAACAAATCTGAAGCACCATGGCTAAAAAAGAAAAGGAAATTAATTTAGATGACTTAGAACAGGAAATAGAGGATTCTGAACCAGAAGAAAAAATCGAAGAGATTGAAGAATTTAGCTTAGATAAAGTTTCCGAAGCAGACGAGATAAGTGAAGTATTTGAAGAAGACCTTGAACCACCTGAAGAAGAGGTTATTCAAGAAGAGGAAATTATTGATGAAAGAATATATGTTGTCCCTCTTGCGAAAGCTAGAAGGGGACCAAGACATAAATGGGGAAAAAAATCAATCAGATATCTAAGAGAATTTATAACTCGTCATTTCAAACCAGAATCATTAGTAATTTCTCAGGAGGTAAATGAGAAGATATGGGAACGGGGTATTCAGAAACCACCAAGAAAGTTAAAAGTTCGAGTAACCAAAAATATAGATGGTCTTTGTGTTATCTATTTAGCTTAAAAACAATCATTTAAATATAACTGAATTTATCAATCTTATTTTATAATAAGCAAATTGATCATGTACAAATTCTTATGGCAATTTTAAGATCTCAAGTGTATGGACGTAGTCTAATTGGAATATATTTGACTGCAAATAATTCCTATATACTTCATCCTCCTACATTACTAGAACCAATACTTAAAAAATACAAGTCAATTTTTGATGAACCCTTCTATCCTCTTACGATAAATAGTTCAAATCTTTTAGGAGTCTATATAGCCTCAAATAAATTTGGAATTATTATCCCTCACATAACTCACGATGATGAATTAGATAAATTAAAAGAAGTTTTAAAGCAAGAAAACAGGTCAGATCAGATTGGTATCTTAAAATCTATTGATAATGCCTTTGGTAACTTAATTCTTTGTAATGATAAGGGTGCTATTATTAGTTCATTACTGAAGAGCTTTAGAAAGGAGATCGAGGATGTTTTAAATGTTGAAACTGTTGTTTATGAATTTGCAGATAATTACCTACCTGGTTCTATTACATTAGCTAATAATTTTGGTTGTTTAGTACATCCAATCTCTACAGATGATGAAATTGAGTTCATATCTTCAGTTTTAAAAGTAGATGAGATCGATGTTTCAACAGTTAACCGTGGAGTCCCATACTTAAGCTCAGGAGCTATTGTCAATGACAAGAGTGGAATTTTTGGGCTAGAATGTACAGGACCTGAAATGGTCCGAATCACTAGTATCTTACGTTTGTAATTACATTGTGGGAAAAAACAAAATTTAATATTTTGGAAAACATTATAACTTTTTAATTTCTTTAAAATAACTGATGTAAGAAGTAATGTCAGAGATTAAAATTTTTAGAATCATCGGTAATTATATGAAAAATCATAAGAAATATTTATTCAGAAAGGAAGTTCGTGCTTTAAAAGAAGAGAATGCTCTCGAGAAAGTGCTATCTCAAATAACATCCATTGGCATTTTTAGACGTCAAATTTCCATTCAAGAAATTAAGGAAATCACTTTGGATGAAGCTCAAAATTATTTGATTAAGGAACTATCAGAATAAATTTTTTAAAATATACTATATAGATTTGATCGATTTGGAAGCTCCCCAAGACAATCAGGAACAATTACAAATATTTAGGATTTTGAAGGAACAGCGAGATATGTTCCAGAATCAATTGGAAATTCTTAACGTGTCTCGAGGAAACATTATGAATACAAAGATGACTATTGTAAATTTAAAAGAAGGAGTGGAAGAAAACGATGAAATTTTAGTTCCTGTTGGTGGATTAGCAAATATTAAAGCCTTGATTAAAGATCCTAAAAAGGTATTATTATCTGTTACTCAAGACGTAATTATAGAAAAAGATTTAGATGGAGCAATTGAAATTTTGGATAAAAGAATAGACCAACATGATAGAGAAATCCAATTCATACGAACTCAATTACAGAATATAGATGTAAATTTACAAAAAACATCTCAACTTCTTCAGAGAGGGTATCTTCAAAAGTAGATCCTATGTAGATCTACCGCTTATAGATTTTTCTTAATAATCGCTAATTTTTATGGAGAAATTTATGCTAGAAAAACTCAAAAATGCTTTCTCTACTTTTGTTAAGAAAACATTAACAGAACAAAAATTGGATGAAGCAATTTATGAATTAAAAATACTACTTATAAGTAATGATGTTGCCGTTGATACTGCTGAGGAAATTTGTAATATAATAATTGAATCCTTAAAAGATCAACAGATAAATAGATTAACGTCAACAAAAAATGTATTATTTGAAACTTTAAGGGAGACGATCACAGAAATATTAACTCCTGATAAAGAAATTGACCTTATTACAGAAATTAAAAAAAAGAATTCACAAAATCTACCATATGTAACTATTTTTCTTGGAATTAATGGGACAGGAAAAACTACTACAATCGCCAAAATAGCTAATTTCCTTAATAACCATCAAATTACTTCTGTGGCTGCGGCTTCAGATACGTTTCGTGCTGGTGCGATTGAACAATTGACCAAACACATGAATAATGTCGGGATTAATACTATTAAACATGAATATAGATCCGATCCAGCCTCAGTTGCCTATGATGCAATAGATCATGCAAAAGCTAAGAAGGTTAACGTAGTATTGATAGATACTGCCGGTCGTCAAGTTTCTAATAAAAATCTCATGAAGGAAATGCAGAAAATATGCAGGGTAGCTCAACCAGATCTTAAGATTTTCATTGGGGATAGCCTTACAGGGAACGATATCTTGTACCAAGCCAGAGAGTTTAACAAATATATTGGAATTGACGCGCATATCTTAACTAAGTTGGACGCCGATGTCAAGGGAGGGGCTGCATTATCTATTGCTTTTGAAACAAAAAAGCCGATTTTATTTATTGGTAATGGTCAGAGCTATAACGACTTAAAACCTTTCGATAGAGACATATTTCTTTCAAATATTCTCGATCTTAATTAGATTGACTTTTTAGAGCGTTTAATATAAATAACTTAAAATACACTCCTCAATTTCATTTAATGTGTCAAATTACCCGAAATATGATAAGTATTCAAAACAAGATCAGAAAAAAGGACCTGGTCTTTTTGGAAGAATAACACTTTTTTTAAAAAATGCAATAAGAATTTTAAGGATAGCAAATAAGCCCAAGAGAAAAGATTATTTTTTAACATTCAAGATTTGTGCTATTGGTCTTGTTGTCTTAGGTGCACTCTCGTACGTTATACAATTGATATTTTCAGTTGCCTTGCCGATTGGGAACTAATCTTATTTTAATTCACAGTAAAAGAAGTAAATCAAAAGTAAAAAACTATCAGATTTTCTGGGATAATTGAGTCTTCTTCTTTATGTTTACATGCTATAAATTTAATCTTTAGATTTATCGAGAGAGAAAGAAGCCTTTTAGTTAATATTCCATCTATCAATAGATATTTGGTATCTTTGAATTCTCGAATTTTTTCAAAAAGTTCACCTACAGGAATATCAAATAATTTTTCAACACTTTTATTAAATCCTATGCTATGACTGGACTCAATACCATCAATTGCCTTAATTATTTCAGATTCATTTTTTACTTTTAATTTCTTGAATATTTTATGAAGTGCTCCATCCTTCTGATTAAATTCTTTTTCTTTTGAAAATCCTTTTTTGGGATTTCTGTAATCCTTTACGGATCTCTTATTTTGTAATGATTTTATCATTTGTTTTCTTGTTAACTCTTCAACTTCATATCCATCAGGAGCCCTCGAAATATAATCTAGTTTAACTAACTGCATTAGCTCGTTTAAAATTATAGTGCCACCACGATCTCCATCAAGAAAACAAGAAATTGTTTTTTTCTTCTTTACCAAACCTAAAACTGATTTCGGGATTTGAGTTCCTTGAACAGCAATAGTATTTTTAATACCTATTCGTAACAAATTTAAAACATCTGCTCGACCTTCAACAATTAAGACATCGGGATTTTTTTCTACCTCTGGGCCTGCGGGGAGGTTTTCTGGGCCCCAAGCTATAATTTCTCCAAGTTTAATATCCGTGTCTATTTTTTCTTCAATCTCACTTTGTTCCAAAGATTTTTGATCCCACTGTTTTAAAAGTTCAGCAGCTCTTTCGATGATTTTCTTTCGTTTTGTTTCACGAACGTCACGAATTTCAACTAAAAAAATCTCAGCTTCGCACGGGCCAACACGAGAAACGGTTTCTACCGTGGCAGCCAATAAAGCAGTTTCCTTCCTAGTTAAAGAGGATGGAACTTTAATACGCCCTTCAGAAATTCCTTCTTTGGATTCATTATTGACTTCAATTCGCCCAATTCTACCTGATTTTTGAAGATCTCTTAAATCTAAATCTAACAAAAGTCCTTCAGTTTGACCGAAAATAGCCCCCACTATATCGCTCTTTTCGACAACACCTTTAATAGTAAATCTTACTTCAATGACATATTTTGTAGTAAAATCATTTTGAGTTATTTCTTTCACTTCCTTTTTAGTTTAACTTTATTTAATTAATTCTTTTCTTTGTTTTCAATAAATCAAAATCTAAGTTGATATATAAAAAAGAAGTAGAGTAATTATATTAAATTAGATTTATATAAACTAATAGTTTCTAGCTATTCATTTGAAATTTTAGCTAATTAATACTAATCTAATAAATTTTTTATTCTGTTTGAATTACAAGCCTACTTCTTAAATATAATTTCATGTCTGGTAATAATTTGAATTTATTGAACTAATGAAAATTTTAATATTTACTTTTTTGATTTATTTTAATAACGTTTTTTGTTAATCTATTATCAATTTTACTAATATTATTAAATCGATTAAGTTATATGATGCTTTTAAATAATTGATTGATATTAATGATATTTCTAAAAATTGTGATGATAATCATGAAAAACAATTATACAAGGTATTTATTTTTTGCTAAATAAAATTCAAACGGAAAATGAAAATTATTTAATTAGTTTTTTATGACATATTTATTTTTGTTATATAATCAAGTGTATTCCATGATAAAATAATAGTCTAAGTGAGGAGAGAAGAGAAACTTGGAATCGATTATCGTTTTGGGAGGAAAAGGGGGTGTGGGTAAAAGCACAATCAGTGCTGCGACAGCTTTGACTTTAGCAGATCTCCTCCCTAACAAAAAAATTCTATTAATTTCTTTTGATATAGCCCACAATTTAAGCGATCTATTTGAATCTGAAATTGGTAGTAGTTTATGTCATTTAACTGATAACCTGTGGGCAATAGAGCCTGATCCGAATGAGTACGCTAAGAAATATACCGATAACTTAATAAGTAAGATGAAGTCCTTAATGAAACAAATGCCAATAGTGGGATTTCTTCCCCAAATAGAGAACTTTATTGATAAGACCTTTACAGCAGATTCAATTCCTCTTGCTCTTAAAAATGCGATGTTTTTTCAAGAAATTTTAGATGCGGAGAATCAAAGATCCAAGCAGTTTGATATTGTAATAGCGGATTTTCCACCTACAGGCAACATGGTTGCGTTGTTTGAAATTCCCGAGGATCAAGCCAAAGTAGTATTGAAATATTCATTGAATTTCTATAATTCTATTAAGGAATCTGTTAAGAAGTTTTCTAAAGTACTGAGAAATATTTTTAAACCGTTTGATGATCATGAGAAAAGAAGAGAACTGGGAAGGGAAATTTTAAAAATAGTTGTAGAACTCGAAGAGCGGGGGGAAAGGATTACAGAATTAATCCATAATATTGGCTCATTAAGGCTTGTTACAATTGCGGAAAAACCAAGCTTTGAGGAAATCAAGAGAGCCAGAGCCCTCACTAAGAAATACATTGATTTACATGCAGTTCATATCAATTTACTTACCCCAAAAAATGATTATTGTGAATTTTGTATTAAAATGCGTGAAACTCAGTTGAATTTTACTTCTAAAATAAAAAAAGAATTTAAGTCTTTAAAGATTTGGGATTCATATAAGTTAGTAGAAGAACCTATTGGAATGAAGGGCTTAAGAAGCTTAGCTAGAGAAGTTTATAAAAATTCCTCTGCCGAACAAATATTATACCCTAAAATTTAAACAAATTAATACTTTTAAAGTAAAGAGCTTTTAATACTATCTTCTTACACAAATCTGTCAGTTACTTGGTTCTAAAGATAGTTCATATGTCTCAGAAGTAATTTTGTGATAGATAGCTCTCAAAACAATCTCAAAAGCTTTTTTTGCAAAAGTGGGAGGGATCCTTAAATTCTCTAAAGTTTCAATGATTTTCCCAGGCTTTTTTAATTTAAAACTTACATCATTATATTCAGTTCCACTGATTTTTTGTTCTAATAATAATTCAGGGATAGGTATATGGGGTACATTGAACTTAAAATCTATTTTTTCTCCAGGATGAGACTCACCTGCTTTCTCCTTCCTCTCCTTCGTTTGACTTAAACTTAGATTTTTAAGAATTTCATTTTTAGACATCCCTCGTAATTCCAGCAATAAAAGTGGGCTGTAATCTAAAACACGAGCTATGTATAAAATTACAGCAGCTATATGTTTACAGGGAACTGCTTTATCAGGGCAAGAGCAAGTTGCTACCAAGTCTTTTGAGGCTTCTGGAAATATTGAATATCCGCTTTCTTCAAAAATTGCTATAATATCTTCTGGTAAAAAACCATCCAACAATTCTATAAGATTGATCACCTTATTCTTAAGATGGTTTAGAATAATTTCCCATCCTTCTGCTAAAATTGGGGTGAATATTATTTTTACTCGATAAGGTGAAGGTGCTGTCCCTTGAACTGTTGCGAATATTTGACCCGAATTAATTATAATATTGTCTATCCTTCTATTATCTTTAACGTAATCTAATCCTCTTTGCATTCTGAAAGGACGACCAATATTTAGATTCGATAGAATCCATTGCTTTCCCCATGATGTGTTCGCATAATTAAGCAGATCATTTCTAATTTTTTCGACTTCTTCTTTAGTCTGTTGTTTTTCATAATCAGTCTTTCTTCGAGGTTTAGATTGTCGATTTCTATTAAGTCTTCTATTTTCCAAGAAAAATTTTTTTCGATTATCTATTTCTATCACCACATATTTTTAATTATTTAAAACTAATAATTCTCTTAATTTCTCAGTATTTAGATCAGAAATCCAAGATTCTCCCGTCGACGAAACGATTTTATTGGCCAATTCTCGCTTTTCTTCAAGTAAAACATCAATTTTCTCTTCTATTGTTCCATGCATAATAAATTTAAATACATTAACTACTGATTTTTGACCAATTCGATAAGCGCGATCTGTTGCTTGATCTTCAACTGCAGGATTCCACCATCTATCAAAATGGATGACTGTAGTTCCTTGGGTAAGATTTAATCCCGTCCCTCCAGCTTTTAAGGATAGAATCAATATTGAAGGGCTTGTTATATCTTTTGATTGAAATTCGTCAACGATTACCCTTCTTTTTTTTTCAGGCACTCCCCCATGAAGGTATAGAATCTTAAACTTATGCTTAAATTCAAGAGTATCGTGCAGAATTGTTCCCATCTGAGTGAATTGAGTAAAAATCAATACTTTTTCTCCATTAGAAACTACTTCCTCAGTCATTTCAACTAATCTCTCCAATTTAGGTGATAAAGAGATTATCTCCTTCAATTCTTCTTCTTTTTTAATTTGTGATAATTTAATTTTTAAATATTGGTATGGATGATTACAAATTTGCTTTAACTTAACTAATAATCCTAATATTAATCCACTTTTTCTTTTTTTGTCAAGCGATGGTTGATCAATTTCCTTCAGTGTGTTTTCAACAAGCTCTTGATAGAATTTAATTTGTTCTTCGTTTAACTCAAGATACAACTTAATTTCATTTTTTTTAGGCAAATCGTTAATAATTTTCTTATCTGTTTTGACACGTCGCAAGATAAATGGAGAAATTATAAGCTTTAAATTCTCAATTGCATCTTTATTTTGAAATCTTTCTATTGGAATTGTATATTTCTCTTGAAATTCTTTCTTACTTCCTAAAAGTCCTGGATTAAGGAAATTAAATAGTGACCATAACTCAAGTAAACGGTTTTCTATTGGTGTACCACTTAAACAAATTCTGTATTGACTTTGGAGTCTATTAATTGCTTTAGTTTGTTTAGAAGCGTAGTTCTTCATATTTTGGCTTTCGTCTATTATCACGCCACTAAAATTAATTGTTTCTAAAAAATCAATGTCGTTTCTTATTGTCCCATAAGAGGTCAGATAAATTCGATGAGGTTTTAAAAACTCTGGAATTTTCGATGCGTCTTTTCCTCTTTTCGCTCCGTGATGAAGCACAACTTCTAAATCAGGAGCAAATTTATTTAATTCTCTATGCCAATTAAATAGTACTGAGGTTGGACATATAATTAAAACACTACCTGGGTTATTTGGGAACCTTTTTTTTAGATAAAGCAAAAAGGCAATAATTTGGATAGTTTTACCAAGCCCCATATCGTCAGCTAAACATAGTCCAAAATTATATTTTGTCATGTTTCCCATCCAAGTCAAACCTACCTCTTGATAATGCCGAAGCTCCCCGTTGAATGATCTCGGACAGGGGATTTCCTCAAAAGAATCGATTTTTTGCAGAGTTGTAATCATTTCATTAAAATCTCCCTCAACAACTACATCATATTCATTTCCATTATCTTCTAGTTGAATTTTCCCGGTTAATCCAAGCTTTATCGCTTCCATGAAGCCTAACTTCTTTGATGACTTAGTAATTATTAAGTCTTCAATTAGTTGACGCTCCAGCATAACCCAATTACCCCTAAAATTAATCAGAGGTTCCTTTGAATTTAACAAATCGTTGAACTCATTTTCTGTAAGCATCTGATCTCCGATTCTTACTTCCCATTTACTTACTACCATCGATTTAAGATCAAATAATGATGGCAATGTTGAGGATACACCTTGACTTTTTCCTTCATTATCATTTGAATGAATTTTTAACCTAACATATAATCGTTGTTTCCCATCCATTGTAAAAACATCAGGGAGAACAATACTGAATCCACTCTGAATTAACAAATCCTTAGGATATTTTAAAAAATCAATTACTTCACTTGAAGTTAATTTGATGGAGTTCCGAATTTGTGAAGAAAAGACTCTTTTAATGGGGGGAAATATCTTGGATGCGGCACCTAAAGCTCTTAATATAGTTTCCAAGTATTGCCTATCATTTTGAAAAAACTTCAGAATTTTATTTTCCTTTTCATTATCTTTTCTCAAAAGATCATTTATCGGGAAAATTTTAGAACCATCATGAGATAAAATAGAAAATTTTAATGGCCAATCATCTTCAGGTTTTTCGGGATATTCTAATTCTAAGTTAAGCATGAATCCGTGCTTTAAAGTAAAACCTCTGGCAGATTGTGCCCAATTTCGAATTTGTGTGGGCAATATCGTCTCATAAAATTCTTCAACAGTAAAAAGAGGATTCACGCTAGTAAGAGCTTTCAGGAATTTATAATCCCACCCTAATCTTGTTTCATTATTTGCCTCGTTATTTATTTCAGCACTATAATATTCGTTAAATGTTTGGAACTTGTTTTTTATTAATATCGAACGAATTAAAGTATCCCCTATGTTATCCATGAAGATAGAAAAAACGTATCTTGGGTGCCAAAGGCCGTTTGTTTTAATTTTCCCTTTTTCACTGAAGAAATTTAGAGGTAGACAAAAAGCTGGCCAAGTGCTGTTACGTAGAATGGTATCAAAACGATCTTTCTCATTTTTAGATTTAAGTAATATACGCCATTGACCAGTATATTTATTTTCATCTGTACGATCTAAAATGGGAATGAATTGACCTTTATTTAAAAGCTCAAAAACTAATTTTGCTAGAAAAGCCCACGTTTTAATAGAATTACTATAATCTTTAATTCCTCTAATTGGACTTTTTGCTATATCCAATTGATATAGTAACTTTATTGCTGGTGAAATTGGCATAATTTTGCCTAGGTGATTTGCAACTTCAAAATATTTATCATAAAACATTTTATTCTTTCCAATTTCTATTTGTGAAGGTATTGCAAGGTTGATTTTACATGTCAATAATTTTCTGGAGGGAATGGTTGGAAAAATTTGTTTAATTTGCTCAGAAAGCTCATTTTCATTTTCAGTTCGACCCGAAGGGATCCAGAGAAGAAAAAAGTTAGAAGTTTTGGGAAGCCTTCGTCCTTTAGATAATAATTCAAAACCACCTATTGATTCATTCCAATAATCTGAAGGAATATAGGTTAGTTGTACCTTATTATTAAATCTCATGTATCACTGAAATCCTAATTGGAGATTTTTATAATTAAAATTAATGAAAATGATGTTTTTTATTTTAAAATTTACTCAGATTTAATGACAGTATTTTATATTATATAGTTGAGTTAATTAAAGTAAAGTTGTTTTTAAAAATTAATGATGATAATTAAATTAAAAATAAAAAATTAATTGGTTAAGTGCCTTCCTCGTAGCTGTCGATGTAATTATATTGCTCCTCGGTTAGTTTATCGATCTCAACACCCATTGATTGAAGTTTTAAGAAACCTACTTTGTCATCAATTTCAACAGGGACATCAACCATTCCTGGTTTTAATGAATCCTTATTCTTGATACATATTCAGACATCAGAGACTGTAAACCAAAAGACATATCCATGACTTCAGCAGGATGACCTTCTGAGAGGAATTATTTCCTATGAGGGAAAAAAAATTTTATGGGGTGATGGAATAAATTTCAAATAACATCGACTCTTTCACCATTGGAAAGAAATAAAAAAAAAGTAAAAGCCGTTTAAAATATAGAAGTCCTCGAAGACGTTTATCCTACTAAGCAAGGTCGAAACGGTCAAGGTTCATGACTTTGTTCCACACTGCTACAAAGTCGTCCAGGAACTTCTCTTGAGAGTCCTCACAACCGTAAACTTCTGCCAATGCTCGGAGTTGGGAGTTCGAACCGAAGATGAGGTCAACGCGAGTTCCGGTCCACTTGAGTTCACCCGTTCCGCGATCACGCCCCTCGAATACGTCTTTGTCTTCCGTGATTGCCTTCCACATCGTGCTCATGTCGAGCAGATTCACGAAGAAGTCATTGGTGAGCGCTTCAGGCCGCTTGGTGAAGACACCATGCTGAGATCCTCCGAAGTTGGCCTTTAGGACGCGCAAGCCGGCCACGAGCACCGTCATTTCTGGTGCGGTCAGGGTTAACAATTGCGCCTTTTCAACCAGCAACTCCTCGGCCGATATGGAAAAGTGGGTCTTTTGATAGTTGCGGAATCCGTCCGCGATCGGTTCGAGAACGGCGAAGGATTTCACATCGGTTTGCTCCTGCGAGGCATCCATGCGTCCTGGTGTGAAAGGAACCGTCACCTCGTGATTAGCATTCTTCGCAGCCTGCTCGATTCCCGCACAACCAGCCAGAACGATCAGGTCAGCCAGCGATACCTTCTTGCCGTAGGACTGCACGCTGTTGAATTCGCTCTGGATGGCCTTCAGGATCTTAAGTACATTCGCCAGCTGGGCAGGCTGGTTAACTATCCAATCCTTCTGTGGTTCCAGACGAATACGGGCCCCGTTCGCGCCGCCGCGTTTGTCGGAGCCACGGAACGTGGATGCCGATGCCCAAGCGGTCGAAACTAGATCCGAGACAGACAGATTTGAAGCCAGGATCTTGCCCTTGAGTGAGATAATGTCCTTTTCATCAATCAGTTTATGATCGACCGCGGGGATGGGGTCTTGCCAAATGAGCTCTTCAGCTGGAACCTCGGGGCCGAGATACCGTGCACGCGGGCCCATGTCACGGTGGGTCAGCTTGAACCACGCACGGGCGAACGCGACCGCGAACTGATCCAGATTCTCCAAGAAACGTCTTGAAATCTTTTCGTAAGCAGGGTCGAATCGCAGAGAGAGGTCAGTGGTCAGCATAGATGGCACGTGATACTTCGACATGTCGTGGGCATCCGGCACAGTACCGGCACCTGCATCACCCTTCGGCTTCCACTGGTGTGCACCGGCTGGACTCTTCGTCAGTTCCCATTCGTAGCCGAACAAATTCTCGAAGAAATTGTTGCTCCACTTCGTGGGAGTGGTGGTCCAGATTACTTCCAGACCGCTAGTGATCGTGTCGCTGCCGTTGCCCGTGCCAAAGCTGCTCTTCCAACCCAGTCCCTGATCCTCGATATCAGCTGCTTCGGGTTCAGGCCCAACATATTTCGCATCACTGGCGCCATGGGCCTTTCCGAATGTGTGGCCGCCCGCAATGAGCGCTACCGTCTCCTCGTCATTCATCGCCATGCGTCCGAAGGACTCGCGGATATCCCGTGCTGCAGCTACCGGATCTGGATTACCGTTCGGACCCTCTGGGTTGACATAAATCAGACCCATCTGCACGGCAGCGAGTGGATCTTCGAGATCTCGGTCTCCGGTATAGCGCTTGTCATCCAACCACTTCTCTTCGGAGCCCCAGTAGATGTTCTTTTCCGGTTCCCAGATGTCTTCACGCCCACCGGCGAAACCGAAGGTCTTGAAACCCATTGATTCCAAGGCGACGTTACCGGCGAGGATCATCAGGTCGGCCCAGGAAATTCTCCGGCCATACTTCTGCTTTATAGGCAAAAGGAGCCGGCGTGCCTTGTCGAGGTTGGCATTGTCGGGCCAGCTGTTGAGAGGCGCTAAGCGCTGACTTCCGCCGCTAGCGCCGCCACGGCCATCGCCAGTGCGGTAGGTACCGGCGCTGTGCCATGCCATACGGATGAACAAAGGTCCGTAGTGACCGAAGTCCGCAGGCCACCAGCTTTGCGACTTCGTCATAAGTTCATTGAGGTCCTTCTTCACGGCCTTCAAGTCGAGACTCTGGAATTCTTTGGTGTAGTTGAAATCCTCGCTCATTGGATTAGACTTGGAGGAATGTTGGTGCAAGATATCGAGATCCAACTGGTTCGGCCACCAGTCTCGGATCGCCATGCCGCCACCGGCAGTGGGCCTTTGAATCCTACCCTTTACCGGGTTTTTGCTATCTTCATTCATAAATTTCATTAATTACCGTTTGATTTCCATCGATATTACTCGATAGTTAATATCAAATGATAAAAACTTATTATTAAACAATTATGACTATAAATTATAAACTCATATTGTTAATGTAGATCATCTAATAAAACCTCGAAATTATAAGTAAGATTTTATATCTAGAGAGGAATTAAACAAATTGATTTGGGAAATGCCAATGCAGCAAATTGGTTAAGATTTAAATGTGACAACTGAATATGTTAAAAAATGGTTTCATGAATGGATAAAGCTAGACCAGATCCTTCATATTGGCCAAGACGAACAACAGGTCGTAAAAAAAAATAAAAGAAAAAACTTAAGTTCCTTCTTCGTAGCCGTGGATGTATTTGTATTGTTCATCCGTAAGCTTGTCAATCTCAATGCCCATTGACTGGAGTTTTAAGAATCCAACCTTATCATCAATTTCAATGGGAATGTCAGTCATTCCTGGCTTTAATTTTTCTTTATTTTTAACGATATATTCGGACATTAAAGACTGTAAACCAAAAGACATATCCATAACTTCTGCAGGGTGTCCTTCTGAAAGCACTAGATTAGCAAGCCTTCCCTTAGCAAGTAGATAGATTCTTTTACCATCAGGAAAAGTGATTTCCTCTACGTCACTTCTTATGGGCTTGATTTCCGTAGCATATTCATAAATTTCCTTAGTTGGAATCTCGATGTCAAAATGTCCTAGATTACCTAAAATGACTCCCTCTTTAAGAGCATCAAAATTTTCTTTTGTAGGTAATATCACGTGTTTGCATCCCGTCGCAGTTAAGATAATATCTGCGTTGGGTAGAGCCTCTGAAATAGGCATAACTTGATATCCTGCAAATTTTGCTTGAAGTGCTTTAATCGGATCAATCTCAGTCACGATTACATTTGCACCCAAACCGCGTGCTCTCAAAGCCATCCCGCTACTGCAATGACCGAATCCTGCCACAATTACATTTTTTCCTGCGAAGAGTACATGCAATCCATAGATGGCTGCAACAATACCTTGTCCTGTTCCAAGTTCGTTATCAAATTGATTTTTACATCGTGCATCATTTACAGGGAATAATGGTACCTTTAAATCTCCTGCAGCATCCATGGCCCTAAATCTTTTAACTCCAGTTGTAGTTTCTTCTTGACACCCAATTATTATTCCTTCTTCTATAAGTTCTGGGAATTCTTTATGGGCTGTTACTATCATATCAGCACCATCATCTATGAGGATATTTGGTTTGGCTTTTAAACATTCTCGAATAGCCCAATAAAATTCTTCATCTGTATTTCCATGCCACGCAAATGTATTTATACCCTCTTTAACCAAGGCTGCGGCGACATCATCTTGAGTAGATAATGGATTACTTCCGCATAACCACACATCTGCTCCTCCTGCCTTTAAAGTACGAGCAAGATTTGCTGTTTCTTTTGTTATATGAAGACAGCCTGCAATTGTAATTCCTTCTAATGGTTTTTCTTTAGTGAACCGTTCTCGAATCGTTTTAGCGGTAACTGGCATTTTATTTTCAGCTACATATAATGATTCCAAACCTTTTTCAGCCAGACTTTCGTCAGCTACTTTATAATTTACCATTTTACATCAAATTATTGATTTTAAATTTTTAAATTGTTTATATAAAGAATATAAATCTTAAGTAAAATATAAATATTTTTTTGGTTAAATGTTTATTAAACCTTAAAAATTATACACAATTAAATTGAACCCTAAATTTTTAGATTATCATGGAAATAAACGAGATTGAAAAAATAATACGTAAATTAAATCTTAAATCTAAATTTAAAATCCAAAAGATTTCAAAAGAGCTTGGATATACTAGACAAACATTTCAGAAATATTTAAAACAATTGAAAGAGGATAATGTTATTAGTAACACTACTATAAACATTAATCCAGATGTTCGTCCAAATTTAAAATTTGTCTTGATAGAGATAAAATCAAACCCAAAAGAACCATATTTGGTCGAAGATCTATTACAATTACCTCAATTAAGAAGTCTAGATGGTGTTTTTGGAGAATTTTCTCTTAATGCTTTTTTCGTATTTAAAAGTCAAGATGAATTTAACTTGATTTTAAAAGAAATAGACAAGATAATGGCCAGTTCACATTTCAAAAAATATCAGATTTTGGAAACTATAAAAATTTACAAAACAAACGGAGTTAGATTATCTGGTCTAAAAACAGGTCAAATTGACTTAGATGAGATAGATTATTCAATTTTGGAAATTTTACAACAAGATCAAGGTATAAAACTACTCTCTACATATGAAATAAGAGATATTATGAAAACTAGATTTGAAAAAGATATCTCTCAATCAACAATACACAATCGGATAAAAATTTTGGAGGAAAATAAGATTATATTAAACTACGCTATGAATTTTAAACCGAGGGAAGTAGGTTTTGAAGGGAAGTTCTTTCTTAGAACTAAACCAAAAGATCCTTCTAAATATGAAGAATTAGCTCTTAAATTTGAACAAATATCAGAAATAACAGATTTATACAGAATTGGTGAGGAGTATGGTCTATTAGCAGTAGTTAGGGTTAGAAAAATAGGAGAATATGGGAGCTTTATAAGGAATCTTTATCTTTCAGAAGAAATCGAAGACACTTTTACAAATTTTGTTTTAGATGAGTTAAAACATTATACAAATTTCGTCCTATTTTAAAAAATGAAAAAAAAGAGGTTCAATTGAGTAAATTCTTTATAGTTTAGTAATATTTCATTATTTAGAATAAAATTAATTCAGCAATTATTCCTCGTTAATACATAATATGACCTTTTTTTTTGAATTAATCGAAAATAGGATTGGATTTTCAAGAATAGGGCGTGTAAATTTATCCAAAGAAAAAAAGCTTTATTTAAAAACACCCAATATTCTCATCCCAATCAAGAATATTTTAATGAAGCAATTCAGTTTCATCCAAGAATTTGAAAATCACGATTTATTTATCATTAGTAAAGAAATTTTTTTACAAATTGGCTTCCTGAGGGAAAAATTTAAAGACACGGGATTTATTTTCTCCTATCCAGGAACTTTAGAAAAATTTGAAGAAATATTAGAAGGGAATTTAGAAATTTTTACTAAGGATAATGTTTTAGCTATTATTCCATTTAATATCCCTACTACATCAATTGATAGAGCCTTCGCGGAAGGAGAAGTTAAGCGATATCTTTTGAATGTCGCTCTGATCTTGAATAAACACCCAAATATTAACTTTGGTTTATCTATAAGGCTCTTTAACTACCCAATGTTAATAAATTTATATTTTCCAACAATTAAAGGAAAGGAAAATATTAAACTATTAAATTTAATGGAGATTTTTGATAACTTTAAAAATATCAGAAATATCTTAAATACAATATCAATAATCAAAAAAGATTTTGATAATAACCTCGTTATTTTAGCTTCGGGAAAGATAATCCCAAAATTTTACCCAATTTTAATTTATTTAGGAGTAGATTTAATAGATTCTTCCTATTTATTATACTTATCATCCAAAGACTTATATGACACAACAGAGTATTTAATTCCAATTCATAAAGTCAGTTATTTTCCCTGTTCGTGTGTCGCGTGTAAAAGCAAATTAAAAAATTTGAAAGCTATAAGGTTTTCATCAGAAAAAAAAGATTTGTTATGTCTCCATAATTTAATTGCAACACGTAATTACATGATGAAAATAAAACAATATCTCCATCATGAGGATTTTCGAGCGTTTGTTGAAAAGTCTTCATTTGATCATATTTCAATAATTTCAATTTTAAAAATTTTAGATAAAGAATATTTTAATATTGTCAAGTATGAAACTCCTATTCTCCAAAAAGATAAATTAGTAAAATGTCTTGGCCCATCTTCATATTTTAGACCTGATTTTAGAGAATTTAGGGGCAGAATGATTAATAATTTTGAACCTGAATCTTGGACGACTTTAATTATTTTACTCCCTTGCTCCGCTAAAAAACCTTATTCACAATCTAAATCTCATAAATTATTTCTAGAAGTGATTAGAAAATTTCCGAAATTTCAAAATTTTCAAGAAATAATATTGACATCTCCTCTTGGAGCTATTCCCAGGCAATTAGAAAATGTATATCCCGTAAATTCTTATGACGTGTCTGTAACTGGTGAATGGGATGAAGAAGAACTCCAGATAACGTCTAACATGTTAATAGAAATTTTATTGAAATATAATAAATCTATTCCTGTAATATGCCATCTTGAAGGAGAATATGTTAAAATTGCTGAGAACGTCAATTCTAAGGTCCCCCACAATTTTTCCTTTTCAAAAATTGAATCAAAAGTAACTTCAAAAGCATCTCTTGCCTCATTTGAGGATTTAATAAATCAACATTTAAACGATTTTGTACCAGCTGATAATTTATCACAAGTAAATTATTTATCTAAAACATGGATTAGAAAATTTATTAAAATTTTAGATTACCAATTCGGAATAGGCACAGGAAGATATGTTATTAACGGAGAATTGAAACCAATTAAAATTAAATCAAAGTCTTATATAAATCTAATCGACTTAAAATCTCAGGAAATATTAGGGATATTCAGATTTTCCCTAGGACAAGTGTTTCTTAAAATGAAAGGGTTGAAAAGGTTACCACTTTTGCTAATTAAATCAAATATTATAGTATTTAACGGTCAGAAAATAAGTGGGAGCACATTATTTCGACCAGGTATCATAGAATATGGCCAAGACTTGATCCCTAATGAGCATGTAGTAATTGTTGATATCGATAAAAAAAGCATTATAGGAGCTGGAACCCTTTTGGTAGGTACAAATTTCATAAAAAATTCTAAAACTGGAAGAATAGTTGAGATATATGAAAAAATTTAGCAATCCTAATGGATCTAATTCATTATTCATTGAAAGAGTAAAATCCATAAGGCAAAAAGCTTTACAAAATAGAAAAAACTATAATGAAAAGCAGTTAAATGAACCTATAAGCTTTTGGATAAAAAAAGATAGACTGATTAATGAAAGTGGAAAAGAATTTACCATTCTCCTAAGAACAAAAGGGTGCAGTTGGGCATTGGGTCAGACTGGTGGATGTACTATGTGCGGGTACATTCAGGATGCGAAATGTGAAGTTGTTAGTCAAAGGCAAATTATGAATCAATTTGATTTCGCTATAAACAATAAAATTAGAGATATCTCTATTGATCAAGATAAATATGTTATGAAAATCTTTAATTCTGGTAGCTTTTTTGATGATACAGAAATTTCCAATAAAACTCGTAATTATATTTATGAAAAAATCGCTAAAATTGATAATGTAAAAGAATTTATAATAGAAAGTCGACCAGAGTATCTTGATAATGAAAAAATTGCAGAACTAAGGAAAAATTTAAAAGAAAAGTATATCGAGATTGCTATTGGACTTGAAACGGTTACAGACTATATCAGAACTAACTATATCAATAAAGGTATGTTATATAATGATTTCAAAGATGCTGTGAATGTGTGTAAGAAGAATAATATAGGTGTAAAAGCGTATTTACTCTTAAAACCACCTTTTCTTAATGAGCAAGGGGCTATAGAGGATTGTATTAAATCAATTCAAACATTAATTAATTTAGGTATTAATACAATATCAATTAACCCTGTAAATGTTCAAAAAGGAACTCTAGTAGAATTTCTTTGGTATCGCAATAAATATAGACCTCCTTGGTTTTATTCTCTTTTCAAGGTATTAAAAAAAGCTTTGAATCAAAAAGATTTGAATACAATTAGATTGTTATCTGATCCTTCTGGAGCTGGATCAAAGAGAGGAATCCATAACTGCCTAAAAAAAAAATGTAATCAAGTTGCAAAACAAGTTTTAAAAAATTTTGTTTTAACTCAAGATCTAAGTGTATTAGATCAACAAGAGAATAAATGTGATTGTAAAAGAGATTATCAATTTCAAAAACTATTTTGTTAAATTTCGCTAAAAACTAGTTATGATTCCAACGTATTCATAATGGAAAATTAATTATTCATAATTTAAAATTCATTTTATTGTGATACCTTCTTAATTTGAGTAATTAGATTTGCTTATTAACTCCTTAATTCCTATATCTACAGTTTTCTCCCTTAAAAACCAGTATATTTAAATATTACCCACCATCATTTATTTTAATTTTAATCACCAAGCAACATAATCGCTTGAAAAAAAATTGGGTTAATTTGAACCTATTTTACATTGGAAAATCTAAAAAACACCAGATTTTTAGAGCAAAGCAATGGAATAGTAATCTTTCTAAAATTCTAAAAAATCCAGTTTATGATGAAAATTATGAGAAAATTGGATATGTTAAGGACATATTTGGTCCAATGGACCAACCATTTATTTCAATAAAAACCTTACCTAATCAACAATTTGATCCAAATTTAAAATTATATACAAAATTCAATTTTCAACATAAAATGAACATTCGATAACTATTTTAAATTAAGAAGGTGTTATGTATATCAAGTTGGAGAGAAACAGAATCTATATTCAATGAAACCTTTAGTAAGGGAAATAATTTATGCTCTGAATGTGGAAATACTGTATTTATTGATGAAAATAGAGGTTTGTTAGTTTGTGAAGAGTGTGGTTTAGTGCATTCAGAGAAACATATTGATAGAGGGCCAGAATGGAGAGCTTTTGATGCTGACCAAAAAAGGAAGAGAACTCGAACTGGTGCCCCTATGACTTATATGATTCATGATAAGGGCCTTAGTACGATGATTGATTGGAAAAATCGAGATATCTTTGGTAAGGAAATACCTGCAAAGATGCGAGGGCAAATTTACAGACTTCGAAAATGGCAAAGTCGTATCCGAGTTTCGAATGCAACTGAAAGAAATCTTACTTTTGCGCTAAGTGAACTTGATAGAATGGCTTCAAATCTTGATCTTCAAAAAAATCTAAGAGAATGTGCAGCAAAAGTTTACCGAGATGCAGTTGAGGCTCATCTCATTCGTGGTAGAAGCATTGAAGGCGTAGTCTCTGCCAGTTTATATGCAGCCTGCAGAATGTATAAAGTACCACGAACATTGAATGAAATTGCTGAGGTTGCTCGAGTTGCTAAAAAAGAAATTAGTAGATCCTTTAGATTCATTTCATTGGAACTAGAACTCAATTTAAACCCAACTAAACCGATGGATTTTCTAAGTCGATTCATCTCTGAGTTGGAATTGACATCAAATTGCCATAAAACCGCAAAGAGGATAATTAGAATGGCAGAAAGCCGCGGATTAACTTCAGGAAGGCGTCCGACTGGAGTTTGTGCCGCATCAATTTACGCTTCTTGCTTACTAGAGAATGAGCGAAGAACCCAGAGAGAAATCGCCCGAGTTAGTTGTGTTACAGAAGTTACAGTTCGAAATCGTTTTAGTGAGCTTGCAGAAAACCTGGGTATCGGACTAGCTTTAAAGATAAACAATAAAAAAATTTAAATAATAAAAATTCTTGATTTCTTTCCAAATGAAGTTAGAATCAACAGCTTTTTTTCCTCTGATCTTTATTTCTATAAGAGTGCAAAATAGATTATTAAACAAAAGACCGGTTATATGCATTATTTTTTTGGGAAGATAGATTGAAGTATTGAGAGAGAAATAAATACTCTACAAAACAGATCCAAGGAGGTAACAGAAGTACAGCTCTAATAATTGATGAGTTATGACCGACTATGCTTGAATATTGAATGTAATATCTTCATAATACACCATTTCATTTATTTTTATTATTTTATTTACCATATCAACTATAAATGGTGTTTGTAATTTGGGTACTATACTAAATCAAAATGAGGTTAATTACTTCTTATACAGAATAGAAAAAAATTTTCCCAATTTTGTCGCAGGAATAATTACTGATCGACATGGTTTTCCGGTTGCTAGTAAAATCTCAAAAAAACTCTGGATCCTTGAAAATACTTTAGCACTATCAGCGATCACAAAAAAGAGAGGTTTTATAGAAGATTCAAAGATGATTCAAATTAAACGTGATTTAGATAAGAACAAGAATTACCGGCTATTAATTTTACTTGAGAAATCAAAAGAGTATAAAAATCGACTAAAACCTCTGAAGAATTTAATTAAATCTCAGGAGCTTTTCTAAGAATTTAGGCTACAATAACCTATGAAGAAGAGTTTATTATCACAAACCGTAGAAAAACACATCGTTTACGTAAATTTTTATACATGAAATATCTTCATTTACTAAAATAGGTGTAAGAAAAATTAATCGTTTAGTTTTAATAAATAGTTTTAAAACTCTGAAGAAGGATCATTTAAGATAAAGCACTAAATAGGTTGATAAACATTTGAGCTTCACTGAAGATGAGTTTAGATTAAAAAAAATTCTTAATGGGATTATAAATAGCACTCCTGGTCTTAAATATGCATTGGTTATTGATGACACCGGGATAACTATTTTAAGCCAGTCTAAATTTACATTTGCAGATAAGGACCAAGTTTCTGTGGAAAAAATTGGCGCAATTGGGGGAGCAGTTTTTATTGCAGGTGAAGAACAAGGGTATATACTTGGATATGGTAATATTTCTTTACAGATTACAGAATATTTTGAAGGAATGATATTTTCAATGAGAGTGGGTAGAGGAATCTTATGCTTAGCAACTGACAAGAGAGTTCAAACAGGATTTATTATTGCACTTATGAAAAAATGGGCTCCAAAAATTACTCTAATATTGAACCGATATTTACAAGATGAAAAAGGAGAAATCAGTAAAGAAATCAAAGAATTGTTTAGATCAGATACCGTAAGTATGCTATAAATCTCTTATTTTTAACAATTGTAGGACGATTAAAATCTTTCAAAACTTGGAAAAATCATTTTAATATCCCGTTTCTTTGAAGGTTTTTTAAAATGACTTAATTTTAAATTCTGCTAATTTATAATTTAGTAAACTTCTGGTGATTATTTAATTGCATCTAGTTTTAACATATTTTCATGGAATTCAAGGACCGAGTGTCTTACTCTCATATCCAGATGAAAAATTAGAGGAAGATCTCATCAATAGGCTAAAGAAATTTTTTGACTTAGATATAGACGAAACTTTTTTTGAAATTGTTCTAATAACAAAAAAAAAGAAAATTGTTAATTTCCATTTTGAGGTCGATTCAGAGTGGGCTAGGGGAAAAAAAGAATTTGTTATGCTTTCTCTTATTATGAAAAAAGAATATGAAAGCGAGCTTGTATACGCTTTTTTAGTTGATACATCATATAAAATCCTTAAAACTGAAAATATTTACAAGGCATTTTATAAAGATGATGAATTTCACGATAATGATATTGAAATTGATGCCAATTATGAACACATAAAAAAAGTTCTTTTTAATAGTTTGAATAGCCTCATTGAAAGAATAGAGGATAAAATTAAGGGCATTAATAAGAAAGAACCTTTCCCATTCTCCAAATGAAAAGTTTTATAATCTCATATGAATAGATTAAATATGGGTAAGCAATGATGAAAAAAATGCGTTTTCGAGGACTCATATGATAAAAAATGATTATGAAGTGCAAAAAAACGCGAACATTCGGAGTTTATTAATCAATAAATGCAAGAACAATATGGGCTCTTAACCTAGCAAAGGTAATACCAAAGCAATGAAGTTTGAGTCAGCAACCCTTATTGCAGACATGATTATGTGCCCGGAACCTAAATGCCTGACACGAGAGAACTTCTTTGATTTATACGGTATACCCTTTAGATGAAAAAGATAGTGTTAGTGTTTCAGGCGACAAAATTTTAATACAGATGTAAACTAATTTTAAATCAATTTCTTTTAAAATCATCCTTCCTCTAAAAAATCCTAAGTTTTATTTCTAATTTTAGAAGTTCTCAGTCATCATATAGGATCTTCATACTAATTTCTAATTTAGTAATATTTAATTATCATACTATAATACAATTAAATAATACTCTTTAACTTTCTAAATTTAAATTTTGGTAATAATAGAGACTTTAGGAGCAGGAATACTTTTTATAAGTTTCATTTTAGGGGTAAAACATAGCTTAGATGTTGATCACGTAATCGCAGTTTCGTCCATATTAATTCGTTCACCAAATTTTTCTAGAACAGTAAAATTATCAATAATTTGGGCTATAGGTCATACGATTACAGCTGGATTTATTACGATAATAATTTTTTTTTTCAAAAGCTTTTTTTTGCAAAAGATCTTTACTCATTTTAATGTTATAGTCGCATCAATGCTTATATTTATGGGGATTTTTAGTTTATTATATGAATTAAAGCTAAGTAGAAAAAAGAAAAATACGTTTTTTGAATCTCCCGCTGAAAATAAAATAGAGATTGTAGAAAACACAACAATCCTACATAAGTCTCTCTCAAGAAAGAGCAAAATTGGATTTAAATTAAATCCTAGTAAATTTGAATGGCTAAAAAATGATTCAAATGCAATAATTTCAATTGGTGTTATTCAAGGGTTAGCCTCGAATGATGAGTTGTTTCTTTTGCTAGTGTTTACATTAGGATTAAACGATTTCTTATTATTACTTTTGGGTATTATTTTTTTTTCCATAGGTGTAATGACTGGAATGATATCATGGAGCTCATTGATAAATATTACGAGTGCAAAAACGAGAAAAAGAAGATTAATCAGATATATAAATATTTTAATTGCTTTAATAGCTTTGGCGTATGGATTATATATCCTGTTTGGGGGAGTAAGTATAAACTTGATCCCAAGTAGTTAAATTCACAAATTGAAAAAAAAAAATTATGTTTTAGGGTAAATTCTTCATTTATTTCCATACTTTTTAAATAATAGAATACCAACAATGACAATTACGACACTTATTAATCCTACAGTCAACAATTTTAACCAAATAATAGGATTTGTTAAGAGAACGCCATTAAAAAGCATTGCAATGCCATCAGTAACATAAGCGCTAGGAAGAACCATTGATATCACTTGAGTGACGGGGGTAGAGGGGACGATATATGTTCCCAAAAACATTTGTGGCATTATAAATATGAATGAAATTCCGGTAGCAGCTCCAGGAGATTTAGCAATAGTAGCAGTGATAAGTCCCAGCCCGACTGAGCATACAGAGAGAAAGATCATGAATATGAATGCGATTCCTAATCCTCCAATGTCACCCTTAAATCCCATAAGAAAAGATAGGGCCACGACAATTACTACTTGCGAAACTGAAATTAACGTGTTTGTAACAATGTGGCTTCCAATGAATTCTCCTGATGTTAAAGGCGTTGTATTTAATCTTCTGAGAAGGCCTTTTTCCCTGTCTTCACTAAAAGACATCGCTACTGTCATTATTATAAAGATACATACAAAAGCATACAAGCCTGGTACCATCACCTCAAACTGACTTACATTCGGAATTGAAGAGTCTACCGACGCAAAACCTAATCCAAAGAATACGGTCAGCATGATGGGAAATAATATCATTAAAAATAATGTTGCTGGCTCCCTATACAATTTTTTAAGCTGTACTTTTACTAGAGCAAAGATTTTTTGTATATCCATTTTAAATTCCCTCCGTTATTCTTCTACCAGTTATTTTTAAAAAAACTTCTTCCAAATTTTTAGAACCGTGCTTTTCCATTAACTCCTTTGGAGTTCCAAGAGCAATTAATTGTCCATAATCGATAATTCCGACTCTATCACTAAGAGCTTCTGCTTCTTCAATGTAATGAGTAGTCAAGATTACAGTTTTATTTTGTTCCTTAAGAGATCCAATAAATTCCCACGTTTTTCGACGAGCTCTTGCGTCCATCCCTACTGTTGGTTCATCAAGGTAAGCAATTTTTGGATCATTAACTATTGCTATTAATAGATTTAATTGACGAGCCATTCCTCCGCTATATCCCTTTGCTTTTCTTTTACTAGTCTCTGTAAAATTTGCTAGTTTTAGTAGTTCTTCAGTTCTTTCTTTAATCTCACTCTTTGTCATTCCATGAAGGCTTCCAAAAAGTTCGATATTTTCTCTACCAGATAAAAATTTAAAAACCGCTACTTCTTGAGGGCATACCCCAATTAATTCCTTAACTTTTTTAAGATCCTTTATTACATCGTAGCCCCCAACATAGGCAGTTCCTTCAGTTGGTTTTAATAATCCACTAAGAATATTTATCATTGTTGACTTACCAGCTCCATTAGGACCTAAAAGACCGAAGAGTTCTCCTCTCTTTATCTCAAGATTCAAGTCATCGACGGCTAAAATATCACCAAATCTCTTTACAAGCCCTTTGATCACAATTGCATTTTCATCATCTGGATTCAAAATATCCTCAGGGTTTTTTGCTTTCGACATTTTTTTTATCACATCTTTTTTATATAATTTTTATTCTAATTGTTAGTTTTAAAAAACCTAAAGTGCCTTATAATATTGATGCGAAGTGTATGGATGGTAAATAGGTAGTTTTAATTCATAAAAATGGGCTTTTTATCACCCATATATATGATAACTCACCCCTTTGAAAAATTCACTTTTTGGAGAAAATCCTTCTAATCGCATTCTAAGTAGTTTTAATCATAAACCCCTATTTTTGTATATAAATGAATTTTTGATATTAAGTACCCATTTTTAACATAAAAGGGTTAGCAAAGTTACCGATCGAAATATTATATCTGAGAGAAAAACGTTCAATTTGCATTTATATCCTTAAATTTTTCTTCTAAGTATACATCTCTCCATGAAGGATACATTTTTCCTTTAATCAATACGGTAGCATTAACAGAATTGAATTTTTTAGATATTAATGAAGTTTCTAGATCCTGAAGCTCTTTCATTGAGTAGTTCCAAGTGCATACCAACATTTGATTTGGGAGATTGCTTAAATTCCAAGAAAATAATATGGTCTGGCCGTGTTCTTGCCGTAATTCTTCCATTATTTTTAATTTATCGACATGAAGAGTAGGATCTAGCTTTAAAATGATTATAGACATGATTATGGCTGATTTATCAGGGTACCATTCAATCGAAAAATCAAGTAGCTTTTCCTCAATCATTTTATTTAAGTGACGTCTAATAGTTTTTGGTGTTGCCTTAATTTCATCAGCTATATCAGTAACAGGCTTTCGGGAATTATTTTTCAATGAATTAATGATTAAAAAATCTAACTCTGAATATATGTGTTCCTTTTCCCATATTTGAGTCTTAGATTTTGATGATATCATTGGAGCATTGGGAGATGGGGGTGTACTATCCAAACCAATCGTAAGGTCATCGAATTCACCTTCTTGTCGTATAAATGAAATCAATGGATCTAATCTACTAAAGTCTTTTAGAAAAGCATGAATATAATATAGATTTCCACTTGCTCGGGTAACATTAAAGATACATTCATTTTTCCCGAGTTTATCGAGTAATTCATCTTTATTCTCTAATTTCGAATTCCCAAACATTACTATATTAACAATATTCGGAAAATTAAGCAAACTTAGCTTGGTGTTAAAATTCTGAAGGATTCCTAAATCTACCAATGATTTAATTCTCTTATGGATGGAGTTTACACTCATTTTAAATGTTTCAGCAAGTTTCCTGTAAGGAACTCGAGAATTTACAACTAAACTCATACACAGTCCAAAATCAATTTCATCCATAAGATACTCTTCCCTAGAACTTTAAAAAACTCTTTAGCTCAAGAAGATTCTGCTTTAATTTTATTTATTTTATCTTCCAAATACTGATCAACCCAACTTGGAAAATTTTTTCCCTCCAGTAATACAGTTATTTTGACAGATTCAAAACTTTTTGAGGTTAATTTAGTCTCTATCTCCTGAAGCTCTTTCATTATACGAGTCCAAAAACAAGTAATTAATAAATTAGGAAGATTTCCAAAGGTCCATGAAAATATCATCTTAGATCCAAATTCTTGACGCAAATCATTAACTAGGCTAATTTTGTCAATAGTAGTTGATGGTTCTAAGTAAATTTGGACAAAAGAAAGAATTTCGGACGTTTTATCAGGATACCAATCAATACTTATAATAACCAATCCCTTCTCGATTAACCGATTTAAATGCCTTCTAACAGTTTTGGTTGAAGCCCCCACCTCATCTGATATGTCCGAGATCGATTTTCGTGAATTATCCTTGAGTGAATGGATTATTAAATAATCTAAATTTGAAAGAGAAATATCTCCTAAAGCTTCAGTATTAATCTCCATAGGACTGCTATGTATGCACACAGTTAGATCATCTATTTGTCCAATTTGTCTTATGAATGAAACAAGGGATTCTAATATACTGATATTATCAAGACAGGCATGTATATAAAAGAGATTGCTACTCGCTTGCGTAACATTATAGATACAGTCATGTGCGCCAATTTTCTCTATGGTTGATTTGGGATCTTTTGTTTTTGAAACTCCAAAAATAAGCATATTTGTATAATTTGAAAAATTAATAGGACCTAGTCGGGCATTAAAGTTTTTAATAACACCGAGTTCAACCATTGATTTCACACGTTTATGAATCGAATTGACGCTCATATTAAACATTTCAGCAAATTTGCTATAGGAAGTTCTTGAATTAGCCATTAATAGCAGAGAAATAGTAAAATCAATATCATCCATTCAAATTCCAAATATTACATATTTTTTTAGATAAGATCTATTTCATTATTTAAGATATTTATTATTTTAAAAATTAAAGCATCTT
>LAZR01000511.1_pt1 | contig 30479 bp, 66 predicted proteins | sample 329461 | NCBI WGS metagenome assembly LAZR01 (sample SAMN03002196, study PRJNA259156) | marine sediment metagenome | biome: sea floor; feature: Hydrothermal impacted sediments; material: marine sediment; isolation source: Loki non-amplified sample from Loki's castle hydrothermal vent sediment ...
ATTTAAGAGGGCAACATCCCGGACTATCAGCAGGGGTAGGTGTTACTACAACGGATCATGCTCTATTAGCTAATCTGGCCTTTGCCTCTGCTGGGCATACCGGATTTCAAGCAGAGGATGCTGGTTTAACAAGTCTTGCTGGATTAGGTTATGTATCCGACAGTATGATTAAAATCACTGCGGAAGATACCTATGTCATTAGAACACTTGCCGAAGTAAGAACGGATTTAGGTCTCGTTATCGGTACAAATGTACTTGCTTATGATGTTGGGTTAGCTAATCTTGCTGGTATTGCAATGGCTGCTGATAAGTTTTATTATACATCTGCCGATAATGTTCATGTGGCTGCAACAGTTACTTCTTTTGCTCGTAGTATTCTTGACGATGCCAATGAAGCAGCTTTTAAGGCTACAGTGAATCTTGAGATTGGAACGGATGTTCTTGCTCAACAGACAATTGGGATTGCAGATAATAATTTGCTTGAAGTTGACCATGTATCTCCGGCTGATAATGATTATGCTAAATTTACAGTTAATGGATTGGAGGGTCGAAGTTATGCGGAAGTGTTGAGTGATATAGGTGCTTCTGCTTCAGGGCATAACCACGATGCAACATATCAACCACTTGATGCAGAATTGACAAGTCTTGCAGCATTATCTTATGTGGCTGCTTCGTTTGTCAAAATGACCGGAGCTAATACATTTGCTCTTAGAACAATTGGGGAAACTGCTGATGATTTAGAAGGTACTATCAATCACGATAATCTTGCTAATGGTGGAGCACATGATTATGCTTATATTTCAGGTAATGATGGGGCGACTGGAGTTACAGCAGCAGAATTAGAAGAACTTTCAGATGGTAGTGAAACAACTTTACATAGTCACGCTGGTGGCGGTGGAGATGTGAGTAAACAATTTTTAGAGGTAATGGGATAATGCTAATTCTTGATACAGCAGGGGACACCATACAAGCCGAGGCCTCAGCAGCTTCATCTATAACAGTTAGTTGTTATGGGATTGAGACTACAAGTGGGACTGATAATTATAAAAGACTTGGGGTGGCTCAATTAACTGGTTCGGGTACTCAAGATACGATATATACAGTTCCAGCAAGTACAGTTACTATATGTTCGGTGATTGTGATTGCCAATACTTCTGGTTCATCTCGGACTGTTAAACTTTGGGATGTGGAAAATGCTGGCTCTCCGGCAGATGCTAATGCAATTTTGGGCACAGTCACCATTGCTGCCAATAGTTCAATAATATGGAACAAGGGAAACATTACAGAAATACCCAATGCGGCAGGTGGAGGAGGAGCAGATGAGAAAGTCGGAATTGATTCTGGTGCAACTGCCGGGTATCTTGGAGCAGCGAGTGGCGATGGAGTATTGAGAACAGGTGTAGGGCTTTCTTATGCTGATGGTGGCAATTTTATTACTCTAACAGCCGATGTAGGCATAGCCAACGATAAAATAATGCAAGTTGACGATGCAGATGCAGCGGATAATGACTACGCTAAATTTACAGCCAGTGGACTTGAAGGGCGTAGTGCTGCAGAGGTATTAAGTGATCTGTCAGCATCGGCGACAAGTGCTTTTAATTTTAATGGACAAGACCTTATTAACGGAGGAGTATTATTTCTTACAGAACAAGCCAATGCAGAGGCTGATGTTCCCGGCAAAGGACAGTTATGGGTAAAGACAGGTGCTCCTAATACTCTGTATTTTACCGATGAGGATGGAACAGATACACAACTCGGAGTTGGAGGGGGTACAGGTTTTGGGAGACCATTAGTGTTTACTCCGCAGAAGAATGAGCCTCCGAGTGCTAATTTTGCAACACTTGATACACGGAATCTTCATCCTGTTTTAGATTTCGATGCGACAACTAATGAGTCTGCTGTATTTAGCAGTGTGTTACCTGCTGGTTATGCTGGGGGTGGATTAACAGTTTATATTCATTACGCTATGACTTCTGCGGTGGCCAATACAATTGATTGGGATGTATCGTTTGAGAGAATCGGAGATCAAGTATTAGATATTGATGGGGATAGTTTTGCTGCCGTTAATTCTGTGGATAATACAACCGTGCCCGGAACAACTGGTTTAGTTGATGTGGTAAGTATAGCTTTTACAGACGGTGCTGATATGGATAGTATAGCTGCCGGGGAATCTTTCCGAATTAAAATTACGAGAGATGCCGCAAGTGACGATGCCGCTGGCGATGCCGAATTGTTACGTTTAGTTGTGAAGGAGACATAACAATGGCACGATTATTCGATAGTGCTTCATCTGAAAATTTGTTGGTAGAACCAGCCATATTTACTGGGGAAGAATGGGCAGTAGGTTGTTGGTTTAATATTCTCGATGAGGCAGATTTCGGTGGATTATTTTCATTGGCCGATAAAACCACTACCGATGAGGCGTACACTTTATATTCTTCTAAATCCACAAATTCGGTGAAATTTGGAATCAAATCGGTTGCTGGGGATGGGGTAATGGATACAACTGCCGGTCCGAGTAATAATACTTGGCATCATACCATTGCAATAGTAGCATCTACAACTGATAAGCGGATATTCTTGGATGGGGGTAATAAGGGAACCACCGTTGCTTCTTCACAGGCTTCTAATTTAAGTAGAACTGGAATAGGTTGTAGAGCCGGATCGACTCTTAGTTTTTTTGGGAGTGGTTATATTGCAGAGATGGCTTGTTGGGATTTATCCGTATGGCCCGGAGCAACTGCCTCGGATAGAGCCGATAATTTTGAAAAAATAATTCCGAGTTTGGCCAAAGGATTTACACCTTCTCATTTTCTATTAGGGCTTACAGCATACTGGGATTTGATACGAGGATTAAATGATAAAGTTGGTGGTTATAATCTAACAGCAGATGGTACTGCAGTAACACCTCACACAAGAATTATTATGCCTTATTGATCTATTATAGGAGAAAAAATGGGTTTTAGAATAAAGCATGGTGGAATTGATTCTATTATTCGACTTGCTCAGATTGCAGGTGCAGCACAGGATCAAAGGAGACAACAGGCCATTGCTGTAGATATTGCTAAGAGTCTTTATGCAGAGCAGTCTCGCATGGCTGTGGCTAAATTTCAAGCTGATGCACAGCAAGAGGCCATGAAACAGAGATATGCTTGGGAGTTCCAGAAAATTCAAATGTCACAGGAGAATGATTTCCTGATGACGGAACAACTTCGTATGCAAGAGAAGCAGGATGAGTATAATAAACAATCTCTCAAAGAACAAGAATTTGAAACAACAATGAAAGCCATTGATGATGCCGATTGGATTACAGATAAACAGAAGGAACAATTCAAAATAAATGCTGAAGCAAAGCATCGTATGGGTCCGGGTGCTCCACAGATTAGAGAGCAAAAAGGAATGACTCCTATGGATATGATGAAATTACAGAAATCTGCGGAAGATTCTCGAAGGGATTTGGAGAGGGACCTTAAACACCATCAGGAAGTTATAGATAGTTTTTCTGAAACAGAGGGAGATTTTTATCCTGTTTGGGGTATTAGAGGAAAAGGAATGGCAAGAAAAAATAAAGAGGGTGAGTGGGTATTAGCTTCTGCCCAAGATAAGATGGCATTGGGATATTCTGAAAGAAGAATACAAGAAATTTTGAAAGAACTTGGAGAAGGAAGTGGTGATCCTTGGGATGTTGGTGGTGTTGATCCTAATAGGAAGAGAACATCTTACGAAGAAATGGGACCACCTGAACCTTTTGAATCTCAATTTTCGGAACGAAGTAAACCTACAGGACGTATTCAGGAGGATTATCCCTATCGTGCGTGGCTATAAGAAGTAAATTTTGAATAAGGAGACAGAGAATGAAAAGAAGAAGTTATAAAAGAGATCAATAATTGTTTACTATTATGTGCTAACTGTCATCGTAAAATTCATCACGGGGGTTTATTTTGAATATTGACCAATTTCGGAGACGCAATCCTGAATATGATGCTGTACCAGATGCAGAGTTAGCTTCTCGATTTCATAGTAAGTATTATGCAAATAAGATGAGCTTTAATGATTTTGCTAATCAAATTGGAGTTACTGTTGGTCCTCAAGAACGAGGATTTTTTGCTAAGATGGGAGAGGCTTATTCCAGAGGGAAGGATTCTGTTCTTGCTGATATAGCTGTATATGATTCTGCTGCTACAGGTATTGGCAATGAAGAAGAAGCTTTAAGAATAAGAAACGATTTACAGTATGTAGATCGGGTTGATCCCATAAGTAGTAGTTTTCTCGGTGATGTTATTTATGGTAATACAAGAGTTATGGGACAATGGTTTCAATCAGGTCCAAAAGCTGTTGTCGGTGGTGCTGTTGGTGCTGTTGTCGGTGGTGCTGTTGGTGCAGGTGCAGCGGTTGTGGCTGGTCAACTTGGACCCCAAGTTGCTACTCCAGAAGAACTTGTTACTGTTCCTGCTGCTATAAGGTTCGGAGCAAAGAAGGGTTTCCAGTGGGGTATGAGAGCAGGTGCGGGACATTTTATGTACAAGCAGGGTACTGGTGCAATGTATGCTAATATGCTCGATCAAGGTGTTCCTAAAGAAAAAGCATTGAAGATAGCTGGAATTGCGGGTATTCCTTATGCTTTGGTTGAAGTATTACAAATGAGTCAATTTATAAAACTTGGTGATGTTGCTTCTAAAAAAGCATTACAAGAAATTACTAAACGTACAACTACCAATATAATGAAGAGACTCGGTATTGGTTATATGAAAAAGTTAGGTACTCAAGTAGGGGAGGAAGTAATACAGGATGTTATAGAAATATCTGCTGAAGATATTGCTCAGGTATATAGTGGATATGGTATTGAGGTTGATGCTACTTACTTAAAGCAAAGAGTACACAGATTACTTATTACTGCCAAAGAGTCTGCTAAGGCTATGGCCCTATTGCCTCTTCCGGGTACAGCATTCAATCTCTCAGTAGAAATGGCTGTAACTCAAAATCTTATGCAAGAAGATTCTATTGACTCAATGAAGCATCAAGGATACAGATCAGCTATTACTGAAGAACAGTTAGCTGATATGGATGAGGATCAACGGGATGCTATTGCTGGTGCTTCTGAAGCCTTTGATATTGAAATAGATGAAGCTTTAGAGATGGTACAGAATTTTCAACATTATGATCTTGCATTGGTGAGTCTTAATGAAGAAACTATGAAACATGATATTGAGGATGCAAGAAATGCTATTGATCCAGTAGAGAATACCGGAGAAATTCTTGGTTTGTCTGAAACTAACAGATTTAAGAAAGATTGGAATAAGTTTAAGGATTTTGTAGCAGGTTACGATATACATTCAAGACGTGTTTCTAATATTCTTCATAGTGTTGATTCTACTATTGGTAAAGAACACAGAGATGCTGGAACACATCCTAAAGCATGGAAGGGTGTTTTGAATAATCTCTTTTGGAAGGGGTTTAGGGCAGCTACTTCTCTTGGTGCAATTAAAAGAATGATGGCTACTAATAAATTCAGACAGGCAATTGATGATTCTGGTATAACTGTAGATGAATTGTTTGATAAAAGAAAGAACGCAAAGTATGCTATTGAAGTAGATGGAAAGAAGTTCTCTGCTACTGAGGCTCTTGAAGTATATATGGCTAAATTTGATAAAGGTAAATTACGTCATTTACAGGTAGGTAATAAAATGACTACTAAACAGATGAATGAAGTAATTAGTCAAATGGATGATAAGGTTGTTGGTCTTGGAGATTGGATGCTTCAAGAATATGCTGATGGATATGAGTCTATATCAAAAGTATATAATGCTGTTACAGGTAATGTCCTTCCACAACATGAAGGGTATTCTCGAATATTTGTAGATGAAAAGGGAAGAACAAAAACAATAGCTTATGAAGATTTAGTAGAACAGGAAAATAGTAGAAGAGGTGTCCCTAAGAGAGATGTTAAAAAGGGACCGGTAATACCAAGAAAAGAGAAAGCTGTCGGACAATTACGTTTAGATGCTATTAGTAATTTCCATGAAAATGCTATGCAAGTTGAATGGTATAAAGCTGTAGCTCCTATGGCGTATAAAGCCGGTAAGATTGCAAGTGATCCAGAATTTCAGAAAAGACTTGATGCCAAGACAAGAGGTTGGGGTACTAAGGTATTACAAAAATGGATACAAGATATTGCAAGTGAGAGAACTACATTAGAGACTACCTATATTGGTACTGTTTTGAATGTCTTACGAAAAAATTCTGTTGTAGCTGCTCTTGGTTTTAATGTTTTATCTATGATGAGACAACCTTTATCTACTTTCATTGGCATAGCAGATGATCCTCGGTTAATAGGAAAAGTTATTAAGAATTTTGCTAAAGATTTTTATGGTGATAGTGCAGTTATGAGGGATATGGTATATGCTAAATCTCCTACAATGCGTACTCGTTCAATGGAGCGGGAATTAAGAGTTTTAGCTAAATCTAAAACTGCACGGGATGTATTGGGTAGACATATAAAATTAGCTGAAATATCTCTTGCACCTATAAAATTTATGGATCAGCATACTGTTGTTGTAGTTTGGAAAAGTGCCTATGAATTAGGTATAGAAGATGGTATGAGTGAAACAGATGCTATATCTTATGCTGATGGTATAGTTGAAAAGACTCAGCCTATGGCAGATATTATGGACCTCCCAGCATTTTTCAGAGGTTCAGCTTGGGAAAAATCTTTTAGTACATTTCAGAATCAGATAAATAAACATTACAATTATTGGCGTGATGACATTGTAATGGCAAGGGTGCGAGGAGAAATTGGAAATGCTATGGTAGCATATAAGGTATTGTTTTCATTACTTTTCCCTGCTATGTTGATGGGGATGATAAATAGAGGATTTGCACCACCTGAAGAACCAAAAGAAGTTGTTCAGGATATAGCAACTTATATGGTAGCTCCATTATTTGTAGTTGGTAGTTTTGCCAGTTCAATCATTCAAGGTTACAGTAATATTAGATTACCTGTTGGTTTCGGTATAGCTAATGATATGCAAAGGCTTGCAAAAGACCCAACTGATCCTTGGAAATATGCTTCTGTTGCTGCAAAGTTAAAGGGGATTCCCTTTTCTCAACCACAGCGTTCAATTAAGGGTATCATTGCTCTTGGTGACGGTGAGACTGAAGATATGCGTAGATTGATATGGAGCAAATATGCTCTAAGAAAAGAACAAGAGAAAGCAGCTAAAAAATCATCTCGTAGAGGTAGACGTGGCAGGAGGTCAACCAGACGTGGACGCTGAAAATAGATTAGACGAAATAGCACAGGCATTGGTACGAGTAGAAACTGATATGGGCTGGGTAAAGGAACAGTTATCTAACCACCTCGCTCATCACAATAAGTTTCTATTCATTCTTGTAGCAGCGGTGCTTGCTTTAACAGGAGCTTTAGTGGCAGCAATAGTGACATAGGAGATAGGGTATGAACTGGCTGAGACAAATTTTTGATAGGTTACTGAGCATATTTCCTCGACTTTATATGGTCAATCCAGATGAAGGTGGGTGTCGTATTACGTTAGGCAGGTACACCTATCCTCTTATTCCGGGATGGTACATATATTGGCCTTTGATACAACAGATGGCTGTAATAGCTGTCATGCCACAGGTCAAAGATGTAAGGATTCAGAGTGTATGGTCCTTTGACCAAGTTGATCTTTGCATCGGTCTTGCTATCAAGTACAGGATCAAGAATGCTACTGCTGCTATTATGAAGGTGCAGGATTACGATCAGAGTTTGCAGAACTTAGCTCTTGTTGCGTGTGTGGATTACATAACTGTTTCTACAAGGGATGAGATTCAGGTAGTTGAGATGAAGGATGTAATTACCAAAGCATTGCAGGCTAAGGCTCGTGGCTGGGGGATTGATGTTCTTTCGGTAGGAATAACAGATATAGGCAAGACGAGAAATATCCGGTTGCTGACTAATACTGCATTAGAAGAATAAAGGGCAGTAATCCTGCCCTTTATTCGTAACTACTCTTTGTTACTCCACCCTGTCTGCTCTTTTGACATCTGGTTCATTAGTCGGAGGTACATTTCCAGTACCCTCAATTATTGTTTGTTTTACTACATTTCCATCAGTATCCCGCTCGTACTTTGTTACTGAAAACCTTGTTACTTCACTCTTCATACTTGTCTCCTTAAATTTACAATCAATCATAATACCTAATGCTATTCCTGTTATTTCACATACCCAGAGATATGGTTCTTCTGGATCAGGTTTACAATGCTTACAAGTTTCACAATCATTCATTTATGATATTCCAAATTATGCCCCCAAACAAGACAAACAACAGCAATAGCAATACGAAAATCTACAAGTATCAGGATCACTACCCCGGTAATAGGTATAGCAAATCTCATAAATTTATTCATATTATTTCTCCTCTACAATATTCCTCTATCAATTCAATTAAAACGTCACCATGACAAGCCAAGGGCTTACAATAACACCCTAAAACTTTATTTTCTAATTCTACTAAACTTCTCAATAAATAAGGTGTTTCTAAAGCCCAAGCTTTATATTTTTTAATAACCTCTTCTCTATCCCCATCTATACCAATTATGAAGGGATTCCCCCATTTACTACCTCTACCTATATATACATCGTAATTTTCTTTTCTTTTATTAACTACTTTAGTAGTCATTATCCCTCCTTCCAAGCTTTAGTCCTCTTGCAATTCCTACAAGTTACTTTCTTTTTATTAAATCTACTAATGCCACAAGCTCCTATTCCACAAGCTACCGTCATTCCAGAAGTTAATTCAAGATGTACAGCTGCTTTCTTCTTAATTATCTTCCTAATTATCTTCCTACCTACGTACTTCGATTTAGCTTTATGTGGTTTCTTAAATCTCGAATCATGGTACTTCTCACCTTTACTACACTTCATAGCTACTGAAATTGGCTGACCATCATCTACTATACCACATCCAAGGAAGGGTCGTTCAGCCATATCTCTGCCATAAGCAAATTGCCATTCTTTTTCACTAATCCCACAACCAACATCAAGAGAGAAAAATCTCTTTATAGGATTTTGGCTCCACTTCATTCCTCCTCTTGAGTGACAATGTCCTATTACTACTGACATCTTCATTTTATTCATCAAATTGTAAGCTGGATGAATACCACTACATCCCGTACCATGTTTATACATTGTTTCATCAATTAAAAAAGAAAAGTCAATTTCCCAATCAGGAACATCCCAAAGTTCGTTATAAGATTTTAATACAAATTCAGGGAGACTGACACTTTTTGCTACACGAGCAGGAAGTTCATCATGGTTCCCAATACACCATTTTAATTTAGGAAATCTACTTTTCCATTTCCCTATCTCAGCAAATGCTAAATCAAATTCAGCTTTTGGTCCGGGGCATTGTGGTTCACGAGTATGGAAGTTAATACTGTGCCAATCTAATATATCACCAATAGCAATAATTTGATCTACTCCATATTCTTCAAAGGTATCAGTACAGAAGTCAAGATACCCCGGTCGAACTCCGGGCAAATGCAAATCTCCCACTATCCCAATTATCATTTCTTCCACCTCCAAATTTCTACCCAGAATCTAAAGCATAAAATATTGATAGATAGTATAAAGGATTTATTCCCAGTAGCAGTTGACATTTTTGACCAATGAAGACCAATGTTCCACCAAGATAAATCTGTGGTTGCTCCAAAAATTATCTCAATATTTTTCATTTCTATTGTTGATGTTTCCATATTTATTTTCCTAAAAGCTTCAGTTCTGACACAATTTTTACAAGTTACATACCTTTTTCTAAATGTGGCTCTAATATTTGAATCATCCATATTTCCTATTACTTTACAAGCAAGTCTAAAACCATCACGAGATACAGCAAAATGTATAGGTAAACCCATCTTTAGCTCCTTTAAGATATACATGTATCCTGATTTCTTGATGTTTGTCTAATGTAATACCAATTCAATATATTTTCAACCAATGCGTTAATTCCAGTAATACTTTGAAATCTGAAAATAGGAATACCAAGCTCTTTGGCATGAGCCGTTTCTATCTGCATACCATTTGACACTACACCTTTATACGCAAAGATAATCATAATATCACGCCTTGCAAGGATGATCTTATCAATTTCCAGAATATCGTGTTCAGTATGGGTTTTATTGAAATATGCCTCAATAATATACTCATCGTGAACGGCAGGCACATATAAATCCAGAACAGGTAAGGCTTGTTTAACCATACCGCTGACTAATATAGCAATATCATTGTTAAGTTGCATATCTTTAATTGTAGCATCTTTTCCCTTTGGTCCCCTAATTGGATGTGAAAAATAAGCACTAATTCTTATATTACTTTGCATCAAGTTTTCTCCTAATAAAAATTTCACTTCTTGTGATTAGGTTCGTATAATTGACAAGTTCCTACTTCCTGATCCTCCCCTGATAGCATTATTCCTTCGAGACAAACTTTTCCTCTGGGTGTGTGATGTACACAATCTCGACAATACTTTACATTCTCAAGATCAGCCTGACCTTCTATTTCAATACAAAACCCTTCACATCTGCTACGTTTACATGCTTTACATAGCCCACTTTCATTACAAGCTATTGTATATTTATGTGGCTCTTCATGTGGACATCTACTTTTAACACAACCAAAAGTAACAGCATTGCATCTTACTAATTTCTCTTCAGATTCGGATTTAGATTTACCATAAAGTCTATTGCAGGCCTCTTGAATACGAGCATCACTATCTTCTATCACTTTATCAATAGCTTCTCCATCTTCCAGAGTATAGGGAGATTCGTCAAATTCTTCTTTAAGGATATTTTCAGCATCAATTTGACCAATCATAAGCTTTCCATATTTAGGCATATCATTGAGTTCTGCTGGTAATATCCCAGCTTCAATTCTTAGTTTCGTTGCAAGATATACTATTGCGTTCCAAACCATTGCTCGATCATGTGACTCATCGGTCATGCCCATCTTTAGTTGCTGTAAGTGACGCTCAAGTGAATTCAATAATTCTGATAATGGAATTCCTGCTTCCCAATTACGAGCACCATAATGCTCCGCACCATCTTCAAAGTGTTTTGCTATATCAAGGATAGCATCGCCCGGTATAAAAACCGGAGTACCTTTACCGGATGCAGCTTGTTTCTTAGCTCCAGTATTAAACACTCGTTCTTTGCCTGTTTCTTTTTTTATAGTCATCGAATTTTCTCCAAATCATTATCAGGACAGCCGGGGTGAAATTCACGTGGGGTTAATTCTTCCTCTATAACATCTTTTATTTCTTCATGTTCTTGGCTGTGATCCAGTTTGTCATATACCCATTCTAAAGCTGCTTTCCAAGTTTCACCGGCGATACAGTCATGAACTTTTTCATAATGATAAGTTCCCGGTGGGTGTTCTTTTGCCCACCATTTTTTAAATGCTTTCATATTTCATATTCCCAAACCATTACAGATTAAGCAGGTTGTTTTTACTTGTCTCTTTTGAATACTATCATAATCTAAATGAAATCCTTTACCATTGCATACTTTACACCCCCAGATTCTATCATAACCCTCGGCGAATGCCTTACGTGATTGCTTGCTGTATTGACCCTCTCTGGGACCAGAACCTTTTCCAGACATTTTTAACTCCTAAAAGAAAAGTGGGTGGGGCAATGTCGTTGAGAGTAACTTCATGCAATGCCCCATTTCACCCACTGGTTGTGAGTGGGTGAGGCCACAACTGGATAATAGCCACATGGCCGGTGCCCCCATTTCACCCACTGTGTACAATATATAAAATTATGATACAAATGAGGGCCTTTTTGTTCATTTAGTTACCCCAAATGAAATCCGCTCCAAGCCCCCACACCTACACGTGTTAGGATTTAACTATGACAGTGTAGCTAACTTATGTTGATGTTCAAATTCATTTACAAGTTCTTCTATTGTTGTCTTTATTGGTATCCCCGGATTCTCATTCCTTATTTCCTTCTTAATCTTAGTCCACGTTGTTTTATCATTTTTCTTAATTTTCTCTAATATTTTTACCAACATCTCAAGTGGTTCTCTATTCTTAGTTACAGTGGTTCTCATTTTCTTCCACGTTGCAGTACCTACTCCGGCTGCTGCTGCAATAGGTATAAGTGCTGGAAAGAGGGTAGATAATAGTCCAAGTGTACCTGTAGCTGCCTCACCCGCATCACTGATAGTCTGATGGGTTTCAGGGGTTACTCCTACCTTAAATCTCCCATCAGCTTGCTTTACAACCGTGCACCCAGATGGCATTGCAAAGATAAACATAATGATTGCTGCTGAAATTAGTGCGTAGATAGTTTTCTTCAACATTATTTATCCTCCAAAATTTGTTTTAGCTCTACAACAATAAGTCCTTTGTCAACAAAATATTTTTTCTCCATTTTACATCCTTTAGAATTTTCCCAGCCCGGTGCTAAAATGATACCATCAAAGTTAGTTTTAGCCATAAATTCCATATCCAAAACATACCATGCTTCATGTTCATGCCTCGCCAAGAATACTGGTGAAGCTCTATGTATCGGATGGGTGTGTGATATGGGGGAATAAATATTATATCCAAGTTCGATCAATCTGGCTGCTCTCTGGTTACATAATTGGAAATTTGCTTCCTCACCTTCTGGTACGAAAACACCATTTGCATCTCTACATGCATATGGGTGTGCAAAATAGTAAAAACCTTTTCCTAACATCCTTTTGTCCCCTAATTAAATGAAACCATTAACAATACAATCCACGATACAAATAGAATTAGCGTTTGAACGAATCTCTTTCTCATTTTTAATCTTTCCTAATTTCTATTCTAAAGCATAGAAAAGAAAAGCTAACTTCCTTCCAACCAGCCACATTAAAATAATCAAAACTAAAGGGAATACCCCACTCTTCTATTTCACAACAAAATGTTATTCTCCAACCAAAAATTTTATAATTCATACACACCTCACTTTCTTTTTTACAGGAGTTGTTAATGCTTTTTCAATGGACCACCATAATCATTATAGTTATCTGCATTTGGATCAAAACATCGTTGTTTCATACCTTCCCAACTGTGGTACAAAGGATGTTCACTTTTATTCATATTTTATCCCAAACCTTCATTTCAACATCTCCAAAAAATCTGATTCCCTCTTATGTTCTTTCATCCAATTATACCGGTATTTATAAAGATCACACATAGTTTCAAGTTCTCCTACATTAAATTTTCTGATCTGATGTCTTAGAGCTAATAATCTATCAATTTCTTCCTGTCCATATTCCTTGAGCATAAAAGCATAATACCCCGGCCAATTGCCTCGTAATCCCATATTACTATTACACCAATAACATTGACCGTGTACTCCAGTTTCTTCAAAGAGAATAGCTGATCTTCGTCCGGGGATGAAATGCCCAGCCTGAATACATTTTAACCCGAAAGCCGGGAGAATTTTACCACAAGAACAACATACACATTTATCTATAGTTCCAGTAGTCCTAAGAGCATCCCGTATTCGGACATAGCGGGAGAACTCATTCCACACCTTAGCTTTCCAATAACGAATTCCCTTCTTTTTAATCATCTTTAAGTCCCATCAATCTATATCTGTAAATATTCCCATAACACCGTCTCCTACATGATTTGGATTTTTCTGGCAAATAAATAGCCCACATTTTAATCTATCCGCTGGAGATTGACAAATGGTACATGTAACAGCATTTTTTACAAGAATATCCTCTGGATCAATTTTCATAATCTTCTAACTCCATCAATAATCTCATCTTTAGTTACTTTACTTTTAGTCAACCACAATCTAACATCCTTGAATTGCTCAGGTACTTCCAATACAGCAGTAAAAGATGTAGCTTTATAAAGTTCTTTAGCCAAAGTAAAGGCACCAACTTGTCCAACATTTCCATGAACATTATCTGGATCATTGTCACCTACTATTGTAACCTGACCAATCTTTGGGTGATTGTAGAGGAAGTTCTTAATATAAGCTACTCCCGTTTGACAATTGGACCTACCTAATGCCCTGAATCCATAATCAACCATAGCTGCTGCATCTGTAACTCCCTCAGTAACAAATACATTACCTTCAAATGATTTCACCTTTGGAATAAACAATCCGGGTTTTGATCTTGATACCCATATCTTATGTCCATCAGGAAATCTTCGCATGATGCCAACTATCTCAAGATTGCCATCACGAGCAGGGAAAGTCCATGCTTCACCATCCCAACCAAGACCAAATGCTTCCAATGTTTCTTTGGAAATACCTAATTCCAAAGCAAAGCTTGTATAACGTAAATAAGGATATTGTTTATTTTTCAATTTACTACAATACAATTTATTGATATTCTTCCAATTGATACCTTTTCTATAATATGCAGTATGTTTCTTATTAAATTTACGTTTCTTTAGACCATTATCAAATACCTTATGCATAAACCCTGCTTTCTTGAGATGGACATTGCTCTTTACACGAGGACAGATAATTCGTTTGCCGTCAATGTGAGCAAGACACCAATTCGGTTTTTGGCATATTGCACAAAGAATTCCAGCATCCTCAATACGGACCCAATCAGATTTTGACATTTTTCATCTCCAGTTACTCATCGTCTCATCAGGTGAATCTCTGAATGACATAAAATTCCCTAAAAATATTGTTTTGATCTTCCCCGTGATCCCATTACGTTGCTTTGCTACAATTACCTCTGCATCACCATCATCCACAGTATCATAACTTATTTCTCTTTGCAGGTAGTACGATGGTCGGTACAATAACAATACAATATCACTGTCTTGTTCAATACCACCGGAACCTCTAAGATCGGATAGTCTTGGTTCATGTGTTTGTCTATTCTCTGTGTTCCTATTCAACTGGCAAGCTAATACTATTGGAACATTCTTTGTTTTAGCATAAGCTCGTAACTGCTGGCATATATCATCAAGTGCTTGTACTTCACCCAATCTACCGTTATCATGTCTCATCAGATGCAAGTGATCTATAATAATCAAATCTGCATCTTCATGTTCTTCAGCTTTATCCCAGAATTGACCGGGGGTAAGGCACGGAGTATCATCTATGAAGATATTACTTTCTTGTAATTTTCCTATTGCAGCACGTATTCGTTTATTCTGTCCATCATCAGTCTCATTATTAACCAAAGTACGAAAGTTGATATTTGCTTCATTAGCTATTAGTCGCTGAGTCAATACAATAGAAGACATCTCCAAGCTAAAGAATAAAGTCTTACCTGTCTGAGCCAGAACACAGTCACCTAACATAGCTGTTTTGCCCATCGAGCTACGTCCTGCAATGACAATAAGCTGTCCCGGTTTATATCCTCCAGTTGCTTTATCAACACTCTCTAGGCCGGTTGGTAGCCCTTGTACGGGATTCTTAATACTATCAATCACCTCGGACATTGTCTCCTTGATCTGTTTCATTGATGGACTCCATATACTTTTCTTTAGGCGTTGGACCTGTACGTTTTGTTTGTTGGTGAAGCTTTCTCTTTTGCCATTGCCAATCATCAAGCATTGCTAATTCAAGTTTATCCAGTTGTTTCCTGAGTTTCGCTGGGGATAGGATAACTTTATACCAAAAATTACTTTGACTTAACCAATCAATCAATTCGTACAGCTGTTCAGGTGTACGTTTATCCTTACGAAGTATTAAATCCATTTCAACAGCCCACTTATTAAGATCGGGTTTTTTATAATTGGGCTTACGTCCTGATATTTGACCAAACAATCTTACTGCTGCCAACATAGCTTCAGCACTTGCTTCAGGAACTACTTGAGGTTTCTCATGGGGCTTTTCTAAAAGTTTACAAAGATCAGTGAGGTTTTGTATTGGAAACTCATTGACACATTGAGTATCATAGTGTCTTTTTACAAGCTCTTTCAATACCTCAATTGCATGTTTAATTTTACGTTTGTCAGTAATGATTCACCTCCTAACTGGAACAGTTACTGTTTGCTCTATGCTTTTCCTATTAAAAAGGCACTTCGTCTTGATACCTCGAATCACCATCCCGGCTATTTCGACCACCATCTCTGGCTTGACCTCTATTATCATCTCTACTACGATCCCTGTCTCTATTATCATCACGGCCCCTACTTCCACCACCTCGGCTATTGCCTCTATCTCGATTATCATCTCTTTTATCACGACCCTTCCCAGTTTCACCTACAAAGTGAAAACCTTCTACAGTAATATAAAGTTTAGATCGTTTGTTTCTATCCTTATCTTCCCATGTACTTAAACTGAGTCTGCCAGTTACCCCAATAGGACTACCTTTAGAGAAGAACTTACTGATATTCACAGCAACTGCACCATAAGCAGTACAATCTACAAATACAACATCTTCTTTGTCTTTGTACTTACGAGAAGATGCAATTGTGAAATTGAGAATATCAGTATCCCCTCTTGTGTCAGCAAATTTTGTATCCCTCACTAAATTACCTTGTAATTGGATGCTATTAAACATTATAACTCCTTGATTTCAACATTAACAAATCGATTTACTATAACAGGACATCTAGGATCATGCCAAGTATTTCTTGGGCGCTCGGCTGAAGTAATACAATTATAAGAAATAAAGTATAAAGCATCTTCTTCTTCATCACCACATCGACCTACGAATGCTGTTTCTCCCCTTTTCACAATACTTCCCAAGAGAAAGCTTCCTTTACTTCCCTTTAATTTAACAGTATTCATTACATTTCCCCTTAAATTTCATCTACTATTATTCCTGTTAATTTACCAAGTACCTTAGTTATCTCCATAGACCGGTAACCATCAGCAATAGTTGGCCTATCTATACCAGAGATAATTACCATACCCTTTTCAAATTTAGCCGATTTATCATATACTAAGCCTACGGATTTATCACAAAATTTTACAACGGTACCTCCCTGTAATGTTTTCCAATCAATAACCTTTTCTTCAACTTTAACTGGTTTCTTGTTAATTGTAACTTTCATTTTATTCCTCCCTAATAATTTTTACGGTTTCCCCAAATTTAGCACAAACTTCGGCCATAGTAACCTCAGTAACCTTGGGAGTTGCCGGACGTAAAAATCGTTCTTGTATAAATGTGATGTTCCCTGTAGTTTGTCCTCGGATAATAGCATTGTTAACATTTTTTGGATTTATACTTGTTCCGTTTATTGGCAAAACACAATCTAAAGCTACTACAACAAAATCTTCATTTTGGGAGTCTTTGTAACGAGGTTCCAAAGAGTTCCCAATTAGTGTAAGTTGCCAAGACCAATCGATAAAAGTTACAATGTCACCTGTTTTCATTTGATTCTCCTTAAAATATTGTGGTTTAGTAAATATATGTTTCCAAATTAAAGGCTCTGAATAAGTTCTCCAAAACAGTTTATCCAATACATCTTCTTTCACAATACTTCCTAAGTTGGGTCTGCAGTTTCAATTCCCATTCCTGCTGCTTCTCGTCTTACTCCATCAATATACTCAGCAAGCTCGGCACGATTCAAATCTGTCTTATTTTTTACATACTCCAACGGTGTATCTTTATTAACTGTCAATAACCGTTTTTTCATGATTCCGTCGATCTCTGTTACAGTACAGCCAATACTCTCAGCCATAAATGGGTAAACACAGGAGAAAAGATATTTGAATTGCTCCCACGTTCTGTCTTTATGTGGGAGTTCAACTGTTACCCAAACTTTATCGTTTTCTTTGAAGGTCCGATTGATATATGTATCAAACTGTTCTCTGTCTCTCAGAACAAGAACCAGTCTGTCAAATCTCATCTCAACTTGACCAACAAAGGGGAATGTCATTATTTCCCCTCTGCGTTATGCTTGTTCTTGAGATGATTAAGACAACCCTTCTTAGTCTTAAACGATTTGCTACATAATTCACATTTATACTCAAGCATTTCGTCCTCTACTTTGGCTTCTGTAGTAGCTTCATCTTCAGCCTGTTGCTGATCCTGTTCAAATGCTTCTCTTTGCTTATTATGGTCTGCCTGATCTTCTAAATTTTCAACACTATCTGGAGGATTGTCATCAGGAGGAAGATAATCAGCACAATCATTGTAAGTGTATTCTTCTACTTTACATTCATCAGCACCACTTCTCCCATGCCCACAATCATCACATAATACTGGTTTACCCACTGAGGGATCAATTTCACTTGGGTCTGGGTCTTCTCGTCTCCTTTGATCCAATGCTGAGATGCGTAGAATTTCCCTATCTACCTCTGGTTCAACCTGAATCTGTCCAAAATGTAATAGCGTAAACTTATCAGTATAGATAGGGATTTCTTGTAATGTAATCTTCCCGGCTATACATAATTCAAGAGCCATTTTAGCAGATACACTTCTGGTAATGAGGTATTGCTTAAATCTGTCAGCCTTAAACTCTTTTTGTTTATTATTTGGGTATCCCATCATTTATTTCCTTATGCTTTTATAAATACTCGATGTTGTGCCGCGCAACCGACTTGTAACAATTCCTTAATTTCTACTAATTCCATCATTCTATCCACACATGCCAATATTTCCCAAGCATCTCCATCAGTACCAAGAATGGCACTCATTTGAAATGCCCCACTTCGTTTGAGATGTTCAAAGGCAGTATCTCGTATCTTTAGAAACAATCTCTGTCCCTCGTCTGTTAATATTTTGGGACGTTGTTCTACATAATTATACATTGTTTATCTCCTACATAATAAGGACAAAAAGTATTACAGTTGCAATAATCTTGACAACGTCTTGCTTCACCCTCAAACTTCTCAATATAAATATTAGTTCCATCTACTACATGATTCTTAGCACCGGCAGCAGACATAGCATCGGCTATGCTTAACAAGTCCTTCTTTTCGTTATTGATCCACCGAGTAGCAACAAGAGCGGATTTCCTACCCTTTTTCATTACCTTATATACTGTAGGTGACTCCCATTTTTCTTCGGGAGTACACTCACCCGGAGCACCATCAAACAGGGAAAGTCTTTTGTATATATAATCCTCCTGTTCTTCCAAGCTCCATAAACGCAATGGAATTCTGACAAAGGGTACTCTTGGATAGTTTGGATCATTGCCATATTTAGCTTTGCTTTTCTGCCAATCACGCAATAATGCCCATACTTCAAGGCTCTTTACTTCATAACCGAGTTTACGTCTCATATAGGCATATACATTTAATTGATCTTCCCAGTTATGATCTGCAAATAATACACTCCAGACCGATGTGATCTTCCAGTCCATGAGTTTGCCAACATCTTCATCAAAATAATCGTCTGTCCCAACCAATGTCCATTTGTCACTTAGTTTAAGTTTGAGTTGTGATTCAATTCCTGTACGTCCTACACTACCAAGAGATTTTAGTAAATTCTGGATAATAGATAAAATTATATAATCATCTATTTTACCCCAGTTTTCAATCACATCATCTAATACCTTTATAGCACGCTCAATACGACCATCATTTGCTATTCCTGCATGAAGTCCTGTTCCTAATAATGCAAATAAACGATTGCTTGCATCATCTACTAATTCATTCCAATGTTTGCGTCTCAAATAATCAATCAAAGGTGGACCTATCAAAGTTGTCACATGTATCTCCCCCTCAACTGGTGGCCGATTTTCAGCTAAAGCATTATATAATAATTCCGGTAGGTGTTCTTTATTTTCTACTTTCAAAATGATCCCTCCTTTTTTCTTCTGTATACGCCGATGGACATTTAACAAATTCTTCTTTAGTGCCCCTTAGCCTCACTCTATCTAAATGATTTTCCCGGCAAACACCCTCGCACTTACCACCACAGGCACAAAGCAATATATTAGACATTGTCTCTCCTTTTATCATCTCCAAGCATTGGACTCTCTTAACATTTTATCAAGGTCATGTATTGCTGGAGACCAATGATCTCCCGGTCGTAACATATTCATTATACATTCTGCCTGCTCAATACTGTCAGCAAAACCAACGTGAACCAATACTTCACCATCTCTTTGACATATTAAATATTTTGGCATTGGTCCATCCATTTCTGTCCATTGAAAATCGTCTTCGGGATTCATTTTCAAACTCCTTAAAATACCTCAAAATTTTTCAACTGTTTCTTTTTCACTAATGTTGGACATCCAATCATCAAAACTATACATCTGATGTGCTTTTGTGAGTTGACGATTCATTACTGCCTGCATAGCTTTAATTCTTTTCCATGCTGGGGGAAATTTATCCTTTATTTCAACGATTATCCTTTTTACTGTACTTAGACTAACACCCATATCATCTGCTGCTGCTTGCTGTGTCATACCCATTCCTAACGGTTGATATTCAGGGTGTCCGGGAACTATCCGCTTTAATACTTCAAATTGTTGATAGGTTATCCACGCCGGTAATGTGAACATCATTTCTCCTCTATCTCATCTTCAACATGACAAATAGTAGCTTCAATAGGTCTTACCAAAGATAACCCAGAAAAATATCTTACGTAACCACGAGTTTTGGTGGTTAATCGTACCCCTTCACATAAGCCGATTGCCATATACAGAACACCATAGTATTTGAAAAAATCCCCCGTCTCAAGACCATCAAATTTTACTCTTTTCATTTCACCCTCCCAAGTCTAAATAATTTTTTACAGAGACTACAAAAAACAGCATCTCCAACTTTTCCTCTTGAATCAATCCATTTTATAAACCATCTACGACAATGAGGACAGCGAATACTTAATCGTCTATTAACCTCCCACTTGTGAGATTTTTTCATTATCTTATCCCTTCAAAAATACATCCTTCTACATATAGGAATATGTGGTTCATTTTGACCTTGGTTTCCCTGCATTTGTTCTTGCAATTCCATCCAAACCTTGTGATCTTACAAAGAAGTCCCACCTGAAAGAGAAACCATGCTGATGATTATAGGACTTGAAATTTCCTGAACATTTTTCACTGGTCCACCCCGGCCTAAGGAGGCTCTTTGGATTATCTGTTAGATTTTTTAATTTTTGTTGAATATTTTGCATGATGCTCTTTTCCTTTCATCATTTTGATGCTTCTCAATAATTTTTTTAAGCATTGCACAATAATCCTTAAATTTTTTGTCACTCCAGAATCTTTTTTGTCCACAATGAAAGCCCCATATAAACATAGCCGTTCCCATTGCAAATCCAACAATAATATGAATCCACATCATTTCGATTTCTCCTTTTGCCGAGCTTCTTCGGCCTTTAACCATTTCCAAGTCTTGTATGCAATACGTTTAGCATTCTTTACTCCATGAGTACACATCAAATCTACTGCTGCATTTTTACTATACAAATCAACTACGGTTTTACTAAGCCTTTTCATCTGAATCTCCTATATCATCATTCCTACAAGGTTCTCCATAAGGACAATAATTACAATCTTCGTTTTCACAATCCAATATTTCATCTTTCATTTTATTCCCCCAAACCAAATGTACGTTCTATGAATTCTGTTTCAGCTTTTTGATGCAATATATCTGTTATTATCCATTCTAATACACTGTCAAGCACAGTATAATCTTGTATAGTTAGTTCGTGGTACTTTATTGCTTTTTCATGTATTGCTGCTATCAAATCAAGATTATTTGATAATACTGTCAATCGTTCTTCTCTCTCATGGCAAGCCTGTACTCTCTCTGCATCTGTCTTATACTCAAAGTCAAGCATCTTATTATCCCCTAAATCAATCTCATATTGTATCTATCCGCATAACTATTAGCTGCTTTTACTGGATTTTTCTTATCTTCATCACTTAACGAATACCATGCTGTAATAGCAAGTTGTTTCGACGACCCAGTCAATCTTATCAATTCCACAACAAACTTTTCTATAATCAATTCCCCACAACAAAATAAAAAAAACCAATTATTGCTAAACTTTCCAAAACCAATACACCGACTACAAACAATGCATATTGTATATTAGCTTTCATTTTATCTTCTCCTAAAAAATATGTACAAAAAAGCTACAACATACCCAACTAATCCAAGAACAGGAGCAATCATACTCCAACAGTTAATACATGCAAACATTTTAATCCCCCTTTTGGTTCAAAAGAAATTCTTCTAATTTAATTCTGAGTTGTTTATTGGTAACATAGTATAGATCATTAAACTCAAAACAATTAGACAACAGTTGACATAATCTGAGTACACCAAATTTTGACCATACCCTTGCTAATATTGCTAATGTTTTTTCTTGTTCGCTTTCGGTCTTGTGGTCTATTGGTTCAATTTCTATTTCCAGTTCGTCCCATTCTTTATTGCGGGCAGTATCATTTAAGAGGTTTATTAAATCTTTTTGGGCTTTAATTTCAGTTTCACCCATCCCAACGCAAATTATTGTAGCTTTATACATTTTAATCCTCCTATCTTATGGCATCATTATTGCTATTATAGCAAACCCTATCACAAGGATTATACCACCTACTGTTAATAATGGTAATACATCCATCTTAATTCCTTAAATTTTCTGCATAAGGTTTATATACTGCCACTATCGAATAGGAATATACCCATTTTGGAAATCCCGGTTCCCAATTTATTCCAAGGGATATCGTACCACGTTCCAATATGTTCTTTTTGAACATTTGGGATAATAACTTTCCGAGTTGTGGGCATTTGTAAGCACCCCAATTAGTTAATCTGTAAACCGGATTAAACGCAGCAATATATAAATCTACAAAATCGCTGTTTAATATATCCACGCCGCATTTGGGCATATTCTTTAATACCCATCGCTCTTTAACGGTCATAATCAATCCCCTAAAAATAGTTCTCTATATGCTAACGCCTCATTAACTGATGCTCAGTATATCTATTCTAATTATACACTATTGACAACTTCGTAATCTGTGAGTTGAGTCTCTAAGATATTAGCAGTCTTTGTAGTATCCTTTACACAGTAGTCCAATTCGTTGACTACTTCTGAAATTTCAATGCTTTCATCTATTGACATTATAATACACAACTCTAATTTTATTGTTACTTTTTTCATAATCAATCTCCTTAATAATTAGTATTATTGCAGGGCGATCCGTCGCCATGATTCGATCCTATTTACCGCCACTAATATAACTTTCCAAACAACTAACTGCGTAAGTGATGCGTTCAAGGCTTCCATTTGCTTCCTCTGCTACTTTACTCGTTGCTTCACGAGTAGTTACAGCTTTGTCATAACGTGTTTGTGCCCTTGCCTGTTCGTCCTGCAATTTCTTTAACAATGCTTTCATTTCAAACTCCTTGATTAAACAATATTAACTTATCGAATTTATCATCAAATTGTTTACACGGCATCAAAACCAAATCATCTGGTACATCATCATCATCATATTGGTCTTTCATAATCAATCCCCTATCTATTCAGGAATATTCCCATCGGCACAACCTTGACACGGCTGTATTTCCATATCACCATTTACGCCCAGTGGTGCTCCACAACTGGGACAATGCGGTACTTGGTTCTCATCTTCGTCTTTATCCATTTCCATAAGCAAACTCCTTCAAATAAACAGCCTCGGTTAAACTATCAGCCATATTCTGTTTTTATATCGTTCGATACGCCAAGGCTTCGGCAATATGCTCCGAGCGAACAGTTTTAGTCCCGTCCATTTTTGCAATAGCTCCAGCAACATCAGTAATAAGTAATAGTTGATAGATGGAGAGGCTTAGTTCTGAAATCGCGTGTTTGAGTAGCAGTAAACACGTCTCGTCAAGTTGTTTATATTTTATATTCCTTGAGCAAAATAATCCGTCGATCCTAATGTAACCCTCTCGGTAAGTTTCTCGTATTGCAAACTGATGCTTCTCTATTTGTACCAGTTGGCATCTGCATTTTATAATATCATGCCCAAAAAACCCACAAGGGCAAGGCGTTACAACAGTTGCCCCCTCTATCTTATTAAAGACCGGGTCAGTAGATACAATGAGCAACTGTTTTTTAGCTACATCAGCAACGTCAATCGCTCTTGTAACATAAGCCGGAACCTCAACTGTAACGTAGTCATTTTCGATAAGTACCATTTTTAACCCCCATTAAAAAGCCACAATAATAAAGCTATCGTCGTCATCTATTCTAATTATATACTATTTAATTGTACATGTCAAGTCTTTTATTTTATACTTTCTAATTCGTCCCGGACCGCCAACACCGTCCGGTCAATTATATCATTTATGTCTCCGAGCCATGCACTACCAGCTCGATATTCTTTTAGAACCGGTTTCATTTCAATTTTCTTTATTTTGATTTTTGCCCGTTCTAAAGCACTGATAATTTCTTTTGAAATTTTCATATCATATTCCCTTAATTAAATAGTATTGATATTATTGCGGGGAATCCGTTCCCGGTCCCTGTTTACTCCTGTTTAGTCCCAACGAACTCTGAATCTGGAAACTGCTCTGCTAAGGCATCCAAAGCGTAATCCCGGTCGCACTCATTTACAAAACGAGCAATAACCTTACCGTCACAAACTATTTTGTATTCCATATTTAACCCCCTTTAGATTATATAAGCCAATTCAGTCCTGCATCTTGCTGACGTTAGCTCATTAGACTTCCAGCCATAATAATAACCGAAAGCCAAATGACCAGACTTTTTGCAGTAGCTTAAAACATCAGCCCAATCTATATCCGACAAATTAAAGAACGCATCCCAATTAGTTACCCAATAGCCTTTCCGAACTTTAATTGCTACGCTATACGTTTTCATAATCAATCTCCTAAATAGTAGGCATCCATGCCGATTCCGTGTTATCCTATCTTTTCAAGTTCTTCTGGCCAAAATGCGTCTTCTATCCCTTTGGGACCGTCAAGTTTAACCGACAACATGGTATCAACCGATACCCCGCTACCTGTTTTTGTAATAGTCCCTACCTTGCCGATTAGATGCTTGACACAACATTCTCCAGATAACTCCGCCGATGCTACTACTTTTACTCTGTCATTTACATTAAACATTAGAAATTCCTCCAATTAGTATAAATCTTTTTGATTCTCTTTTCTGGACGCATCATACGTCTTTTAATCTGTTTACCAATTCTTTTAAGAGTTTTCATAATATCCCCTAATTAAGTGCTATGCCCATCAGGATAGCCCAAACAACAAAACCCAACTCTTTAGAAGTTCAAACCATCCCACAGCCTCCAGCCATGTAACATCAAATAAACATTTATGACTAAATAGCCTATCCATATCCATTTCCATACTTTCGGCATTTTGATTTCTTCACCATTAACATACATAATCAATCTCCTAAAATAGTATGGTACTTCATTACCTAATACTTAGGATATTATTGCATGGCATCCTTGACCGTGTTGTTTAATATTCGCCGTAAACAACAAAATCATGTAGTTTACTTAATTCCATAGACTGCCAAAATTCTTCGTCTTCATTAAACTTGTCAACCATCGCAGCTATTACTTCAAACGAATATTCTTTTGCAATACAATATTTTAATATTTGATCTAACATCTCAAATACTCCTTAATTATATAGTATGGTAATTCATTACCTAATACTTAGGATATTATTGCATGGCATCCGTGCCGTGTTCCTTTATTGAATCAATGCTTCTATATCAAGTGGTACTTCAATAATTTCCGTTTCAAAATCAAGCGATATTTCAGTAATCTCCGGTACTTCTATTTCAAGCGATATTTCGTGTATTTCTACTTTCATGGTAAAACTCCCAAAACAAGGTGAAAACATTACTTAACACAACACCAAATAAGCCAATATTGTCAGAATCCATATTTCACGTCTCATTTTCTTATCCCCCAACTATAATGACGGGCATCCTTGCCGTGTTCCGTGTTATCCTATGGTAGGTAGAAGATATTGGCCCAAAGCACAGAACAAACCACCAATAACCATACCCAAAATCAACATTTTTATCCAAAACATAATCAACTCCTTAAAATCATAAACCCATCTTAACTTGTCAATGTCTTATACTTATAGTATAAACTACTTTTAATCAAAATGCAAGTAAATAATTAAATAAATAAAAGATTTTTTCATGACCATTTATAGGCCAATAAGGGCACACACAAGCTATACAATCAATACAGATATTATAGGACGAGGATGAAGCAGTGGCGTGAGCATATAGAACCATAGAGTAAAGGATATGATTGAGTAATAGGTGTTGTTGAGCGTGAGCCATGAGGAGTACCCCCTCCCAACCAGCCACCAGCCATCACGCATATACATAGTACGAAGAGCTTCGTAGCTTTGGGCTATGTGTACATCATAGAGCTACACAGGCAAGGGCAAGGGCATAGAGCATATACACACGTCAAGAGCATATACTGAGCATCAGTCAATGAAGCATTGCCATACACCAAGAAGATAGGCTACCCCGGTGGTAGGTCCGATAAGGCGGAGGGTGGTATAGAGGTGATACCTCCCCTGAAAAATATAATAGCCCCACAGAAAATAGCACTTATGTCAGGAGAGTTTTAAGGAAAACCATTGTTTAGAGTTGAATATAGAGGATTATGTAAAAAATACGGGGGTTTAAGAAAAGTCTATACAGATATTGAGTATCAATAGAGAATAGTACATGTATGGTTAATCAAGATGATGCTTGAAGATGTCTTATTGCATTAAAGAGAATCTGAGGATTATCCCCAAAATGACCTAAACTTAAATTACAGCCCCTACACAGCAAACCTCGGACTTTACCTGTTTTATGGTCGTGGTCAACATCTATTTTATCAAGAGAAACAGCTTTTTCACATATTGCACAACAACCATTCTGGCCGATGTACATCTGCCTGTGTTGTTTAAGAGTTAGGTTGTATTTTTTCTTGAAATTCCATTCTCTTTTGTATTTTTTTCTACCAGATTTTTCTTTCATATCTCTATTATACCAAATAAAACCTTAAAAGTAAACTTATATATAGACAGAATTGAAGATTTGTCATACAGTAGCTATTAGCTAAAAAGCCATAGGAGCCAAAATTAGGCCCGATCTCTGTGATTAAGTAGTAGGGAGAGGTAGGTGGGGTAGTTAGGCTATAAATGGATAGCCTGTGTTCGTTGATGGGTGAGATACAGATTTTCTCAATAGCATATTACGACTTAAAATAAGGTGACCGATGGAAGTCGAATCCACACCCACAGGATCACGACCTGTTGTGCTACCATTACACCACAGCCACAGTAGTCTATCTGGAATCGAACCAGTTTCCCGAACCCCTACTCGGAGTGCTGCCATTACACTAAAAGACCATTTCTCAAGATGGAACAATGATTGTAGGTTTGCTTAATTTGATACTGGCATCAATCATGTGCTTGGTTCCGGGAGACTTCCCATCCCAGAAAGCCAGCACAATATCAGCCTCCTCAGCCATTTCTTTATTTCTGGCAAAACCAGCACTTTTACCCAACTCGTCCCAATGGGCTGCGTATTCCTCAAATGGAAAATCCCATAAGTTAGCAAATTTTCTCGCTAATGAATCTGCTCCACGAGCACCCCCGGAAATGATAATAACTTCTAAAGGATTAACACCTCTAATCAAGATACTTGCCCAGCTTTTAAGACGTTTGTAATCTGTGAAATCTCTTGATCCAACGATTGCTAACCGCATTCTTTTCTTCCTCCAATAGTAGTACAGTTAATATGTTTCTCAATATCAACATTATAATTTTCCAACCAAGCAAGATGGGCATTACAAGATTGACACAACAAACCACGAATTTGACCAGTTTTGTGATTATGGTCAACACTTAATCTACGCTTCTGTTTTGATTGCTGTCTTCCACAAATTGCACAACAACCATTTTGTTTAATAAATATTTTATTGTAATCTTCTATAGTCATACCATATCTTATTTTAATATTATACTTATAACTGGCAAAGGCTATTTTTTCTTTCTTGGTTTCTTTATAATGTTTATGATGTTTAAGAATATTTTTCTTATTTTTTTGATAATAAATTTTATTGTATTCTTTAGTTGCTAATTTCATCTTACCATTTCTCCATAATCTCTTCCATCAAATATTCCAGAAGATAAGCATAAGCCTCGTTAGAATCATCTGATAGATATATACCTTTATATTTCATAATCCAGTGAACAACATGAAAGACCTCGTGAGCAAGGCAAGTAATATCTTTCTTGGGAAGCCAGATAATAGGTAGAGGTTGACCATCTACTGTAAAATATTCAACACGGCCTCTTACAGTATCATCTATATCTGAGGCTACCAGTTTGAATTCTTTCCGAACTAAATCACCATACTGTTTTCTTGAGCCAACAAACCACCACACATTGACTTTATAGAGGTCTTCCCAGATATGATTAAATTTCTTCTTGGTCTTCATTATTTCTCCATATCAATTATATCTTCAAAAGTCTTATTTACCATCTCCTGTAGTTGTTTCAGAAGTTCTCTGGTTCCGCCGTGAAAATCAAGTGGCCTTGACTCTGGATGGAATCGGGATTTTTTCTTACCTCGGAGCATCCAGTACGCATCGCTCCATTTGCCGCCTTTACCATTAGCTATCCAGTCCTTAAAATCCTCTATCGCCTGATCGTAGCCTTCTTCTCTCTCTCCCCTTTTCTTCTTTTCTATTTTCTTTTGTGACTTAAAATTTTTCTTAGCTTCTAATATCACACCCCATAATCTTTCATCGTTTACATTACCAAGAAACCATTGATTCATCATTTCAATTACTTCACTCATTTTCAAACTCCTCAAAATATCAATTTATTATTGCTACAGTAGTATCTACGAAAGTTATACTACTTTGTCTGCAAAGATAGAATATTTCTTCAACCATTGGAATCGATGTTGTAATCAATCTCTCTCTACGTACAAAGGTTATATCATGCGCCTCAGTAATATACGCATATCGCCCTTCTGTAAAAATCTTCTTATTTACAGGAATTCTAATAGTTATTTCTTCTTCTCCATCTTCAAATATCCAAACAACAACTTTATCATTCAGAAGTACTGGTACAAATTGTCGAGTCTTTTCCATCGTTAAATAGCTCCAATAATTCTTCTTTTGTTTCTTCAACAGCAAGTGGTGGGCCTTGGGGAGGATGAATTATCATTTTCTTTTTACTAAGAGTTTGCCCATCAGCACCAGCCAAATTTGATCCACCTCCAACATCCGCTTCATGGAATACTAAATTTTGTGGATTTACAAAATAAAATTCTTTAATAGAATCACCAATCTTTACATGTATTTTAACTATCATCATTTATCCTCCAGTTCTTTTAGAATAATGTTGAATGTTTAGCCCAGCAGCAATATTTGAATTTAATCTTAGGCTCTCTGTCACAATAACAGGGATCGTTTCTTCCTAACCACATTCCTCCTATAAATGTTTTAGGACTTATAATATCCCTTCGTTTTATTAGCTTCTTGTAATTGGACTTCGCAATCTCTTCAGATGTTTGACTGCAAATACGATTTACAGACTTTTTAAATCTTTCTTTTAACTTCATCATTTTGCCTCCGAATAAACTTTCCCAATACCAATGTCGGTTTCAATAGGAATTCCAATATTGACAGCAGTGTTCATAGCTTCTTTTATTAAAGGGATTGCCTCTTCAATATATTTATCATCAATTTCTAATACAACTTCGTCATGGATTGTAAGCACAAGCTTCATATCCCACTCAGGATGTTTCAATATAACTTGTCTGACATTAACCATACCAAGACGAAGCATTTCTGCAGAATATCCTTGGATTTTGAAATTGAACGCTTGTCTTAATGCTCTCTTGCTGAATCCATCAAATCTCCTACGTCTTCCAGCATGATTAGTAACATAACCATACAGCTTAATTCTTTCTTCACAATCTGCAATTCCATCTTTAATTCCGGGATACTGATCCAAGAATTTATCAAGCAACCTTTTTGCTTCCTTGACAGACACTCCTATACTTTTTGATATTCCGTATTCAGTGCTACCATAAACAACCGGGAAGTTGAAACCGTTTTTACCCCAGTGTCTTTCTACTTTGTACTTTTCACGAGCAACCTCATAATCTGCATTTCCCTTGGTCATTTCATTTTCTGTGAGTCCAAGATCAAATAATAAATTAGCTGTCATTAGATGTAAATCCATGTCTTTTTCAAAAACTCTCAGAAGTGTAGGGTCTTGAGTTTCAAATGCTAAGATACGAAGCTCTTGCCCAGCATAATCAGCAACAATAAATGATTTACCTTCTGGTGTAATAAAACACGATCGACACTCTACATTGAGTACCACATTTAACTTTCTTAGATTCTGGAGATTGGGGTCCGAGGAACTTAATCGACCAGTAGCAGCTACAGTGTCATTGAATGAACATCTGATGCGACCATCCGGGCTTAATGACTCCTTCATTTTCACAGTGAATTTACCTTTTATATCAAATGCCATACGATATATAAGTAGTTCACGACAGAATGGATATTTTTGAGCTAAACCACCGAT
>LAZR01000512.1_pt1 | contig 30472 bp, 44 predicted proteins | sample 329461 | NCBI WGS metagenome assembly LAZR01 (sample SAMN03002196, study PRJNA259156) | marine sediment metagenome | biome: sea floor; feature: Hydrothermal impacted sediments; material: marine sediment; isolation source: Loki non-amplified sample from Loki's castle hydrothermal vent sediment ...
AGACTGGAACCTCGGATGCAATAGTTACTATCACCTCATCCGGATGCGGAATAGCATTTTCAGAAAGTTTCATTTGTCCAGTGGCTGCATCGAAGCTGATACCAGCTATTGCATCATCTAAACGAGTAACATCCACTATTTTATCACCGCTCCACAGTTCACGAAGCTGCCCGAGCATTGAGCGATACACTGCACTAACCCCGAGTGCTATACCTTTAGCTGTCGGTCCTAGTGGAATATTCCCAATCTCGAACAGTGTCCCGAGTCCTGCAGCGGAATCCACGCGCCCGGGGGCATCCCCCCTCAACATCTCCGACTGGGCTGCTATCTTATCCATGAGACCTACACCCAGATCAATCAATTTAACCGGGAGTAAGCCAGAATTGACTGGTTTAATATTATATGGCTTGACTTCCGGAACTGTCCAGTCAGGTTCAAATCTTGCACGTTTCAGTCCATCTTTCCCGCGCATAATTTCTGCGGGCATGCCATTTGTGGTAGGTTCCATAAGAATACCGTACAGATCCCACTCCTGCAGATTCTGGTACTGGCGGGATATAGAATACTCAAGTTCAGTATTTATGGAGATTAGGCTATCTATGAAACTGCGCCCCCAGAAACCGCCAACAGGAGTATCACTTATGACTGAAATCGGTTTATGGACCCTATTCTGAGAATGGTTTGACTTATACAGGAGTTTTAACTTTCTTATACCAGAAAAGATACAATAGTCTGCTAAATACCCATCAGATGTATAAGTCCACAACTCAACAAGTTTGGTTAGGTCCATTTGGGTTTTGTCTTTTTTCTGTATTGTTCCCCCTATTGGATACCATGACGGGGAACTAATGTACATAGCATCCCCTGATATAGCAGTAGAGACTGTCCCCTGAAATCTAGAATCGGTTTCTGAAGGAACATGCCCGGTATCGGTGCGAACCACTTCTATTTCTCCGTATAATTTTGAGTTCTTACCGGGAGTAATTGATAATTCTTTAATCCACTGAGCAGGAACCCATCTAGTGCGTATAAGCCCACGGGTTTTGGTGGGATCCGTAACAGTTGGGGGTATAGGCACTATTTCCCATGGCATTATAGTATCGATGCCCATCGAATTTTCATCTTCCACCCAAAGACCAATACCTACGGTCCCGTATTGCAGAAGAGGAGGAATAAGAGCCATCTTGAGTTGTTCCGCTGCACTATCTGGAAAGGCTGCATCGAGTGCCATTTGAGCAATGCCCGACTTGCGCATCCCATCAAGACTGATACCTTTCCGTTTTATAGCAGGTCGTAAGTCTATATTCAATAATTGCCCGAGCTGCGCACGATACTTAGCGAGGATATACTCAAATATAAATTCAAGCTTACCGCTCTCACTCAGATACGAAACATTGATAGTACCTGTTTTGTAGTTTATATTACTAAAATTACGAGCACCTTTCATATACCAGTGAGCTATCCACCATCGAATAGCCTGCGGATTACGGCGCTGTTCCCCGCGCTGCAGAAGGGAAGCTGCTACCGCCTCTAACTGCAGATTATCTTTAGGTAATGGAATCGTATACATAATTAATCCTCAAACAGATAGTTATTAGTCGTACTAAGTTTGAGTTCTACGCAGCCGGGCCACAGACAATCTCCGCACTGTACTTCGTCCATCTCCGTTACTGTACTCCACTCCCATTGTATAATTATAACCATAGGCATAATTAAGCTTCCTCTTGTTGCTCCGGTTCTATACCAATTCCCTGTACTATCGTGAATGGTTTAGGCTTTGAATCTGTTTCTTTCTCGGCAGTGGGGGGTGGCACAGGCTCCTTTTTTGCCTCTGCAGAAGCAATGCCTTTGAGGCGGGATGCTACTACGGCAGTTTGGGCAGCTTCTTTACCGCCCTCGGTATAAGCTCTGTTGATCTGGAGTTCTGTGACCAATCCTTCCATAGAGGCCGCATTTTGTGTGATTTGTCTCATTTGGGTCTTGATTATCTTGAACAAGACAATCGTAACTGCAACAATTACTGCGACAAGTGCTAAGGTAACTATTGCCAGTAGGTTAGCCAATGACATTCGGTCGTCTCCTTAATGCGAATTTGCTCTTATTATTGTATGCTTTTTCGTAAGCCTTGTCAATCAAGGTTTCTATCTCTACATCAGACAACTCTCCCATATCGATTCCAGAGAGTAGGGGCAACCCGGGAACCAGCGGTACTCCTGTTTTAAGCCTCTCAAGAAGGGTTGGGTTAGCATTCTCCGGTGGAGCATGGCCCATTCCTTTTGCATGGACTACATACTGGGCCATTGCTACAGTATCGATAGCATCGTCGTGGCGAAGGAGTTCAAGGTCGATTGTGAAATCGTGGGTCTGAGCATACAGCATACTGAAGGGATATTTGTCTTTCAGATGGGCCGGATATTTAATACGACCGCTATAGAAACGTCGGTCCAATCCTGCGATCCGCTGACCCTTCGAGGTGTTACGGGGATATCGGATTGGATAGACGCGGGGCTGCCAAGCACTACCCTCATTTTGCACAGATTTCTTAGCAAAGAATTCATCTACAGAGTTCGCAAAAGCTATCTGTACAGATTCAGCTTCTATGCCTATGGCCTTGGCCTGCCATTTTTGGCTATAGCGATAGATATTCTCAATGAGGATTGCTTCCCTCGCCCGCCCCATCCACATATCAAGCACCCACATTATATTATGCTGGTCGTAACCGAAGACACCCAAACAGGAGTAGTCATGGTACTGAGAAAGTCCAGCAGCATAATCGAAAGTGGTTATGATGAACATTTTACTAACGAGTTCGTTGAATGGTTTTGAGTTTTTGAGCCATTGTGAAGGAGTAGCCTCTGCAGAATCACCATTTGAATTCTGTTGCTGGTTCTCAGCGGAGGTGTCTGCAGAGGCCGAACTTTTATTTTTCTCGTACCATGTTATTTTGTGTTTGTTAGTGCGGGGAGCTTCGTGGTTCCACGGAATCAGGTCGGATTCATCAAGATCGATTGTGTATTCGTTGCGTATAGGATGTACCTCGAACATACGCCCGGCTTCGGATGTTGGGGAATTCTGGTATTCTGCCGAATTATGAACTATAGCCCCCTCAACTAAGAAATTACCCTCTGTTTCGATGTCATAGACTGTTGTCTTTTCCTTCTTCCTAGTAATCTTATAAATTTTTGTGTGTTGAATACCATCTCGAAAATAGCCAACCTTGGATGCTCTTATTCTCTTTATTTCGTCGTAGATTCGTAGGCAGTAGAGAGGACGGCACTTGTACTCTCTACCCCATATGATTTCAGTATGCTCCGATTTTAATTTAGTTAGGCAAGAAATGATACCAAATCGTGCGAGTACCTCTTTTATATCGAAAAGTAATTGCCGACTTACGCTATTAGCAGATTTTTTACCTGCAGTTACATAACCGTCTCCAGATAGATATCCTTCTAATAAAGCCATGAAATTTTCTCTGTTAAGTTGTTTAGTTTCTGTAGTAAGATGTTTCTCCCATGACCTGCGACCGAATTCTTTAACCTTAGCTGTTAATGCTTTGCTGCCAATACATAAGTGTAATGCCCTATTACCATAACGTATCCTACGCAGTCCTTTTAGTCCTTTCCATTTTGTAGTTTCTAGCCAGTCTCGTGTTCTCTCTAATAGATGCCTTTCGTGCGGACCGGCACAGATGTTTACCGTGTAATGGTCTTTAGGTGGCTCCCATTGACAATGCCCCTCGGCTAAATACCTACCTACAAACCACCAGTACTCTTTTTCCTTTCCTTCATCTAGTTCTGTATAATCCACAGGGAAGAGACAAAAATCATTCGTGGTTAGGTCCTTGGCGCATACCCATTCTGGTTTTGTTAGAGTTAAGTCTACAGGATTATTACTTCCGGTAACTGCCTTGTGTTTATTAGAATGGTTATGAAATCGATTTCTATACCAAGTTTGTCTATATACTAAGAAGGGATGATCATTACTACATTTAAGTACGCAATCATTCCCGTGTAAGCGGATATGATATATTTCCTCTACGGTGCGGTTTCCTGTTGATTTTATTTTTATGGGATTTCTATCTTTATCCAATACTATGTCCCCCCGCCGTAGATCGGATATTACGCTCCTCCCCATAGGGGTATAAACCTCTGTATCTCCCGTAAAGCAAAAAGCAGCGGGGCCTATTTCTGCACGGCGGGCTTCTAGGACTTTAACGGGCCATTTCTCTTTCCATAATACAGATACTTTGTTGGCTTGCTCTGCATTGTAGCCGATAGCGCTGTAGATTCGGCGGTTCCAGAACTCGAAACGTGAATCGTCACCCATCACTGCATTAAATAGAAAGGAACGACGGTTTATGAGAGTTCCAATCCAGAAAATTGCGGAGCCGTGCTCAAGCATGGGGATTATCTGGCGGAACAGGATACGCTCGAATTTTTCAAGTAGGAGTTGAGAGGACTCTTGGGAATTTGATTCGGGGTCGAATTCAGGGTCATCAAGGATAAACAGGCGGGGACGCATACCACGCTTTTTGCCCATGACACTTATGCCTTGTAGGACTGCTCCATTGTTGAGGGCGAGGTGATGATGATTCCAGATCGCTTGTCCACGTTTAGGTTTCTGCTCGCCAAAGTCGTTTATGATATAGGGGTTTGCTGTCATCTGCTGAATGAAGGTATCGAAACGGTCTTCTACAAGACTATCGGTTGCTAAACCCATCGTTATACTGTAGTACGGGCGGGTGAGAGCCAAAAATAGAGGACATTCCTTACCAATGATTGTAGACTTAGCAGATCCGCGGGGTGCAGCCTGCGAGTTACGAGCGAAGCTTCCGAGGTCATGTACCATCTGATAATGCATCTCAGGGCTATCAACGAAGCCACCGCGATAGAAGGATTCACCAACTGGGCGCAGGTAGGTATTGCGGAAGAACTCCCATGCGATGACGAGTTTCTCGGGAGTAGATTGGTCCATCACAACTGATAGGCGGGCCTCACGCTGCTCCGATTCACCAAGAGAACCGTAATGCGCCGGAAGCGGCCAGAACGGATTGCTATCATCCGGAGGATGTGGAAACACAGAATTTTCAGTTTTTGTTTTCATTAATCGGGGCTAGGGTTACGAACAAGGCTTCGGGGATGCGGCTGATGGACTGGAAGAAGGCGATTGAAGTTGCTACTTCTGCTGTCCACGGTAGATTTTCGATATTGTCATCCATTACCATAATGAGTGCAGGCCACAAAGCAAGTAGAGTTGCGTCTTGGGAGAGGAAACCATACACGAGAGTCTCGACGGTGATACCCCTCTCTTTAAGGAGGTCGCACCACATCTGAGGCGGAGGACAAACACGGCCTTGGTTGGTACTGGTCATCACTGCAATATGCTGCAGGACGAGTTCCTTGCTCCATGTATTGAGGATGTAATCGCGGAATTTAGCGAACAGAGGAAGCTTCCTTTCCATCTCCTCAATAGCTTTACGAATTTGCGCCTCCGGGACTACTAATGCCGGGGAACATTTCTGAGTGTTCGCTTGCGGGGGGCCTGTGTTGCTGGATTCCGTTGCCGGTTCCTTTGCTGGAGTTATCTCTGTTTTGATCGGAGTGTGCTTTATGTTCACATTCGACAGATTCGGTGGAGTCTCCATTGCCCCTGCTATGTCCTCCACTTTCTCCTTGCTTATCCCCTTGCTCTGCTCTGGGTACTTCCCCTGTGTGAATATCTCCCCCGGGAGTGGATTCTGCGGGTTGGTCTGGTTGGTGCTCCGGGGACTGGTCTTCTTTGGGTTTTGGTTCTGTTTTGTCATTGGGATTATCTCCTTCAATAGCTTCATTTTGCGTTGCTTTTTCGGTTGTATTTTTGGTTTCATCTTTGAGGCGATCAGAAAGCATGAACTCGGTGGTGAATTCGACCGACTCTCCATCTGGGCCATAGGGGAGGCGGCGTTTGGCTTTTATGAACTGACCCGATGCAATAAGGGCATCTTTTACGAGGGTGCGGAGGAAGCGGATAGCTTGTAGTTGGTCTTTTGGGTTTTCTCCATCCTGAGCTATTGCTACTACAGTTGCAGTTTCCTTATCAGGGGTCCAGCCGTATTTCTCAAGGCGTTCTATGACAGAGATGGGATTGGTATAGTTAATGAGCATATGAAGCTGGTCCGGGGATAGCTTACCAATGAGATTGGGAATATCCAAGCCCCGAGGTTGATCTTCAACAGGTTGTATTTGGTTATCGGGATCCATATCTATCCAATAGAGCTTTGAGATAACAAGCTACACATAGTATAACATATTCATACAGAGGTAATTTAACACAGCCTTTGTAATCACATTTTTGGCATCCTTCCCCATGGCAGCATCGGCATTCGATTTTCATCTTTGCCTCCGGATTGAGAGCCACAGTAGGACTATACAAATAACTATTGCTATGTCAAGAAAAATGTTCATTATTTCCCCTTCAGGGCTTGCTCAAGGCCGCACTCACACTTAAAACCCTTCCAACCTCGTTTTGCCAACCAATCCGGACAGCTCATACCATGCTTGCCATATTTTCGCAGTGCCTCTTTGGCCTTGGCAAGCTCGGCTTGTAACTGCTCGTAATTACCTTGACTTAGGCTTAATAAATTTCTGGATGTGTCATTGGCTCTATTAGCTTCTGCAAGCTCGGCTTTCAGCCTCTTGTTTTCGGATTGCTCAGATTTTTCTGGTAGCTCGCGAATTGCATCCACCAAACCTTTGTCTCCGCTGAAGACCGCCTTTGCCAATTCTTCGACTTTGTGATTATCGTCATTCATTTTGTTCTCCTTCCGGATGTAGCCCGAACCACTTCTGTTTCCATTCTTCGCGTTGATCGTCGGAGGCCATGTCCCAGTATACCTTGGAGACTCCATATATAGGCTCTCCATCAGATGAGTTGTTTTTAGGACCGGGCTTGTGCTTGGCCGGGGATTTGCCGGAGCGCACCGCACGTGCGTAGGAGGCCGCACAGATTTTGCACCAACTCGCCAGCCGGTCCTTATTATGAGGAGCCGGAGAGAAATATTTGCGGGTGGCAGGCTTCTCTGCTTTACATGCGCCGCTGCATATCTTTGCTTTTGGCTCTGAACTCGATTCTTGGCCGCTATCGTCCATATTTTAGCTTACGAACCATTTCTAACTTATTAACTTACTAACTTATACGTAAGTTACTTTAGCATAAAAATCTCGGCTAGTCAATATAAAAATGCAGAAAATTTGAGAAATTTTTGTTTAACTTACTAACTTACGAATTCGCGCAGGGTGACGGAGGGGAGGGGTCAACTTCATTAACTTACGCGTAAGTTAGTAAGTTAGTAAGTTAGAAACGAGAAAAGAACTAACACATATACAACATCTAGTGTATATACTTATATATACTACTATATGTAGTATGTTAGGTATGCGTGTGCCCTACCCCCCTTGGCAATTCGTAAGTTAGTAAGTTAGAGAAAAAATGTGGGTTTTTAAGCCAGAAATAAGGGGACAGGGAATGCCTCTGCAGAGGTAGGAATTTTGTGACCTTTAGTAGTATATATACTACGAAAGGCGGGGTTTGGTATGTTGCATGCGAGATGGAATGTAACAACGGATGTGTTGGCAACGGATCTGTGGGGTATGGTATGGGGTGAAGGGGCGCTGGGGAGTACCACGTGAATTTTTGCTCGAACTTTCGCTCATGGGTATTAAAACGCCTGTGTCCTTTCCCTATACTACTACTCAAACATCAGGGGGCCGAGGGGGGGGTCCGATAATGATAGCCCCTGCAGTGCTGTATCGCATATGTAGTCCGATAACAGTTGTGCGAAACATGACCGCAGCAGTGGGTTATCGGACGTACATACCGTTATCGGACGTATCACAGTGTGTTATAGGACGTGTGGTTATAGGACATACGTTGCGGATAAACGATGTACGGAATGTTGTGGATAGGTTTCATCAGGTATTGAGTAGCGCAAAAGGAAACGCGCTCAAGTTTGTGTGCTCAAGCGCGCCTCCGAGAAGAGGAGTATCAGAGTTCGATTATCAACTGCAGCTTCTCATGTGCAAGGTCGCTATGGTGTTGGATAGTTTCCTGCAGGGCAGCATACAAGGAATCGGCTTGGCTGATAAGACGCGCGGATTCTGTTGCCCGTTCTATTTCGGCAAGGTGTGAAAATAGTTGTTTGAGTAATGCGTTCATTATTGGACTCCAAATACATGGGGGGACTATGAGTTATCGGACTAATCCTTTGCCGGTGCTACGTAGTCGGGATTTGGAATATAAGCGTTCAAACCTACAACTACTGGTTGCCCTTTATGCTGCGCTGTGGTAGCACGATTGCCCCCAGACGTAGCAACAATAATCGACTTCGTGCTTTTACTAACATGCGAATCAACCGGCACGGTCACGGTCAACACATTGTCCTTGATAACTGCTTTTACTGCCATGGTAATACCCCCAAAAAAAGTAACATTATTCGACTCGATTTACAATACCGGACTATACGCCAAGTGCAAACAGGCAAACAACATACAACATCAACAACCCAAATCCCACAACCTGCAAATAGTTTATCTGATACATGATTCTGCCCCCAAAAAAACATTTTCTGTTCTGCCCAAAGTCTAACATCGAAAATCGCGATTGCAAATAAAATCCGGTATTTTTTTCAGATACTTTTATCGGACCTTACCTTCCTATATACGCGCATGGGTGTGTCCGATAACATCCCATCCCCCCATCCCAGTCCGATAACTGCCCCGTCCCATAACCATCAAGCCCCATCCTCATCCCCAAGACCACGTGAATTATCGCTCACACCCTCATGCATACCGTTACGGATTATCCTCCGCACTCTTAGCCCCAATCTGTATCCCACACATCGTAAATCGTATCTGTTTCATCTTGCGCCTTCTTCTGATTCTGTTCGTTCATTCATTCTCTTAGTACAGGCATTGACATCATCACAAGCACAATCTATACACCTGTACTCCCCACAACCGCAATAACACAACTCTTTCGGCTTATCATGCTTCTCACACACCGGCAGTAGATTATCGTCCGCAGGTAAAACCAGAATCAACATCTTACTACCATATTTCCTTCGGGTAGAGGCAAGAGCTTCCTCGACATCCCCAAATTCCAGTATCTCACAATCCCATCTTCCCCAGACAGTCTTACGAGTCATTATCTTATATGCTTTCAGCATACCCATCATAGTCCCCTTAACACAATGCCAATAACACCGGCAACACTAAACCCCAAAACATTTCTCGATACACGATTCTAACCCCCGTAGAGAAAAATGATTTTTTTTCGCCCCACAAAGCATAACGCAAAAACCGCGCTCCGCCAAATTATTTTTTTAATTTTTTTTCTCCCCCCACCCTACCTGTTAGCACAACCAGTTTTCTCCAGCACATATCACACCAAAACTTGAACCGGTATAGTGTCCCAGTAGTCTTGGTGTAGTCCGGTATTATCTTTTCCCCGCAACAATTACATATCGCTACCTTGCGTCTCATTACCCAATACCCCGCAAATTACTACTCAAATTACTGCTCGGTCGCCCTTATCACCGAAACGCTCGACAACTGCGCCGCCCTAATCAACAATATCCTATGCTGATTGAAGGCAGGCCGCATGTCATCAGGTACTTTATCAAGCACAATCGTCCCGTTATCCCAATGCGCGATTAAATGCCCACAACTAACCAGATTGTTCCCATCAGACCGTAACCCAGTAGGCGGTTCTTTCGACTCACGGTGCAAAAAACTAATAACAATCTCCATATTCTGTGTCGCCATTACTCTATACCCCCTACTGTTAACTCCATTGCTAACAAATTCAACATTAAATCCGACTCGACCTCAAATCCCCTCAGCCACTTCGTAAACTGTGCCAGCATAAACCCTGCCGCTACGTTCGCACAATATACCGTACTCTTGGCCGTACAAGGCGCGGGATGTGCCTCTGCAGATTTGAACAGTGTACTCTCATAATCCTCGATACTGATACTGTATTCGGTTATTCCGCGCATCTCCCTGTTACACACAGTCAATACCCGCAGAGTCTCGGCAGCCATCCTACCATCCACAAAGAATATACAATTATCCTTTACACACTTGAAGATGAACCCCCGTACCTCAATGTCATCGACACACACAAACACCACGTCAACCCCCGCTGCATCAGCCCTCGTAAATTTCTTCTTATGTGAATTCAACTCCAATTCAGAATTGATATTCAATAACTCTGGGCCTAACACAGATACCTTGTACCAGCTTAAATCAGCTTCTTTGTACCCCTGCGTAACCACGTTTGGTAAACTCACAATATCAGGGTCGATAATAACAATGTTTGTAGCCCCGATAGAGGCCAACTGTAACGCAACCTGCCGCCCTATCGCGCCTACGCCCACCACCATGCACCGCAACCCAGCGATTTTATCGGACGGAACAATCGCCGCCTGCCTCACATACCTATCACCACCATCATTTGTACCCATCACATTATCCCCTTAATCTTAACCACACGGGTCATCATCATCGTCAGCGAATCCAAACTTTTCATCCCACTCATCATCTATTGTCTCATCAACGCGACTATCGGCGTAATTATACCCATCAATATGCAGATTATCCACATTCTCTGCAAGTTTCTCTAATTCCATATAATACTCTTTGTTATCCATCAGCATCAGATTTTCCCAGTCATCCTCCGTCAGCGCCAGTTTCCCTACCTCTGTCTCCCGTACAATCCGTATACTACCATCCACCGCAGATACAATATCCTTTACCTCGCCGTATCCTGCAGAGGCAATAGGGAATCCCCAGTTAGTCATAGTCACCTTCTCATCATATTCTGCGCCCCACAGTTTCCTGTACTCATCCGGTATGTGCATCTCAGTCAATACCTTCACAGAGATAATCGTTTTGGATTTCGGTCCGATATTATACTGCAATCTGGCATATGAAGTGCCATCACCAGCAACAATACACATTACAGACCAGTGACATTTCCCGAATACACGCGCAAAAGTATCTTCATCTATACTGCTCGGAGATGGGCCAAATGTCGGGTGCGTATGGATCCATATCCGCCCAAACTGTTCCGGCTTCAGTCCCTTATCCACACAATCATCGAAGTAATCAGCTACCCCGTTATCATCGAAGTTTGCACTGGCTTGTGATACCTCTTGCTTAACCACAACAACATCCTTTACCAGCAGCAAATCATCCTTGTCGGTTATCCCGAAAAACCCTATCTCATTCTGGGTCTTATCCCTCAAGTGTGTTAGTTTCATCCAGCACAGCTGGGAGAACCTCAGACTCAACTTCGTCACGTCCGGAATCTTCGGCCATGTTTTCAATGGTACAGTCGCAGATGACTCCGCTGTTTTCGCTGGTAATGCGGCATTGGTTACTGCACTCTGCGCCTTCACCTGCTGGTTGTGTATCTCCGCTTGCTTGTTGTGTTTGTTCTTCTTGCTCCTACTCATTAGTATCATCCTCAAAATTATAGTTAACAGCATCATCATCTTCTGCAATACACGGTTTACACCATGTTACTTCACTCTCATCCTCTTTATACACACCCTCCACTACGCAATCGTTGCATACAGTTTCACTGCAATTCTCACACTTAGCCATATTCTCATTATCACCAAAACGCCCTCCGCACACAGAACACTCGTAGAAACAATCTGGACAATATCCCTCAACAAAGTGGTCACCAACACACGTAGTACACATTTCCTCCATACAACCAACCTCAGCGCACTCTTTTATGCAGTGTTTGCATACTGTAGTGCCACACTGTTCACATATTACACCTATACCATAACAGGTCGAGTTACTACAAATCTCGCAGCAAAACGCACAATTTCCACAGTAGTTCTCACTACAATGTTCACAATAGTAACTTTCCCCATTAGGCACCCTATCTCCGCACGCTGCACAACTACAACTCTCCCCGCCTTCGCCCCACTCATCCATCTTGATATACGCACCAGACGGATAATAAGTCTCCATCACAACCTTGACAAGTATAGCAAGATTGAATATATCCATATTCCTAATCGCTGTTTGTATGGCCACCTTAGCATTACCCTCACACAACTGCCCATCCGATACGTGGGGGTGGCACACACCATCATCACTATCTCCACCACTCCAATTCCCCTCACATTCCTCTATACAATAATGTAAGCCCACCACCCCGACTAAGCCAGAATGAGCAGCTATACATATATCGAAACGACCCAACTCAATTTCCTCAAATACTATATTATCCGTCCTTAGTATTACAATAATTCCACTATGGTCTTTCCTTACCTGCATCACACCAAACTCATCTGCCAAACTCACTAAATCTTCATATATACTCCGCACAGTAACAGGAGTCGCGCAGATTATATCCTCTGAAATCTTCTCTAATTCACCTACTCCCCCCACCATCTCTGCGTATAATCTCCCGAACCTTCCTCTACTCACAACAATTATCTCTTCTATATAACTTTTAGGGTACATAATCCGCCCCGAATCCAAGCCCTTAACCAGAACATCTGCGTGGTGCTTCATACGCGGTAAGGAATTACATTCCAGTATTTCCTCCGAAACAGCAGCCGTATTGTCCGCTATCCCCCGTATACGCTGCAGTCTCACTTTATTATAGGACTCAAAGAACGCAGTAGCGGCTCTCCATAAAGCCTTATTGTATCTCCACTTGTTCGGTGTCTTTTCTTCACCATACACAAACATACTATACCCTTTCTACCTCAACAATATACACATATATAATAGCGGGGTACATCCTTGTACCCTGTTTTGGAGGAATCACTACTGGTCTTAGAGGATAGACCCCCCGTCTATCTTCTTCGGTGTTATTGATACTTTGTCCAAGTTCTGCAGGACATAACTTGCCGAAGCCGGTTCCCTGTTGCAACGAATCAGGTAATTCTCCGGCTTGCTGTGCTCAGGTATCTGCTGGGCGAACAGCGTACCGAGAGTGGTTCCCTCTGAGACTTCAACATCATCAGCGAAACCACCCCCATCGTTGTTAATAAATCTTACTCTAATCATACATCACCTCTACAAAAAACACTATTATAATTTATTTCTATACAAAAACAATCAAGAACTCACCTTTTTTGAGGCTGAACCTCACCAGTTACGCGCCATTAGCGTCACCCCCCTTCGCACCCAGCAAAAATGCCAATGACCCTGCTAATGCCCCGCAGAGGAATATAACAATACACCCTAATAATAAATCCATAATATCCCCTTTGTGATTAAGTGTCCGGCGCGAGTTTTTTTCGCGTTTCACCCAAAGCATAACAAAAAAATTTTTTATTGCAAGTAAAAAACCTAAAAAATAAAAAAATAAATAAAAAAAACTTATCGGACGATTCCTTTTGTAGGATACAGAATCCCCTACACAGAATCTATAAAAAAAAATCCGCCTTACCACGTGAATTTCTACTCGCATTGCGCAAAAAAGAGCCTCTGCAGAAGGCAGGGGGACCTTTGTAACCTGCAGAGGCATGAGAAGAGAGAGAAGAGAAAATTTAGATTGTCTTTAATCCATGTCATCATCCCGAACTAACAAGATATATGGGCCATCCCCGGTGCAATACCGTTTGAAGGATAAGAATTCTCTCCTAGCATGAGATCCTAGGTATAGCTGCAGAAAAAGCCTCTCTGCTGGGGGAAAGGGTTTTTTCATTTTGACTTTAATATATCTATGCTCCCCTTCCGATGCAGATGGTTTAATTATAAAGGTAGAATCCGTAAGCTCATCTAGATCATCTATGCGATCCTTGAATAGTACAAACTCTGCCTCGGAATCAATATCAATCAGTAAAGTATGATCATCTGCCTCTATAACAACCATCCCAGCGTCTTTTGCGAATTGAATAAGCTCTGGTTGTGACATTGAAGAACGTGTACCGCTGTCTAAATCACTCCATTTCATACTAATGTCCCCTTTCTTAGATTATCGGATAGCTCCGCATCTCAATTTTCGGTTGTTCCAGATTAGTCCCATTTTTATGCGTACCCCAAAACGGCCATATAACTATTTTCAATGTCATCATAGGCCGAGCCGGGTAGGCGGCCATAGATTCATAAGTACTCTCACCGGGATCGTGGCTAAGTAGCCAACAGCCGGGATTACCTGCGTACCTGTGCCGTACATACGGGCGCTCGGGCAGCTTTCCTCTGTTAGGTAGGTAAAGCACTGGTTTAGGTGCGGCAATACAGAACGAGTGGGTATGCCCAGTTAAGCAAACATCCATATCATCCCATTCTTTTAGTATAGCACCGAGTTTATTCGGCTCAGCCCCATCACTCCTACCGCTACCGTATCCATGCCTCATATATAATTTAATTGTAGAGGACGCTCCGCTTTCCCGCGTGAACTTAAATCGTATCATAGCCTCGTCTGTTAGATTCCGTACGTCAAGCATAGTGCATAATGCGGAATGTACATTAACATTCTGTTGGGTCTTCATAGACTTTTCGTGGTTGCCCTCGAGAGCGCCAATGATGTAAGGCTGTATAGGTTCAAGTAACTCTGCAGCATGTTTAACCTCTTGAGTAGAGATATTACTGAGTATCTCAGCTACTGTAACAGTCTTCTTTGGCTCGAAAAACCAAGCAGCAAGCTCGTTGAAGTCAAATCTGCGTATATCCTTTGGGTTGATAGCATTTAACTGATCTCCCCCCAACAACACCCTTACATGCCGTCCGGGTATCTTCTTTCTACGGATAATTTCTGCTATCTGTTTCTTAATAGCCTTCTCATCGCAATTTCTCTTTCCAACGTGCATGTCGTAAAACGGAAAAATCTCTACCCTATCACTCCGTCCTTTGCACTGGATTATTTCCTCGTGAATATACATCTAACACCCTTTCGATTTAAGAATTTATTTTTTTCTCTTAGGTCTCCTGTACCCCAGCCTCCACAACAGCCTCGCTATTTCTTCGGAGGCCCTCTCAACATTTTCCTCATGCTTATTCCATTCTTCTGCATGTAAGCACTCATGTATTATAATCGTTAACTCTCTCAATGTAAAGGGACGCGCCATAATACTAATAGTGGTCCCCGGGTCTATTTCGCACATACCATCGAGATCGTGACAAAAAGCGATCCCGTAAACTATTTTATTCAGGGTTGCGGTCTTGACCATTTCACTTCTTAATCCAATAATTATAGATACCATTACCAAATGCAATCGTATACCATACCACTAACAGCAAAAGTAAAAACTGCTTATTCACAATAAATACATAGGCCCAGAATGGCTCAGAGCAAAGCCCAGCAATATGCCCCCACTTGGCAAACCGCTTCACGCTTAATAGTGCAATCGCCAGCCCACCTAGCACAACAATCATTATTTGCGCAATCAAATCCATTTACTTATCCTTTCCGGTTAGGATTTCATGCAGCATTCCCATTGTATTGAATAGCTCCGCGCACAGGGATTCTTCGATCCGCTTTGAGTCTTCTTCACTTACAATTTCTATCTTGGCTATCTCTTTACGATGGAGCCGCCATGTCTCGAAGAAGTGTCTCCATTTACTTTTCATATATACAATAATTGGAATCCCTTTCTGCCAATTATCGCTATCCCTTAACTTCCCATCAGCTTGCTTCCTGTGCTTGTGCATATAGGCCGCGTATCTCTCTATTACCAAAGGACTTAAGAATCCTTCGTAGTCGTATTTCCCTTCTTCTGTATCCCGGGTTGCCCCACCCTTAAACTTTCTCATGGGTTAGCTCCTGAAATAATTGTAGAAATAAATGCTCCGCCACCGTCGGCGCGAATGCGTTAGTAAATACCATTTTGAAATCCCCGATATTCTCTAGCCCAAATTCCGAACATCCTTCCCATCCTTCGACCCCCTGCGGTAACAGCTTCTTGGCCTCTCTTACACACAAATACCAATCCACCTTTTTTAGTTCTCGGCAGTAAAATTTTTCTTCTACTAGCCCAAACCTCTCAGCTATACAACTAAGTATCCCCCTCTCCAAAGCAATTATATTTGGCAATCTATGCTTAATGGGGGTTGGGATATCAGTCAGATATGCTTCCCCGGCATCGTGCAGCAGCCCATATATAGCAAGCTCCTTATCTAACAAGCTCGCCGTATTCGTACAATGCTCCGCTACAGAAAAAAATTCAGTTAAGTGACCGCCAAACCTGCACGTATTCGATAGCGCATGGGCGATATCCCTAATATCAATCACCTCAGGGGTTGGCTCGAACACATTAAACCTCTTACCAGTGTATGTTCTTATCCAGTCAATCATCGTCTCTCATCCTTTCAATTTTTTAGGTATATGCACACCTTCCAGCAATTTACATTCCTTCATCAGGTTATAGGTTTCCTCAGTTAATCTATATAGTTCAGATCCCGCCTCTCCTGCAGGCTCAATCTCTACTACTTTACTATGAAAATACTGCACCATAATCTCTTTCAGCAATCCCGGCTTCACCCTGCACAGATTCGATAACTGCACCAGCGACATAGCAGATCTAAGCGGTCCCCTATTATACATCACCTGCACAACCCTGCGCCTGCTAATCGGTAGCGTGTCCAACACTACCCTCCGCACCAGCTGTAGGTCTTCCTTATCCACTGTATCCCTGTTATCAGAAATGGCCCGAGACCTCGCTAACTCTACCAACTGCTGCGTAATCCGGCTCGCCAACTCCGGCTCCACGGCCACACCAGCAACAGCTGAGGTCCTGAGTATCGCCAGTATATCAGCCAACACAATAATTATATGCAGGCACTTCTCATCAACCTCCGGAATCGGCAATTCCCGAATACACTTCTCTCTTAACTTTTCAATCTCCCCGGATACAGTCGCTCTCAACTTCGCTCTCCACACGTCCTTATCGGCCATTGAATCAAATATATGCCGTGCAAATGCTCGCCTCTGCAAGAAAGTCATCGGCACTCTGTTCATCCGCACCGACATAAATCTCTCTCCCAGCTGCCTGTGAGACTCGCTGTGGATATCAATCATATCAGTGACTGCAGCAATTATCCCAAAGTGTGCCCAGTACTGCCTCAGTCCTACCTTCCCAGATGCTTTACAATAGTACCCATCGAACATCGCCCTCAAGTCACCCATAATTTTATCGACCAGCTTCGGGTCATGCTTCAATAAGTCAGTTAAATCCTTCAGTATCAGTACCTTCTTATCCAGCCGATTCAGCAGGGAAGGATCCTCATCATTCTCATCATTCATTCCACTTGTCAAAGAGTTTTCTGTCAGGCTATCCACAAACTCCACGTGCTCGTATCCTTCCATGGTACGTATGATTTCTGTTTTCCCGCAACTGGGAGGGCCTATAACATAGAACCACAGAGGCTCAGTAAATTTAGGATGAAACGTACTCACCAGCACAGCCGTATAAACATCAATAGCTGCTATATCATCATCCTTTAACCTGAGCCGCTGCTGGTATCCATCCCGAATATTCTGCAGAGGCGAATCTGTCACTCAGTTATCCCTATTGGTCTTCTAGCCTTGTTATCTTCTTTTTGGCCTCTGTGAGTCTCTTATTAACTTCTCGTAGCTCATCCTTATAGTAATTAGCCCGAAAAACAGCAGCATCCATGTCCTCATGCGACGGAGTATCGGCGAGAGCCTTTTTGTATTTAGCAAGCTTGGCTTGGAGTTGTTCAATTTTATCTTGTGTTGCCATAGTCTGCGAAATGTTATGTTTATCGCTACTATAGTTGCCCATTTTCTCTATTCCTTATTTGGTTTTTGGTTTGCCGGTTCTACGAGCGTACTCTATAATGACTGATCCGAGCCGAGCTTTTCTCTTTTCCCGTTCTGCTTTCTTTGCAAGGCGTTTCTTTTCAGCTTCGGCATACCCGGCCCCGTGCCTAAGCATACGGGCAGTGCGAATCAGCCCACCAGTCTTGCGAGTTTTCCGTATTTCCTCTACTTCCTTACGCTGTTCTGCTTCTTCCTGCCTTCTAGCTGCTTCTTCTGCTACCTGCTTCGCCTGCTCTGATTTCTTGCGTAAGATTTGTCGCATTCCTTCTGTAATCTTCTTAGCCATCTGACTTACCCTTCATACAATTAGCTAACTTCGACTGTACTAATAGTTCTCGGGTCAGTGCTGGAACATTAAAAATATAGTACCGCTGACGACTTACCTTACCCCTGACTTCCTCGATATACCCCGGGGTATGGTAAGGAGCCTGCATTCTTATTATATCAGATGGGGTCCACACCTGCTTGGGAATATAGATATTAAATCCAGTAGCCCTGCTTTCACATTTTACAGTCCCCAGCCACGTGATAGGGTCTCCCGTGCTGGTTTCCATCAAATCTGCTCCGATACTTACTAAATCCTCTAGTTCCTTCGGTCTCGTAAGTGTAATACATAAGCAACGGTGACATCCTATAAACTGGTTCTTAAACAGCTGCACTACATGACCGGGCCACAGATGTCCGGCATACAGATAGTGCCCCATTAGCTTCTTCCCCTGTTTCTGACTCAGGTAATGAGGCCGCAACCCAACTGTTCTTGGCTCCCCTATAACTGCCATTATTCAGCCCAGTAACATTTTCTTAATGAGTCAGCTACTCTAGTTATTTCCGGGTATAACCACCGCAAGAGCTTTAATCGTAAGCCTTTTGGTTTTGTTAAAGCAAAATACAACTCATTAGTATCTTTCTCTAATTTTCCCAATCGTACTGAAGCTTTTCTTTCTTCTTCTCTGGCTTTTTCTTCAGCACAAATACAAGGGCTCATGTCACAACCCCCACATTCATAACCGTTCATAGTATTTTCTCCTCAAATACTTAACCATATTAATCCTAAGAGTCCTATTGAAATAATAGTACCCCATACTAAACCTATTATCATTTCTTCAATCACTTTTTATCCCTGCCATTCTACTCCTGCGATGCTAATTCTTCCGGGGGGATATGAGAATTATCCCGCCTAGTTATTTCCTCGGCGTATAAATCAGCTAATTCAGAATTCACATTACGTTCTTTCTTGTATTCGGCGACTTTCCAGATAAAGAATGCTATGATTATCACTAATACCGCATAAGGTAGCCACTCTGCAAATTCATTAAAGAAGTGAATTAGGGCCATACCTCCGAATGCAGCCACTGGAACTATCCCTGCCCACTTAGAGGGCATCTTCAAGTAGCGCAGTACAGCTATGAGAACTAGCCCACCAAGGCCACAGATGAATAATATTCCGTAAAAAGGCGTTAAACTACCCACTAACTCATTTCGACGAGCCTGAGCCGTTTTAGCATTATTCGCAATAACCTCGGCAATAGGCTTGGCGGCATCTCCGTGCGCCTCAATCAGTACAGGCATGTTGGGGTCAATGACTATACTATTCGGGTCTGTACTGCTGAAGAAGTCCTTGTACTGAGCAGTAATCTTCACTGAATTGCGTTGTGGAGAACATCCACCCAAAAACACCACAATTATTACTACCGCGACAATTAAAAAGTTAAGAGCTTTCATTTTTGTACCTTTCAGCAATTCTTTCTTCTACTTTACCGTATCCGTTACACAATTCGCATTTATAAGATCCTTCACCATCCGTGAATTCTGAGTATGGTATTTCTCCTTTTCCTTTACATACCGGGCACTCGACCCCGTATAAGTGCAGCCAATTCCTGTCGTACTGCTCCTGCGGACACTGCATTGGGCGCCGTCCAGATCCTTTACTCATTATCCTCTCGTAAATGCCATAAAAGACATAGTAATGCTATCGACATAAGAAACAGTGACGGATTCATTTGGGTTGCTTTTCTCCGTAGTGAAATAGTATGGCCCCTGTGAAATGTATTACTGCTGCGATCGGGCCGAATGCCCACCACGTAAGGGGGATACATCCGATCATAAGTATTGCATCCAGTGATTTTTTCAACAAGCCGCGTCCGAATTTAGTAATCGTTATATGAAATACAAATATCAAAATCAACTCGGGGATGCCTGCAAGGATTGCCTCAGTAAACCAGATACCTTCACCTAACCACGGTGTTTGTATCATTTTCACTAAGGACATCCCGAATACAAAATGCAGAACAAGCAGAAGACCATACGCAGCTACGCTTGTTACATACCCCACTATCTGTAGATACTTAGGATTCAAATGCCTGAGACACCAAATTTCGATGTCTGACCATGTATCTTCGGCAAAACTTCTAAGTGACATAATCTGTCCCTTCATTAAATATAATTGCAAAAATCAGGGTCGGAGACAATGGTGAGGGGCCACGCTCCGACCCGTACAAATGGGAACTAATGTAGTATCTTACTCTGCTGCTGCCGCGCCCGCAACGCCAGCTGTTCCTGTGGTCGTGTCAACAACCTTCAGTACTCTGACGCGCCTGTACTCACCATCCTTCGTGGTGGTTACGCGTATCTGCACCACCTTACCTTGGGAAGCAAGAATGACCTTACTGGCCTCGGCAAGGCTTTTCTCCACTGCCTCAACCTGTTCCGGGGCAGCTAGCAGCTTCGCAAATGTCTTAACCATACCATACTGGGTCGGCTTACGCCACATACCAAGCATAAACTTCTTCTTGTCGATGGCAGGCATATCCGGGCACAGCAACTGACCGGTAACCCTCCATGATGGATTAGATTTGCCGCTTTCATCATCCTTAAAGGTGTCAGTTACTACATCAGAGATGAGGGCTACATACTCCCCATCGTCCGGCATCCAGTTGTCGAATGCCTGCGCCTGTGCGTAGTCAGCATTGTGCTCCGCAAGCAGACTCTCAAAATTCTGAGTACTCATACAGATTCTCCTTTCAATTCATTAACCGCGCGATTATAGTTATCCTTAAAGACCTGCCACCCGTCCACAAGAGGCAGTTCAAATCTTCCAGCCATGTTAGGTACACCTCTCTTCTTCCCCGGCTCCCCGTCCAGCGCCCTCATATCAAGATAGTAGGTTTCAACTACATCTACGTTGTCCCCATCCGGAACCTCTATATTGGCCCCGCTGGTGGGATGCTTTATAGTTTTCATCCGCTGCTGAGACTTAGCAAGGCGATAGAACGTCATCTCAAAAGATGCAAGCCGGAGTACTGACTTATACAACGAAGGGAAGAGAGCGGGTTTAATACGAAGCCTTTCTTTACCCTTTCTGTCGGTTATTTTTTCCTCGACTATGTGTCCTGCTATCGTCCATGCATAGCCTGCATTATTAAGCTCTCTAAGCCTGTGCATGAACCGATTCCTGAGCAAGAACCATCCATGCCCCTCCCTGCCATACTCAGCGATGTCCTCAATGTCCTTCTCATTGGCAATCCATAACGATAACATCCCCGCAGCTTCATCACCCGTATCAATGGCAACTCTATCAAAGGGTCTATTACCTGTTTTTGCATCGGCTATCAACTTAGCCAGTATCTTATCATAATGAGCGATGTCCCGGATAGGTATGCGTATTGCCTTCGGGTCGATAATACTATCAGAACCTTTTTCAAAATCTAGCACCATAGTACGGGGCGTACTATTTATAAAGGTTGATTTCCCTTCGTTACTCGGCCCAACAACCAGCATGTTTAGCTTCTCTGGCGGAGGAGGATTGTACCCAGCTACGGCCCCTAGGTCTGCGTATCCTGCTGGTATCTTCGGCAACTCATTAGGCTTGGTCTCTATCTTTGGATTTGGTTTCTGGTCAGTTTCGGTTGACATTAGATTTTTCCTTTTCTTTGTCCTGATGGTCAAGGTTCCCTAGAGTATACATCCCGCTAATCATATCAGGCCATATCCTCTGGTCACTCACACACAAGTCATAGAATACACAGGTCTTCTTATAGGCCCGGCAATAGCTTTTCGTAATATCCCGCGGGAAGTTCTCCGGCACTGCCTCTGCAGAGTACAGCCGTTTCATAGTCTCAAGGTCCTGCGCCATCTCCGGCGGTAATAGTGGTTCGCTGAATAAAATACCCATCGACCTGATGGGTGATGATTCTGTATTGTCCTTGTACCACTCCTCAACTCGCTTCAAATAATTTTCAAACTTAGGCTCCCCGGAGTAGTCCTTACGTATCTCAGATTGCCCTGCACGTGCACCGCGTTTGAATACGTGTGTATGGGTAGTAAAGTCCCTGTCGTATTGCCCAAACTGTATCCCCGGGGTCATCATGTAGTCAAGGATGAAACCAACAATACTGTTACCTGCAAACTTACCAAAATCGTGCAGATTTGTTTTAAGATATGCTTCGGCAAGTAGTCTGTACCACCGACACTGAATAGAAAACTCGTATCCGGTATACAAATCCTCAAATGGCAGGCTACTGGATTTCTCGTCCCGTATCCACACCTGCCCCGTCTCCGAGTCACCCTGTACATGGTCAAGTATACCCTTAGCCGGTAGCCCTGCAATCACGGCCTCGATTGTTTCTTCCTTGCAGAGGGTAACAAGTCTTGGGTTCGGAGGATAAGCTGCCCAGAATATCTGAGCCATCACCAGAGCCTTATGGTATAAATTTGTAATCTCCCCGGCCAGCCGCGCAAGATCCCCAGTCATGTCCTCTCCGTTTTCAATCTGCTCCACAAGGCGGTCTTGCATCTTACGTACAATCTCCCGCACCTTCTGCGTACCTTTAAGGCTGGGACCTTCCTTCTTGAGCAGGTGATAGAAGTCACCCAGCGTAGCAGCTGGCGCATACTGCCGAGTCTTAAGTCTGAGTCCCCACCTATACTTAAGTAGGTAGCACCGCTTGCACCGCATCCCACACCCAAATGACGATTGACTAACAGGAGCTTTAATGTCAGGTATTTCAGTCAGTTTCATAAGCTTATTTCTCCTGCATTTTACCCCTAGCATCCACTTGAATACCCATCCGGGGATACGCCGCCCTACTGAGGATGCATCTATGAAACTTTCCATCATAAAAGCGCATCAATATTTGCCGATCTTTGGTTGCTGGATTCGTAGCTACTAAACTCACATAGTTGCCCCCATCATTTCTCAGTTTTAATCCTACAACTGCAGCAACGTCTTTTTTGTCTTCCTGTTCAATTTCAAATCTCATTGGTATCTCCTGTAATAGTGCCGGGGAACTTAAAGTGAAAATCTTTCACGCAGTCCACCACAGCTTCGTTGAAAATTTCTGAGACTACAAAATCAGGAGGCACACTCTTTCCTATGACTACCGGAGTACCGTTCCCGATAAGTGTCAGCCTACCATCTACCATCTCTATGTTAATCATTCTTCAACTCTCTGGTATTTCAGTTAGGTTCATTGTAGCCAATTCTCCACCAAGATTGCAAGGTCTGCAAAGTTTACGTGGCCCCTGCCATCAATATCCCCGGGTGTCCAGTTCTCGCCGGATATGAAACTTTGATCGAAGTAAAAAGTAACGTTTTCGTCCCCATTGATTACACCAAGCCCACTAATCCTGCCATGCTGTACATTTACCACACCATCACCTGTAAATCCCAGAGTCCATGCACCTGTATTGACGAACTCTATAGACCCACCGCCAACTAAAAATACGTCCGAGTAGTACAGGTCCACATACTGCATAGTTTCTATCCGCCCCAATACCTGTAGCGAGACATCGTAACCCAACTCAACATATATACCTACCATCGTAGCTTCGGTAGGTACAATTAAGTCCTCACTAATCAACACCCCGAGAAATGGGTTTGTAGGCGGTCCAAGTGTCCAATTATTTGCGTCCCAATACCCATTTGGTTCTGCGCCGATGTACTCTGTTTCTATAGCACCTACCGACACCGCAACGAGCAGCATCAACACTGTAAAAATTTTAGCTACCATTTTATACCCTTTCAGTATATCCGCTCATTTATTCTTCTGGTATTATTACAACTTCCATTCCGATTTCTATATGGGGATAGGTGTAATCAACGGAGACAGTCTTACCAACCAAATCTTCTGGTGTTATGTCACTATCATGGAAATCTCCGTTGACCATTAAATCCACTCTATGCTCTTTGCCATTTTCATCTGTGCACTCGTGGTAATATTGCCCGACCCCATCAAGATATTTTCTTACTTTTAGAATCATTTGGCCTTCCTTAAAATCTTAATGTTCTATACTCATAGGAAAACTGAAAACATAAAAACCATAGTTTTATATACAAATGTATCTCTTTGTGCGGAATAAAAGAACCTCTTCTTCTTGCCTTACTATAGCGATATTTTACCGCAACTGGTAGTGCCCACTCAGCAAGTTCGGTACACGCATAGAATATGTGCTTTGGGTTTTTCATTTTTTGGTCCACGGTTCCCGGGGGCGTAGGATGATATAGATATCGTGACTCATTACGTCCGCCAGTTGTGTTAGTTTTGATAGCTGCAGGTCATCTGACTTAATCATCTGCCTGACTGTCTTCTTTGTTTCGCCCATTCTCTCGCCTATATCAGATTCTGTTATATCCAAATCCTTCATCAGCATAGACAATGCTTCGGATAGATTCGCGCGGCATCTCTCGTATGCTGCCTGTCGCCTACGTCTTGTCACCTCTGCGGGGTCGTCTAACTCTAACAATCTTGCTCCGTGTCCGCCCGTTAGAGACCTCTGTCTGAATCGTGTCATGTATAGTTCCGTAAAGTTTCGGGTCAGATACTACAAGGACTTTCTCAACATCCAGTTTCCCCTTCCTCATGTAGCTTTTGTCTGGTATAAACACTACTGGAATTTTCGGTACGGTGATGTTGGTCCCACATCGTATCTTTTTGAGTTTAGATAATATTCCCATTGTCGGTCTTAATCACCCAGCCCCGTAAAATCGGAAGGGGCAGCCATCCTGAGATAACTACCCCTGTCCTGCAGAGGCTTTTACCTTTTCATAATACACTACTCCACATAGCTAAGTCAAGTAAAAAATAAAAAAATTTTTGACTACATATATATAGTTTTTTTACGCATTTTGACTACATATATATAGTTTATTACCCTGCGTCGATGAACCCGAAGAACTCTACGCCGAATCCACCATCTGTTTCGCCAATTCGAAGCGGATTATTACGTCCGATCTTTATAGCATGCGGGAACGTCAAAGCTACAGGACCAAAGGCTGCTCCTACCCCGCAGGCAATCTTGGTGCTCTTCTTCAATGTATGCCCATCAATAGGTAGCCCTGTACCATCTTCCCATTCAGTGTTACTAAGAGAACCGTCATTAGCGGCTACCAAATCATTACAGGCAGTAGATACGCCCTCGTCAAGATTCATAGCAAAGCTGATATTGGTTTCGTCTCCTTTGAATTTACTACCGCAGCCACCACCAATCCCATCATCAGTGCCCCATCTGGACTTGGCTTGAGCAGCAGTAAGGAATCCACCTTTGTAGAGTCCAAGGGTGCTGAGATAGAATGTCTTACCCGCTGAACCAGTACAGATTAGATCAATCCCGCCGCCTGTGATGGAATCCACGTCCGTAGGATCTACAGCAGCAGCTGCAGCTACACCGTCAACGTACATATTAAGCCCAGTCACTACATCCCTGTCACAACTGATAACGACCTCGTGCCACTCCCCATCATTGATAGGATTGTAACTAGTGATAGAAGCAGTATCTGTACCATCTCCAATAGTACATTTCAAACGCCCGCTTGAATCTACCTCTACCACATACTTATTATTGCTGGAATCATCCTTGCTGATGATATCACTTAGCGATACATCTGCAGTTTTGATACCAAACACCAGAGAGAAGTCACCTGCAACAGGTTCCAGCGCAGCACTGTCGGTGATGGTTAGGGTATCCGTAGCCCCGTTAAACTTCACCGAAGCTCTGCGGATAAAACTAAATCCATCCCCATCAGCGCCGCCTGTCATCAGTATCCCGGTAATATAGTAACTATTATTTAAGCCGGGGGAATCCTTTACGTGTGTAAACGCGGCAGCGGCGTTAGTATGCGAAATTGGAAACCCATCATTAGGCTTGGTTGGAGTAATAAAATTCACTGGCATAACAGTACCCTTTCAGTATTACTATTTATTTTTCTTGGTTAAGGCAGCAGAAACTACCTTGGTTTTTCTAGCACTGACTTCCTGCGCCGATAAATCATCTGGCATATGTAATTTTCTAACCTCAAAACGGTAGCGGTATTTTTTCTTTCGGTTACTATCCGAACCAATCTCTGTTAGTTTCATATCCACTTGGGCACGTATGGTTCTTCCGATATCCTCATCATCAAACGAAGCAACCCCACCTACCCCATCATCCTCAAAAGACAAGCCGGGATACCATACCTCTTTAGAGGGACTTACAGATTTCCTATCTGATGGCCTGTCGGCCAAATCATATGTCTTCATTATATTTTCCCTTTACGTCTTGCTTTAGTGACCGCAGTAATAACTTTTCTTTTCTTGCCTCTCTGCCACTGGCTATGACACACAGCTGCCCTCTGTTCCTGCGCTGGGAATTCAGAACTCATAGTACCATCTCCCATACAGCGAGACATAAAGTCGTCCTTACCTTCAGTATCATTTGGTGTAACCAATGGCATAATTATACCAGAATAGGAAGTACATCCAAATTCTTATGGATAGCACAACTCAACATAATATGTAACATTACCTCTCCAAGTGTCTTGCGCCTTGCCGCGCTCCGCCCCCACGGTATCCACAATAGATGCAGTCCATACTTAGCCATAGCCACGGTCAGCTTATGAATCACCAAATCAGGTTGTCTAACATTCGCTGAAACTTTCATCAACTCTGCTGGGGATGCTTCCACCAACAAATATGGATATTCACAAGTAGATAATTTCCGGAATGATTTAGCTTGTCGGATAGAGTCCCTGTGGTCCATTACATTCTTAAAGAGTTCCAGCTGCGATGCCTTACGCTCTATGACACAACAGATAGGAAACTTCTTTAGTCTATAATCTCCGTAATCCAATTTAACTCTCTGGGTATTAACTTGCAGCACAATAAATACCCCGGCCTGCTCCGGGTGTTGTATCCTGATAGTGCTGGGGAACAGCACAGGAGTTTTCTCCCGGGTATCGACCTGTACCGTCAAGACCTCGGGAATCTCATATCGGCTGCAAATCTCTGTGTTATTATGTGGCATCGCAGAGCACTTCCTTACTATATTCTATAGGCACAGATCGTCCTACAGCTTTCTCTATTGTAGGCAAAATAGGTGGCCTCGTCAACACATAATTTAGCTCCCTGTCAACCCACTCCTCCTCCTCTATAGCTACCTCCAGATACAGAGCATCATAGGCATAGCTCACTATCTTGGTCAGCATATATCCCTCGTATAGCCTCTGCAAGAAGGCAAACTGTGCCGACTGCATCAGCTGGGCGCTGAGGGTCTGTATAGGGAAGTTACATATCTCGTTTATGTATGCAGATACCCCCTGTTTGCCGAGACCCCATGACCTGCTCCACCCGGTAGGAAGTTCGGTATATCCCTTACGGGCAGCCTTCTCAATCTCACTCTCCTGCCACTGATAGAACACGGAATGCTTCCTGTAAAATGCACGGACTGCTTCTTTGCAGTATTCATCCGGTAAAGATAATCCCATCTCCTCTCTTGCTACCTCCTGTAATCTTCTCCACCCTCCCCGGTATAAAACTAGGAAATTCTCTTTCTTGGCAAGTTGCCTCTTATCGTTCCAGTCCTCATCTTCCTCGGAAGACCCCGGGTAGAGTATGTCTTTAGCTGTAGCGGCATGTCGGTCTCTCCCGTTCATATAATCATCCATCATAAACGGGTCCCCGGATAGCAGAGCAGCCATGCGGAGTTCTATCTGGCTCAGGTCCCATACTATCAACTTGTATCCATGTTTCCTACACGCCATACATTCCTTAACAAGCGGCGGGAAAGTAGGTACTGATGGTTTCTGTGCGCTGAACCTGCCCTGTACTGTCCCCCCTCCTTTGTCTTCTTGGCTTCCTCCTCTACTGTGATAGCTAGGAATAGGATACCAAGATGGATATACAATGCCTCTACCCCTACAAGGACTCATCACAATACCCTTACGCGGTTTAGTCTGCAGAGGCTTTGCGTAACGTGATATGATGTCCCGCGTAGCCTTAAACTTAGTAATGTTTTTGAGTGTAGCAGCCAATGCTCCCTCAATTAAATATTGTTGTAGTAGTGCTATGTTGCCTTTATCGATACATATCTTTTTGTCAGATTTCGTATACCCCAGTCTCTTATCCCCCAGCAGCCCGCATTCATCTGCAGCTTTCCATACAAATTCACGCAGAGATTTTTCAGAGCCTTCGCCTGCTACTATTACCCCGGATTTCTTTAGTTCTTTCTGCAGCAAATCACAAACAGTTTGGCTGTCGTCTTTTAATTTAGAGAGTTTAGCGGTATCCAGACAACACCCGTTCTTCTCAAGCTCGACTGTATCCCATATAATTGCATTACGTAAGGCAGCACACTCGGCATTAAGCTTTGGTGTATTTTTACCATACTTGTGTCCTATGTCTTCTCTACAATCTCTATCAAGCAGCAAAGTCATCCCGGCATCTAGACAATTATAGTAATGTAGATCCGGATCTGTTGGCCCGCTAGCGGTTCCATGCTTGGCGGTTATTGCACAGTCTTCATATCCGCCATACCCACGCAGCACAGCTATCTCCTTCAATCCTTTCTCCGGGCTTTGATCATATAGCAGGAACCCAAGTAACAATGTATCATCTAGTTTCATGCGGTTAGGTGCAAGCCAGTATGCACACAAGGGACAGTTGTGTATAAGATATAGCACATCGAATTTTATATTTTGACCTACTATGGTTTTTCCCTGCTGCGATACTCTCTCTAACCATGCAACCAACTTGGCTCTATGGTCCCTCCTACCAAACTGGAATAGATAGGTTATCAGGGAACCATCCCCATCCCATAACCCTATTGACACGGTTTCAATCTGCTTACCGAACTCTATTCCGTCTATGTATTTGGACTTGACAGGGTTGAATACCGTTTGCTCAACTCCCTTCAGAATACCATACGTCTCTATGTCGAGTGATATCCTGTCAGGTAACTCAAGGGGAGGATACATAGGGGACAATGGCTCTACCTTTACTTTTTGTGGCACTATGTCCCCTGTGAGATACCTCCTAACGAGATTGAAGTGTGCCTCTATCGCTCCAATCAATGCGGGCTTACGGCTTGGGTGCAGTATTGCCGGATGATTGGTAAAGAAACACGGTATACCTTCATCCCCGAACAGCTTACTATCAATACCTTGATTGCGAAATGCCAGCGCGAGTGTTTTAATTTTGGAGATACTGTACGTAGCAGGCCCCCCGCAGGCGAATAGGACTACATTCTTATATTGCCTCTGCAGAATCTCGATGTCCTTCTGTAAGTAGGGTCTGCATTTATTTGTGTAGCCTTGCGTCATAGAGATAGACTGCGGCCTGTAGCACCGGCAGGCATTGCTCAGGTATATATCACACAGGTCTCCCAGCTTAGAGGCTGCAATGAGTTTCTCTAGAAGCTGACCTGCATACCCAACCCACGACTTACCTGCTAAGTTCTCATTATAACCGAGAGACTCCCCAACGAAAACCAGTGCAGTATCTTTACCGGTTACTTGCAGGGGCCGCGTAGGCACACCACGATTCTTTGCGTTAGTGTGCAGGTTACAGTCTGCACACTCAGGATAGGTCGGAAAGGTCAGGTTCATGCGTTCCTTATTGTTTCTTTTTCAATCTCTTCACGACAGAATCCCATTTCATTGCCACTGCCAAAATATTGTCTCGGTGATTGTCTTGTTCTACGAACAGGGCGATACGCTTATCTTCGTCCGTATAACCAGCAACCGCATCTTCGATTAAGTTGGTAATAGTACGTGGGTCAAGCGCATCAAGCTCCCATGATTCATTGCCGTACTCATCCACGTAGCCTTGACACCTACTATCTGTTAATTTTGCGGGGTTTGGGGGCGGGTTATATTCTTCGATCTGTTCCATTATTAAAGCAATCCGTTCCACAGAACAACTGCTTTCAAACAGGCGGAGACGGGCTTGGATATCTCTAGTCATATCAATACCACTTGGGTCGTGGTCTCCAAGGTGTATCAGATAGGTTTCTTTGCCATTTTCTTCCTGCTCAATAAACCTCTGGGCAGCTTGCCACATAGCACTTTGGCTAACGTACCCCCTGCATGAAAAGTAAGGCACATCAATGTCTTCGCAAACCTTTTCCAGCACACCGATAAGAGCATCTTTCTCTACCCATACCTCTATATAGCAATCTTGGTCAGAACGAGTATTGAGTTGGAATTGTTTTCCTATGGCAGTGATTATTTCTTGCGGAGAATCCCAATGGGTATTACCTCTACTTGGCCTTGTTCGGTCAACTATATCTTCCCAATCAATCATACCTGCCAGCCGAGCATCATTTATAACTGAGCCAAGCCGCTTATATTCTCTGTCGCTATTCGGGATTATATCTCTGGCAACAAACTGGTAATAGAGTTGCCTCAGTGTCAAGTCGTACCCCTCAG
>LAZR01000513.1_pt1 | contig 30444 bp, 64 predicted proteins | sample 329461 | NCBI WGS metagenome assembly LAZR01 (sample SAMN03002196, study PRJNA259156) | marine sediment metagenome | biome: sea floor; feature: Hydrothermal impacted sediments; material: marine sediment; isolation source: Loki non-amplified sample from Loki's castle hydrothermal vent sediment ...
ATCAAATATACCTAATCCCATAAATAATTTTTTTTATTGACAATATAAATTTCTACTCCATTTGTTTTCATTTTTTGAATAATATCTTCTGAATTTTTTGCTTGTTCATTGTCGATCTGTATAGATTTTAATGATTTCATTTCTAGTATGGATTCTGGTATTTTTCTTAATGGATTTTCATTTATTATTAGAGATTCTAATGTTTGAAGTTCAGCAACTGATTCTGGAAATATTTTTAGGTTATTTTTTCCCAAGTGTAGAAGTTTAATTGATTTAAGGTTTTTGAATGAATTTGGAATTATTTCTATTTTATTATTATATAATTCTAATCTTTTTAATATATGTAAATTGCCAATTGAAAGAGGGATCTTGTTTAACTGATTATAACTGATGTTAAATTCTTCAAGACATTTTAATTCTCCAATAGAACTAGGAATGCTTTTAATGAGATTACCAGATAAATCAACTTTTTTAAGTTTTTTACAATTTCCTATAAATTTTGATACTTTTTCTATTTGATTTATTTTTAAATTCATATGTCATCTTAGGTTTTCTCCTGCGAGTTTGTTTCTTCTTGCCAATATTGTTCTGACAAAAGCTCCTTTCCTGCGAGTTTGTCAATAACTCCTTCCACATCTAAAAGGATATCGTTTGCTTCATCGTCGGTATACATATGGATATCTTCCTTCAACTTCTTGATGAATTCTTTTTTCCATTCTTCATGTTGTATCGTTGCTAGAGTTTTTATGAAGTCTTCAAATTCTTTTGTTCTTAATGACATCCTAATTGTATCTCTTATTTCATCGAAGAACTTTGTCTCATTTAAATTGAAAGTGCCAATAGGATTTGCCGTTTTAAGATTACTCGAGTTCTTAAGCACTTTTTCATCTCCATATTGACTATGAGCGCCAGAGACTGTCAAAGGGTTCCCGTCGGAAGAGCGGGGTTCCTCTGGCGTGTCCTCCGATATATCTCCAGCTTCCTCAGCTAAAGGACTATGAGTGCCAGAGTTTATCTTCCTTTTGGAGGCGAGGCTCTCTGGCTTGTCCTTAGTTTGTTTCAAAGCTACCGATTTGTCGGACTGAGGACTATGATCTTGATCTTTGCACTTTGGACATAATGCAATTACATTTGTATTAAATTGTTCTCCACACTTCCACCAAATACCTTCTTCTTCAATACCATCATCATCCATATAAACATCTTTCCCACAACCTTTTTGATCTTTCATTTTGATAACTCCCTATATAATATTAAAGCAGATTCTTCTGTAAAACATTCTGCTATTGTAATAAACATTTTTTCATCTCTAGCTGTTCTCCTGCATACTAGCCAGACCTGATCTCTCCTGCAATAGTTAATTATGTATTCGTCTTTCATTCTTTTACCTCCACTAAAAAATAATGCCAAACTAACCAACAAACAAACCATTCATCATCATCTCTATCAAAATCTTTTGTTTGTGTTACTGTTCCAAGATATTCTGCCCCTTCTGGTATTGTTGCTCCTGTTGGATATTTATATATTTTTTTCATTGTTCTGGATTTACAATTTTATTTTTATTTGGTTTGAGTTTTTTTACTCCCCCTTTACTCTCAAAACATTTTCTGCATAATTTTCCATAACATGATTTTTTACACTTTTTACATTTCTTGTATTTCTGAGGATGTTGTCTTTTTTTCATTATAATTTTAGATCCTCCTTTGCCCTATCTTCTGCTCTTTCCCAATTTGATTCTATCCAAGATTTAATTATTATTATATAAATCAGATAGAAAAAAGCTAAAAATATTCCTACAATCATTAGAGTAAAAATTGAAAGAAAAAACCCAACTGCAAATATATTTGTTATATAACTAGGATTTTTATCATTACCAATATTCATTCCCTCTGGATTAAATTCAAGATATACTGATCCAACCATAAATATTAAAAAAATAACAAGTAAAATTCCAATTAAAATAAATATAACTTCTCGTGTTTTTTGTTCCCAAAAGTATTTTCTCTTTAAATTCTCTAGTTTAATTTCATCTTGTTGTTTCATTTTTTTTATAATTTTCTAATCCAAACTTTCTTTCATACTTACTCCAAATTTTTATTCTTTCAAAACATGAAAGTTCCCTACAACATTTTTTACAAAATGTATTTATTGCTTTTCCTTCACATCCCGGGGTTACACATTTTTTCATTTTTAATCATGAACCCTGTGGAAAAAGAGGAACCTTAAACCACAGGGTAAAGGAGGCAAAGCGGTTAAGCAATGCCATTATCGCTGTAAAACGATAACTATAATTTTAATAAGCTTTAAAACACAGATAATTTCCATCAAGCTCTGTATCAACTTCTTTTCCTTCTAATTCTTTCAAATTTTTTGAATTTGTTTTCTCAAGAAAAATAGCTAAAGCAGATCCCTTTTGAATGTTCTCTTCCTTATCCAAATTGTACCATAATCCAGTTGTTTTAACAGCTTTATCTCTAAGATAACTAACTGATGAAATTGTAATTGATTCTTCCTTATCTGGATGTTTGACTAAACAATTAACTTTCAAGTTCTTTTTTTCACCAACTGGTAAAACTTTAACTTCTACAATTTTTACTTTTTCTGGTTTCAGGCTTAACATTTCTGGTTCGATTGTGCCTATTTCTTTTTCAAGTTCTGTTTGTGTTTCCATTTATATACCTCCTGATTTAATTAACATTTTTAATTTACCACCCCAATTTATAGAGAAAGTCAACACCAAGAAATAACCAAGACCTACAATATAAAAAATTTCAAAAAGTAATGGAAGTTCTTGTAAGTAAGATTGAAAAAATCTTGTTAGGACTATTGCTACACTCCCAAAAAAACCAAATACAAACATATTTAATATTGTTTCAAGAAAGGAATATGTTTGTTGTTTTTTCTTAGCCATTTTAATTAATATTTATCCTTTTTTTTAACCTCTTCTTCTAATCTCTGAATCATTTTCCTTAATTCAGAATTATTTTTAGTGAGCCACATTTTATTTTTATCAGCAAAAAAACTTCCTGTTCTTTGACTTCCAGATTCAAATTCTTTAACCCAAACTATTATTCTTCTATCAAATATCTTTACCTCTTCTGATTTTTCTCTTTTAACTTTTCCTAATGAGCTTGTACTAGGAACTTTTTTATCTCTATCTCCCATTTTAATTAATGTACATAAGGATCTCCATGTTTCCTCATTTGTGATTTCCTAATTTCTGCTGATTTAATTCTCTCCCTCTTGAGAGCTTGTTCATGGAATCTTCTTGCTGATTCTCTTTCATAAATTTGTCTTGCCATTTTTAATTGTGTTCTAATTCAAGCATTTCTTTTTTTTCTTGAAACTCTTTTGATTTTGCCATTTTGTTTTTCAGTATTTTCTTTATATAATTTAGCATTTAACTTAATCAGATCTGAATTAAACCTTTTCAAATAACGATTTAATCTTTCATGTGAATCTAACAAAGGATTTACTATTAACATGTGAAGAAAAAAGCCACTAGCAACTCCAAGAACAAATAAATTAATAATAGATGGTTTTTGAATTATTACAATAAAATTAAATGTAATAATTAACATCCAAAAGATTAAAAGAACATCTCTAATTTGTTTATGATTCATTTTTTCTCCTCCTTATAATTTGAAACAATCCCTTGTGAAATAAAATAAGATGCCAAAATAGCAAACCCAATCATCAACAGAGATAATACAATATCTCCTAAAGCTTTTATGGTACAACCATAAATTCCCTTACAAATAGTTAAGGAAGTTATTGAATCAAGTAAAAAGGAAATGCCTAAAATAGATAGAAAGAGAAGAGTAAATAAGCTTGTTGATAATGATATTACTTTCTTTTTTTCCTTTTCTGTCCTTCTTATTAATATTTTCTTATCCTTATTCATTTTTTCTTTTTCTCCAATCTTTTTAACATTTTTCCCATGCGATCAATTTTATGATTGTTCATAATAACTCCAAAAAGAATTACTCCTAATAAGGAAGTAATCATAGCTAAAGCAGTTCCTATTGAAAGAAAGGATATTAGAAATACAAGAATCGCTGGAAATAAAATCATCATCCAAAAATCCCCATGTGATAATTCTTTAAATTCTGGTTTACTCATTTCCTCTTCCTCCTCTTACTCTTAACTAATCTTTCAATATCAACTTGATCTCCATCTTTGAATTTCAAATCCTTCATGTCTGTTACTGTTAAAGGTATAACAAACGTATTCCCATATTTCTTTATTTTTCTTAATCTCATTTTATTTGTTTATTTTCTTAACAAATTCTTCTACTAAAATCCCTGCTTTTCTTGATATAAGAAAACCATTCTCAATACAATATTCTTTAAATTCATCCCATATAGCTTCATCAATTCTAAGTGTGAAATTAATCTTTTTCATTTCCATTCCTATTTATACAAAATATAGTTTATAAATGTTTTGTCTTGTTAAATGACTACTTAAAAAGAGTTCTAAATCTTTAAATAATAATAAAATAATTATTCTTGTATGGATCATGGATCATTAACTCAATACATAGGAAAAAAGGTAAAACTAGTTCTTGATAATGGTTTTTGGTATAAGGCAAAAATCCTTGATGTCAATGAAGATTCTGTAACTTTTATTGAACTTAAAGGAAATACTGTTTCTGTTCATCCATCAGTAATAATGGTAATTGAGGAGGTGTCAGAATGATGAGACAATGTGAAAAATGTTGGGAAACTTATGATACAGAGAAAAGAGGAGCTAATGAATACTTTTGTTCAAAATGTAATAATAAAAGTGTAGAGGATGTTAATGATGGTATGGATTGAAGAAAAGAGAGATATTTATACAGAAGAACCTGAAGAACCAAAAAAAAGGAGAAGTAGAAAGGAAAAAGAAGATGACTCCACTATTTTAACAAGGAGGGGGCAAATAGAGCATTTCTGGGAACAACAACCTTTCTTTTATGATGAAAGTAAAATATTTTGGTTGTGGGATTTAGAAAATAAGAAATGGATATTAAGTGATGAAGTTAATTTTCTAAATTCTATCCAAAAGAAACTTGGTGTTGAAACCATTGAACCTAAAGTAAAAAATGAATTGGTTGAAGGATTTAAACAAATTGGAAGATTACATAAACCAAAACCAATAGAAAAATCATGGGTTCAATTTAAAGATAAAATATATGATTTAAAAAATGATAAAAGTTTTGAGGCAACTCCTGAATATTTCGCTACAAATCCAATTCCATGGGATATTGGAAAAAGTGAAGATACCCCCACAATAGATAAATTATTTTCTGAATGGGTTGGTAAGGAATATAAACAAAATCTATACGAAATAATGGCGTATAATATTTGCATCGATAAATTTATGCAAAGAATCTTTGCTTTATGTGGTGGGGGTTCAAATGGAAAAGGAACTTTTATAAAATTAAATTATAGATTTCTAGGAAAAGATAATTGCGTTTCAAGTGAAATAAAAGCATTATCTGAAAACGTATTTGAACCTGCTGTTTTATATAGAAAACTTCTATGTGTTATGGGTGAAGTTAGTTATGGAGATTTAAAAAATTCAAATCAACTAAAAAAACTAGGAGGAGAAGATCTAATTTCATTCCAATTTAAAGGAAAAACTCCTTTTACAGATGAAAATACAGCTACTTGTATTTGTTTAACAAATTCTTTACCTTCAACTCCTGATAAAAGTATAGGTTTTTATAGAAAATGGTTAATAATTGATTTTCCAAATCAATTTAACGATGTTAATAAAAATTTAATTGAAGAAATTCCTAAAATAGAATTTAATAATTTAGCAAAAAAATGCTTAAAAATATTAAAAGAGATATATAAGAGTCAAAAATTTACAAATGAAGGGGATTTTGAAGAAAGAATGAAAAGATATGAAGAAAGAAGCAATCCTGTTATGAAATTTGTTGAAGAGAATTGTGAGGAAAAATCTGGAGAATATTTTATTTTAAGAGAATTTACAAATGAATGTAATGAATATTTAAAATCTAAACATCTAAGGATAATGACAGCTAACCAAATTGGAAAAATATTAAGGAATGAAGGGTTTACTGTTGGAAATAGAACTATAAATAATACTAGTTCTGTTGTTATCCTTAACTTAAGACTATTAAAACTACTAGAACTATCCAAAAGTAAAACTATACTCTATAAGGAAGCTAGTGGGAAAAATCATAGTTCTGGTAGTTTAGATAGTTTTGATGAAAATCAACAAAATGATGAAGGAAATGCTAAATTATTTTAAAAATGTTCAAATGAAAACAAATACAATAATTCATGGTGATTCAATAGAAATGTTGAAAACACTTCCAGAGAAATCAATTAATATGTGTATGACTTCCCCTCCTTATTGGGCTTTAAGAGATTATGGTGATGGAAATTCACAGGTTTTGGGAGGAAGAAAAGATTGTGAACATGATTTTAGAATTATTGAAAATAAAAATCCAAATGATAGGGGGGGAAATTCCCAATTTGATGATAAAGGAATTGGTGCATTTATGGGTGAAGAAGTAACGACCAAACCAAATCTTTCAGGTTTCTGTAATAAATGTAATGCTTGGAAAGGACAACTTGGATTAGAACCAACATTTGATTTATATATAAAACATCTTTGCGATATATTTGATGAAGTTAAAAAAGTTCTAAGAGATAATGGAACTTGTTGGGTGAATCTTGGTGATAATTATATTGGGGGAGGGGGAGGGAATTATGGTTCTGGTATAAGTTCAAAACAGGGTGATAGTCATGAAACAAATATGAAAAATAGACCAGAATTTATTAAAGCAAATAAAATACAAAGTAAATCTCTTACAATGATTCCTTTTCGCTTTGCTATAGAGATGGTTAATCGTGGGTGGATTTTAAGAAATACAATTATTTGGCACAAGCCGAGTTGTATGCCAAGTTCAGTTAAAGATAGATTCACAGTAGATTTTGAATATCTTTTTTTCTTTAGTAAGAAAAAGAAATATTATTTTGAACAACAATTAGATAAAACAATAACAAAAGATAATACTATAAGAGATCGTGACACAACAAAATTAAATAATACTCCAGGAAGAACAAGGATGGGTGGACTTAATATAAATGATTATGATTTGAAAAACAAAAGAACAGTATGGACAATAAACCCGAAACCATTCAAAGAAGCACACTTTGCAGTTTATCCAGAAGAACTTTGTGAAACTCCAGTTAAAGCAGGTTGTCCTGAAGGAGGAATAGTCCTTGATCCTTTCTTTGGTTCAGGAACAACAGGGTTAGTTGCATTAAAACAAAATAAGAAATTTATTGGAATTGAATTGAATAAGAAATATATTGAGATTGCAAATAAAAGATTACTTCCACATTTGGAACAAACTAAATTAACTAAAAATGTTTAAATGACTTTAAAAACATTAACCTAAAATGGATAGAAAAAGAACTTTCTTTAGATTTTGTAAGAAATGTGAAGATAAATTTACTCCAACAGGAAGATTCAATTTTATGTGTGAAGATTGCCACGAAAATAAATACAAGTATATTTGTGACAAAAACAGGAAAAAATCGAAAATCAAAGAGTAGAAACGTCAATTTGAGCTATTTCTAGATTATTCTAGCTTTATCACTGCTTTTTTGTTCGTGATTCTCCTAAAAAATATAAATAAAGTTCAAACCAAAATATCCCAATTATAAGTATAAAGAAACCTACCCCTATTAATCTTAATATTATCTCCATCTTTATCTTTCCTGCACAACTAAGGTGCAGTTTTTCCTCCAACAAATTCTGCTGTTCCAATATGACTTTCAATACAAATTCTGTCAAAATCACATATAGTTATAAATTTATTCCAACTTGGAGGATTCCCATGCAATCCCTGTAATATCAGAATTGCTTTACCTCTTCTTTGACATAAAAATAATCCTCTCTTATATCTCATTGCTCTTGATTTACCATTATAGTTATGTTCATATTCAAAGTAGATAACATCCCCTTCCCTTAATTCATTAATATTTGCTTGTCTTAATTTTACCATTTTTATCTATTGTGAACCTTTATGGTTCCTATTTGCTTTTTTAATTCTGATTGATTTCCCCATTGTTCTGCCATAGCTTTTGCAATTCCTGAAAAAGTCTTGCTTTTCTTTTTAGCATCCCAATTCGCAGTAAATTTTGAATGTTTCCATCCTTTATTACAAATATAATATTCTGGATTTATTTCTCTGGATAATGTATTTGTTGATTGAAGCTTTGGCAAATCTTTAATCCATAATAAAGTTGTCTTCTGTGATTTATGTCCAAAATAAAAAGGTTGAATTATTTGTGTTTCTTTTGGCATTTTAAAAACTTTATGAGGAACAGGATTTTCAATAACAATTCTTGGAATATTAGCATTAAGCAATGTCATAAAAAACTCTTTTGTTTTCAATCCTTTTTCATATCTTTCTTTATTCAATTCTCCTTTTGGAAAAAGCCATCTTGTTCCTGCTCTTGAAATATAAGTACAAGGAGGAAATGCAATCATTAAATCCCAACCTTCATCTAAGTGTTTTAAAACATCTCCTTTAATATGCCATTCAGGATGCCCTCCACTACAATCTAAAATATCACAAGAATATGTTTCGTGTCCTAACTTTCTAAATGCTTTACAAACTTCTTGACTTTCTTCACAGGCAATTAATATTTTCATTTTATCTTTTACGCACCTCTTTAGTTCCTAAAATACAGAGCATTGAAGGAAAGGTTGCTGTATTTTTTTGCCCTGCAAACTTTATCCTTCCACTAAAAAATAAGATCCTTGCTTTTGATTCTAAAAGCCTTGCATAATATTTTGTTGAAGTATCTGCCTTTAACAACATAACAATAGTTTTCCCTTTTTTACTTTCTTCTATTGCTTTCTCAACCCAAGGAAGAGGATTTGAATAAGGAGGATTCACGTAAGTTTTCATTTCCCATCTAATATTTAACCCATCAAAAACTGCATTAATTGGACATGGATCAAACCAATTTTCAAAGACTTTCATTAACCAATTAGGTGTTCCATAATTATCATTAGCCATTTTATTTTATATTTGAATCATTTCCTTTAATTTTATTATATCTGCTTTCTCTTTTTTTATTTGTTTATTGAATAAATTCATATCAATTAATATCTCAACGTTTTCCCTAACAAGTTTATGCAATGTTTCTGGGTTTAAGGCATCAACTTCCCATGATACTTTTCCATATTTTTCAATATATCCTGTTGATCTTGGGTCTTTAACTTTTGCAGGATTTGGAGGAGGATTAAACTGTTTGATTTGTTTCATAGTTAATCCAATTGGTCTAACTTGAAAAGCAGGATTACTTTCATCATCATCTCCAACAAAATCAACAGCATCTCCAATTAAAAATTCACAACTTCTCTGATGAATATCTCTAATCATGTCAAGACCTGAAGGATCATGATCTCCAAGATAAAGAACAACAACTTTTTTTCCTTCATTAATTTTATTAGAAAATCTTCTATAAGCATCATACATTGCAGAAGTAGAAGAGTAACCTTTGTTTACAATCAATTTTATATGATAATGTTCAGTAATTCTTTTTAGAACACCAGATAAAGCATCTTTTTCTACCCACAATTCAACATGAACTTTCTGTCCATCTTGTCTATCTAATCTATATTGATTGATTGTATCGTTAATTGCATCTTCAATATCATCTACAGAATAAGGAATATATGGAACCCTATTTCTATCTTCTATCGCAGACCAATCAACAACCCCCCCCATTCTTCCTTTTGTTAAGAGTGTACTTAGTTTTGCATATTCTTTTGTTAGATTTGGAACTATATCTCTTGAAACAAGTTGATAAAATAATTGCCTCAAAGTTAATTTATACCCTTCCATAGAATATTCATCGATAATCTCATTTATTGTTTCTAATAATTCTTTGTTCTTCTGATTCATATGTAATCCATCCCTAAACCTTTGTTTCATTTTTTAACTTTCCCTTGATTTAATTTTTCAACATATTCTGATGGAAGCTTATTAATATCTTCTTTAGAAATTTGTTTTTTGAAATAATCCATAGTCTTTTGTTGTTTTGGAGTTAATGGTTTTTGGTCTCGTAGAACTTGAAAAGCATATTGCTGATACATTCTATCTGTAGGTAATAACCAACCATTCTCAAAAAATAATCTCCATAGACATTTTTCTCTACTTTCTGTGTTCCGTTTATTTCTATCCAAAATTTCAAGTAATTCTGGATTTAATCTTAAAATTTTAATTTGTGGTCTAATGTAAACCTTATCTTTAAAATCTTTATTAGGAATCAAAATTATCTCATCTTCTTTATTTGTTATTACAAAATCAGCATTTTTTTGATTATCTTCTAATGATGGTTTTACATTATTTCCAACAAATTTTGCTTCAATAAAAAATTCTTCTCCTTTAATATTTATACATTTAAAATCATAAGGAGAAAGTGATGTATCATGAGAAAGCCAAACAACCTTACTAAACCTTTTTTTAAGAAAATCATAAACTTGTCTTTCAAATTCTCTCCCTATTAGAACAGCATTACTTTGCATCTTTAACCTCTACCTTTTTTATTTCCACAAAATCATTATCTTTTAATGTTTTATCTTCTTTAGGAATAGTTACTCTCCTCTGTTTATTTTTATCCTCTCTAACTCTTGAAATTATCTTCCTAACCATAGGATATATAGGATATTTATCCTTTTAAATGTATTGTTTAAAAGTTCAGAAAACCCTACCTTCATTGATTCAATTTTTAATAGATTCAATAAAAACATATTAATTCAATAGAAAGTGATTGTTAATGACAGAAAGTTATTGTTAGTGAAGTAATTGAAGTGAGGCACTAAACCATGTCTTGAGCCACCTTTTTGTGTCAAGACCCCCTAAGCGTACCCCAATACTTGAGAGATATACTTGAGACATATCCATCACTTTAAAGGTGAGAGATAATGTTCGTCTTTCCCTACACCTAAAAAAAGAAAGAAAAATAAAAAATAAAAAGTTTAGAAATTACTTTGTTGCTTCTAAAATTGTCTTTAACTTTCCAAGTTTTTTCATATATGTTTGGATTAATTCTATTATCAAATCTAAATCTGGCGTAAAATCTATGCTAATGTAACCTAATTCTTTTCCACTTATTGAATCGATCATATTTCCATTAACTTTAATAGTTTCATCATCTAGTTCAATATCATCAATATCATAAGAAACATTTGGGTATAGATAACTTGTAGAATCTTCTTCACCACACTGTTCTATATCTCTTTTTTTAGCTTCTTCTTTTGTCGCTTCAATAGTTTTTCTATCCAAATTAAGATATATTTCTTCACTCATCTTTTTTTTAACCTCCTTTCAATTATCTCTGTCAGCCGAGTTCCGTTTTCACAGAAATTATTGCCGACTATGAAATTTTAGTTAAAATATATAAGAATTATTTATTTAAAAATGTTTGTTTAGAATTATACGACCTCAGAGAGGGTGTGGATCTCTGGGGAAAAAGAGGGGTGATCTTCATCTTTGGGTGGATGAATATAAAATAAAAATACAAAAAATTAATAACTTAGAATCTATCTTTTCTTCCTTCTTACTGTTCTTCTAGCTGCTTTTCTACCAGCTCTCCTTGCAACTCGTTTAACTTTTCTCTTCACTCTTCTTACAGCTTTTTTGACTCTTCTTCCGTTTACCATTATGTTAACCTCCTCGACTATGATTTGTGATTTAAAATATGAAATCCTTCCTATTTTTTTCTTTTCTAATTTTCTCAAGCCTCACTTTTTGATGTCTAGCAATTCCATCTTGAATAATTTTATTTCTTTCAGGAAAAGATTTCATTCTTAATTTCTTCAACTCTTGTTCAGATAAAACTGCTGTAATTAATTTTCTTGCCATTTTAAACTCTACTAACGGCATCTGCCGTTGCTGATAATAATCCAACTCCCATCAAAGCTGTAACACCACCAATAATAATATCTCCTGTGGCAGTTCTACGTCTCTTCATTTTCTTTTTCTTCTTAAACTTTAATCTATATGATTTTAGTTTTGGTTCTGCCATTTTATTTTTTCTTCCTAAAATCTCTTGCAAACTTAAGTGCTAATGATTTTGTTTTGAATTTTCTTTCTTTGATAATTCCCTTTTTACCAATTAACCAGAATGCATGTCCTTTAATTTTTCCATCTGCACTTCCAGCATCCAATACTATTGCTACTTTATTACCTTTTTTCCATCTAGATTTCCCTGTTTTTTTCCATTCTTCTGTTGCCATTTTATTTATGTTTCTTTACTTTGAACATCCTACCTATTCTTGTTAAGGCTAATCCAACACGACGTCTTTTTCTAGTTCTTCTTACAAAATCTTTTCTTTTTTTAGTAACACTTACCATGATTTATTAAAAGGTTTTGTTCGTTGACCTATTTTTTCCTCCCTTGTTTTTCTAGCCTCTTCTCTCATCTCCTGTGTCCTTTTCATATTCTCTTCCCTTCTAGCTAAATTCTTTTGAGTGTATTCTGCAAACTTTCCAAAAGCAGATCCTGGAGCAGTTTGATTCTTGTTAAGGTTTCTCAATCTATTTTGAGCCCTCATCTTTTGAATCCCTGATTTCTCTGCTGCTTCTTTCTTTGCTTGAGCTTTCGCAACCTCTAAAGCATTCTTTCTGAATTCTTCTTGGAAAATCCTTTTCTTTTCAAAATCAACTTCCAGTTGCATCCTAGCCAACTCTTCCTTTTCTTGTTGTTTCTTTTGCTGATTTTGCTGAAACTTTTCCTTCAGATTTTCCAGAAGATTCTCAAACATTATCTACTCCTAGTTCCTCTCATTATCTCTCCGAGTGATCCGTTTTTAATAAACACAACTATTGTGAATATTAAAGCTGCCAATGCCCCGAACAATATAATCAGAGTAGCTATTGATCTTGTACCACTATCAGTTAAATAACCATCAGGATTGTAAGTATAACTTACATTAACTGTTTCTCCAACTTGATCTGTAGCAGTATCGTTTGCTGTTATGAAAATTGTTTTAGATCCACTGATAAGTCCATCACTAATAATCAATCCTGTGAATTGACCTTGACTAGCATTTGTACTATTAGTTACTAATCCAACTCCTACCAAATCTCTTCCAGTTGTTGCAACAGAAACATTAACTGCTCCAACAACAACAGATTCATTTGTTAATGTAAAAGTATTTGTTTGATTAAAAATAGAATCACTAATACTTGTAAGAAGGACAGCTGCGATAATTACTCCAACAAAGACAGCTATGATTGCTTTTCCATCTGAATTGAAAACATTATTTGCCATTAATTTTACTCCTCAAATTTTACTAGTATATTTTACTATTTAAAATCTGTTAAAATATTTATTTATTTCCAATAATTCTATCAAATAACCACGCAATCATTATCGCTGTAACAAAGGTTAGGAAAGCAAATATAACACTAAATCCTCCAACAGCTAATCCAGCTAATAATATAATTGGAACAGCAAAAGCGATTGTTGTATCGAATCCAAATTTTAATCTATTTGTAACAACAAAATATAAGATAGCAATTAGAACAACAGCTAGGACAACATTTCCTACTATTTCATTTACTAGGATGCACCTAAAATCTAAAAGTTCACAGGCAGCCATATTTTTTAATCTCCATTTTAATCTTTATTCTTCACCCATTCTACAACAGTGAAAACATAAATTGTTATTAGAGGAACCATTAAGAAAGTTCCCAATACAGGATTTAATGAAATTAAATAAGATCCTATGAAAACAAAATCAGAAGCTAATAATGAAAGTGAAAATGCTATTGGTATGAATATTCTTTGCTCACTTGGTATAAACAATGATCCTACTATAACTGTCCCTCCAAGTATCAAAGATCCTATTCCTGTTGCACTATCAAATAAACTTGTTATTTGACCTATAAATTCTGTGAAGAAACTAAGAGATAAAATATTTTGAATATCTATTACTGAATTTAATATTATTGATCCTAGGGAACATCCTACTGTTGTGTTACAGATTTGTCCTGTAGCTATGAAAAACAAATCTATCATTATTAATATTGTTAAATATGTTACTACTTTTCCCATTTTATATTCTCCTTATGAATACCCTCCTTAATACGAAGAAAGTGGATACACCTGTTGAGATAATAGCCACTCCAAATTGATTACTGAGTTGTGATAATCTATTTATTCCTGATGAATCTGTTGAAGATACTAAACCAGTGTCTAGCCATCCGACAAGACTAAATGCCCAAATTAATAAAGTTGCAACGATAACTTTACTTTCACTTGTATCAATTACTTCTCTTCTTGTTAAAAAAATCATTATTGCTGAAATTGAAAATATAACCATCAAAATTCTCATAAAATCACTGAAACCATAAGTTGTAAATAATGTTAACTGACGATAGATTGAATAATCTCCTTCAAATTCAATACTCACAATCCATATTCTTTTAACAGTGATTGTTTCCGTTGCTGTTTGTATAATATATGTTCCGATAAGTCTTGTTTGATTTCCTGTATTTGCTATCCCTGAAATTAAACCTTGAGAGGATTGACTAGCAAATAGAAGTTGAGTATTTGTTGAGTTAGTTATATTTAAACTCATTAAAGTTATTGTTTCATTGGAACTAACAAAGAGTGTAAAATTTACATCTGTATTATTTGCAAGTGTACCATTTATAGGAGTTATATTATATAATAATCCTCTTGCAATAGTTGTTCCATTTCCGATTACTGCAACTCCTGTTCCCATAACAACTGTTCTTGTATCTGCAGCAGGAACAAATGAAAAAGTATTATCTGCAAATCCAGTTTTACTAAATGTAGCAGTGTAAGTTTCATCAGGATCTAAAAAGAAAGATATGAATCCAGACCCATCTGTGAAACCTGAAGTAACATCTATTAAACTTCCACCTAGAATTCTTGTTATTACTGCTTTTACATCTGTTATTGTATCACCTGTAATCGTCGCTGTTTTAAATGGACTAAATATTCCCAATGCTGTTGGAAGAAGAAATAGAATTTGAGTAGCTGTAACATTTGTTAAAGCAGTTGTAAGTGAGAAACTTCTTTGTTGACTTATATCATTATTGTAAGTTAAATTAACATTTATATTGATTGTTCTTTCACTTGGAATTCCACAGAAAGTATAATTTTGATTTTCTGTTGCACTTGTAAATGAAAAACTTTTACTTGCATCAGATAATAAACCTAATGAATAAACCCATGTGGAAGTAAATGTTGCATTAACATTTTCTTGAGCTAAGGTTTCATTTCTAAAAGTAAAATTAATGTAAGGAACTGTTAATGTTCCATTACAAGCTCCAAATAATGTTGCTGCGATACTTTGTTGATTATCTGTTCCTTGAATTTCTTTTCCACCTAATGTAAAATTAAAGTTAAAAGTTTTATTTCCAGTTCCTGATAATACACCAATAGTTCTAGATAAATTATAATTATTTCCTGCAATGTTTGTTGCTACTCCTCCTGTAAATGTTGTTCCATTATATATTAATTCAACATCTTGAGGGGCAGTATTATTTGTTGTTATATTTATTGTAAATGTTTCTTGTTTTGTTTCAAATGAACTTGAATTAAAAAATATTGCATTTTGGAAAGCAGAATAAGTAAAAGTTCTATTAGTTGTTCCCGAATTTCCAACAGAATCATTAGCATATAAAACTATTTCTTGAGCTGATGAATTGGTTACAACTATTGTTGTTGTATTATCTGCACAAGTTACGGTTGTGTTAATATCATTAAGGAGAATTCTACATGTGTCTATATTAATATCAGAAACATTCCAATTAATTTTTAAAGTTTCTCCAGAAACTTGATAAGGAACAAAACCAAACGGAGAAGTTATATTCATATTTTGTGGTGCTGTAGTATCTATAGTAAATCTATTATGTACTTGAGTTCTTTCAATACTATTATAAGCTTCCCATACTACATTATAAACTTTGTCTGAAAGTGTTAAATCAAAACTATAATTTGTATTAAGAGTACTTGTGTTTGTTTGATTCAAAGTTCCATCAACAAAAATACTAACATTAATTAAAGATCCTGATCCATCTACATCTGCCGTTACATTTAAAATTCCAGAGGTAAGGATTGAATTATTTGCAGGGAAAATGTTTGTAATTTCTGCACCAAATTGATTAGTGAATGTGTTTCCCAAACCTCCATTCCATAAATTAGTTTCAATTTCGGCATTAGTTAATGATCTATTCCATTGTCCAAACTCATCAACATTCCCAATATGACCTGTTGAACCACCTGTATCAGAACCAAACTTTAAAGGTCTTAATTGACTTATTGCACCTGATGAACCAGCCGAAACTCTAAAATCTCCATCATAAAATAGTGAAAAATTATTACTATCTCTTTTTAAAGTAATCATGTGCATAATTCCATCTGTTGCATCAACACTAAAAGTTAAATTTTGAGGATTGTTTTGGAAGAAAGCATTAATTTGAGTATTATCAACTTGAAAACAAAATCTTGCTCCTGTGTCGTCAGGACAACCTTGACCTATTGCTCTTTTTAAAGTATCTTCTGTTTGATTAAACCAAAAATTAATTGTGAAGTCAGCTGTTTCAGGAAGTAATACAGAAGTATTAATTGATTCTGTTGTTGCTGTGAGTTGATATGCGTTTCCAATTATTCCCTTCGCTGTTGTTGTTGCTCCGAAATTTGTTCCATTTGTGGTTACTGTGCTATCATTGACAACATTTGTAAAAACCTCTTCTGTGAATTTAAAATATTGAACAAGACCACTATTTAAAGATGCTATCCATTCTGCGTGTCTTGAAACTTGTTTTCCTATTATTGTCCAAATTCCATCTATTCTATCTCCTATTTCAACATTAGTTTGTAATCCTATTCTTATATTACCAATAGGAATATCTCTTGAAATATAAGGAAGCCACGTTTCATAATTTTCAGTTCCAGATAAAATATTATCACAAACTAATGTTTTGTTTCCTAATTGATTGCATGATTCTGTATAGACATCTCTTTGTGCAGTTCCCCAATAAACAAAATTATAATCTCTATCAATAATTTCTCTTGTTTTAACATCAATAAATTCTACATCTCCAAGTCCATTAGAATATAATTCTGTGAAATTAAAATCATAATACATAACAACTTGATTCCCTGCCCCGATTTGTTTAATTTCATTCACAGAAGAATGAGATTTTAATTCAGCACTTCCATAATTCTTTCCAAATCCAAATAGATTAATAAAATCAACTTTTAAATCTTCATTTGAATAAGTTAATTTATTATCGAATTCAAAAGCACTTACTGTACCAACTAGGAAAACCATACAAAATATTAATAACATTATTTTTTTCATTTTGTTCTTGTCCAATTTCTAAAGACCCATGTGATTAAAGCTATGAAAAAAGCTGAAATAAACCAAACCATACTTATTCCAGTAATAAAGCAAGTTGATCTCTTTCCTATTTTTTCTAAGTTACTATCGTCGTCAAAATCTGTTTGATTAAAATCTGTTGTTCCAGGACAATTCAATGCAGGATTTCCTCGAGTATCATCTAATGCTTCTTTAAAAGGATCTATTACTGCAAACAGAGCTAATATAAATACAAATGCTACTGTAAGTATTCCAAATCCTACTGCAAATGATAATTGCCCTTTCTTATTCATTTTATCATAGGTGTACTTTTTAATTTAATTTTTCTTGATCTTTGAATATCAATTACTTCTGATCTAGTATTAAGTCTTTTATTTCTTCTTTCAATTATTGTGAATACTCCAGGTTTTCTCAATGGTGATTTTTTTACAGGTAATCTAAAGGAATCTGCTTTTATGTTAACTCTTTGAATATCTTTTTTCTTTGGAGGGTTATTGCTTGGAACTAATCTTCCACTTGCAGCGAGAGTAGTATCCAAATTTCTTAATAATTTCCTTGTAGCTCTATTTTTTGGTAAGGATTTATCGATAGTTATGAATTTTCCTTTTCTTCTTATTCTAACATCAAAACTTTTTGCTTTAATTTTTATAGGGATTATTTCTTCTAATGGTTTTTTCTTTTTCTTTTTCGGAATAGGAATTTTTGGAAATAATGGAATCTTTGGTTTTATTAATGGTTTTAATTTTTGACCTGTTCTAAAAGATTGTCTTAATAATTGTCTTAGTGCTGTTCTCGATGTTGTTCTTTGTCTTAATAATAATTTTTGTCTGCTTCTTTGTCTAGTCCTTTGTTGAGTTTTTTGTTTCTGTAATAACTTTTGTCTTTGTTTTTGACTAGCAACAATTCTTTGAGCTGATGTTAATCTTGGAGCAGTTGCAATAGTTAATGCAGTGGCAACTCTTTGTGCTTGTTTGTATTTTTGACCTAAAGTTAATTTAGATCTTTCTATTCTTTTTTGATTTCTTGTTTTATTCTTAGAGACTCTTTGTATCTCTCTTAATCTAGCAGGAGTTTGTGCTTGAGCTTTAGGAACAGTAACTGTAATTGGTTTTGTGGGTTTCACCCCTATTTTAGGTAATACTTCTATTTTTGGAAGTTTTAAAATATCTTTTTCAATTAAACCAAGAACAAATGTTTCAAAATTTTCTTTAGCTTGAGTTGTTTTAAGTTTCTTTTTAATTTCTGCTAATATTTTAAGTTGTTCTTTTGTATCTCTAGTTCTAGCTAATCTTTTTTCAATAGCTGCAAGAGCTCTTTCAGCTTCTTGAACTTCACTTTTATCTAATTGTGCTAATTCTCCAAATCTTCCTCCTTCTTTTTTCTTTAAGAATCTTCCTAATTCATCAAACCTAGCTTCTCCTCTCTTCCCTGATGGAACAGCTTTTTTTAATATATTAGCGACTTGAGTGAATTCTTTTTGAGCTTGAGGTAAACTTCTTAATCCTGTTGCAGTAAAACCAGCACCAAAAGAAATTAATCCTATTGTTTCCAATATTGCAGCATCTTGACCTTCTTCACTAAATGTTTTAGCTATACTTATCCCTGCAGCACCTGTTAAAGTTATTACTCCTGCAGTTCCTAAAGCACTTGTTACTCTAGTAAATTTTGTACTACTTGTTAAAGCTGCAGGTAAGAATCTTGCTCCAGCTCCTCTAATTAATGTAACAACTTTTCCTACTACTGCTCCTGCTACAAAACCTTCAGCGACGTTAAAGATTAATTCTGCAATAGGTTCTGCTTGATCTGGTCTAAATTTAAAAACTCCTGTTGGATCTGCTAATGTCTTTTTTAATTTACTCTTTAAGAATTCTTCAGTTCCTATTAATGGTGCAATACCAGTTGAAAGTATTGTTGTTTGTAATGCTTTCCTTAAGTCTTCATTTTTTACAAATCTTAATTCAGGTACACTTTCTTTAATATTTCTTACAAGTTGTTCAATATTTGTTTCAGCAGGTCTAACAACTCCAGGAGGAATTTCAGGAAGAGCAATTTCAACTCCAACAGGTACTTTCAATGGTCTTGTTAATTGAAATCTTATATCTGATACTCCAACTAATGATCCTCCAATTACTATAGGTTCTATTTGTTCTAAAGTTCTACTTTGTTTTGCCAGAGTATCTTCAAATCCTCTTAATTCTCCGTCAATAAATATTGGTGTTAATCCTTTTTCTTCTAATGTTTGTATTTGCTCTTTAATTTGAGATTCTAATACAGCTTCTTTTCCTGCTTCAAATTCTCTAATTAATTTTCTAACACTAGGAGATGCTGCAGGATCTACTACTCCTGTTTGAAATAATTTTTTTGCTTGTTCAAAATCACTTCTTTGTTTTTCTGCTTGTTGTATTTCTTTCTCGACAGATTGAATTTCACTTTCAAATCTCTTCAATTCTCTTTCAACTGGATCTAATGTTTGTAATGCCTCTTGTCTTAAAGCACCTAATCTTCTTTTTTCAAGATCTCTTTGAACAAGACCTTGTCTTGTTTGTGCTCTTACTTGTGCAGTAGTTAATTTAGCTTGTTGAGTCCTTTGTTGTATCTGTTGTCTTTGACTTTCTAATGTTGTTCTCTGTGTTTGTAATTGAGTTTTTGCTTCTGCTACAGTTACCATTTATTTTTCTCCTTTTTTTTTATTGAATATAGTTAAACTCACGAATAAGTTTTTATCGAATCTAATAGTAGGATCAATCTTTTTAATTTCTTTTTTAGAAAGAGGAACTGTTAATTGTTTATTTTTTTTATTAATAAATACTTTTCTAACTATCTTTTTCTTAGCCATAAAAACTACTAGTAGTTTTACTATTTAATATCTGTTAAATTGCAGGACTTAAAAGCCATAAGAGATAGTCTACTATCCATAATGCTCCATAAAAAAGAATAACAATTACAGAAGATTTTAAAGGAAAACTTAAATCTCTAAATCTTATTTTTTCTCTCATGTTATTTTTTAGGTCTAAAAGGAGAAACAATATTTCCTTTCTCATCTCTAGTCCATTTAATACGTTCTCTTTTTATCTCTTCAATTTCTTTGTCAAGTTCTCTTTTATCATTATCTTGTATTTCATCATCTGTGATACTAAAGAAAGTTTTTATTCTTTCTATCATAACCAATCCTTTATTCTTCTCAGAAACTCTGGCTTTTAGTTTAAATACAATATTATCTGCCCAACCCCAATCAAAGAATGTAAGCTTCGCTGTTAGGTGTGGTTTTCTATTTATTTTTTTAAGATTTTTGTTCATATATAATTTATTAGAATAGCTCCAGCAACAACAGCTAGAATACCCCACACAATCATCTGTTTAGTTGTTATCTTATTCTCAAAACCTCCACCACCCATTTTAACAAGTTCAGCATGACGAATTCCTTTAAGAACATGCTCTTCTAATTGTGCAAACTTCTCCCTCATATCCTCTTCCTCCCATCTTTTAGTTCCAAGAGGAAATATGTCCCATTCTCTTATTATTGCTAAAGGAATTCTATCCTTAGTTACTGTATAAATACAATCATATCTTTCATGGTATGTTCTTCCATTGATTGTAAAGAATCCATCCTTAGGTTTTTGGTCTAAAAGTTCAGCATTTCCATTGTTTCTAAGATAGATAATAGCAACATTATCTGGTTTCTTTAGTTTGTTCTTATTAAAAAAACTCTTCCACCAACTAGACTTATCTCTTTTTCCCTTTTTCGCCTCACCGACTAAGTCTTTTTCTTCTTCTAATCTCTTGATTTGTTCATTTCTTATCTCTTGATTTCTTTTATCTTGTTCTTCCTTAAGTGACTTTTCTTCTTTTAACCTTACAAATTCTTCTAAATCTTTCTCTTGTTGTTCCTTTAACTTTTCCTCTTCCTCTATTTTCTTCTTTTTTTCCTCTTGTAGTTTCTTTTTCTCTAGTAACTCTTTTTGTTTCTCTTCTAATTCTTCAATTTCTTTAGCTAATTTTTGTTCTTCTTTATTCATTTTCTCTTATTTTGTTGACCTCCTTTCAGGTTTTCAATATTACCTCTCACTTTCTGCCTTACACTATCTATCTTTTTAGTAACATTTAATTTCATTAAGAATCCATCATTACTCATTCCAGAATCTGTGATATTATGGATCTTTTGTTTGAAATAATCTGCAACCCTATTTTCTACACCCCATAATTTAATATAATGATCAAGATAAAACTTAGAAATATCCTCTAAATCTAGCAAGAATCTAACACTAAATAAAGGTCTACCTAATTCTTCTTGATGTAAAAATGTAGTTCTAACGGTATCTCCTGAGGCGAAAGCAGCCTTGTGCATAAGACTATGTTGATTCTGTTTCTCTTCTGGTTCAGGAGCTCCATACGAATCCTGAAACTCTTGAGAGTTTTGCATCTGATCGTCTAATTGATCTTCAGCCATCTCTTCCTGTAGATCTTGTATTTCTTCTAATTGTTCTTCTGTTAATTCTTGTTCTACCATTTTACATTATATTTCTTTTTTCATTATATGTTTGTTGCCATTTCCCAGTATCTGAATATCTCTCCTTTTTCTCTTTAGTTTTTTGAAACCACTCTCTAGTTTTCTGCGTTAATGGAGAATTTCTTGATTGAAGTTTTACATAAATTATATATCCAAATATTGCAAAGACACTCAAAACTATTAATCCATCTGTTAAAGTCATTTCATTAACCTCCACCCAGATTTTTCAAAATCTTTTATAACATCTTTTGCCAAATCCTCTTCGGTTTTAAGTTTAGATAATTCTTCCATTTCACTTTGATCCATTTGCATTTTCTTTATTTTATCTCTTTCTTTGTCTAATTTATCTAAGTCTATTGTCAATGGTGTGTTCCCTAATTCTGCAGTTAAAAAAGATATAATTCTCCCATTTATGAAGATTCTTCTCAATGCTGCTCCTCTAGTAAAGCTTAATTTTTTCATTATCTTCTCCTTAAGGATTTACCTGATAGAGCTAGGAAGATCCCTACAATAGCACCAAATGAAAGCAACAAAACCCATTTGATAGAAGGTGCAGAAAAAAATATCCATAACTCCAATGGAACAAATAATATTGCAAATTTAATCCAAAACTTTATGTCATACATACTAAGTTCATCCATCCATAATCACCTCCTTTCATTCAAAAAATTCCTCCTCTTCTTGACCTTGTGGTTGGTTAAACCTTTCCTCCTGTTTTTCCCTCGAGAAACTATCTTCTATTAAAAAATAGAATCCTATACCTATAAGTACTGTTCCTAAACTAAGTCCAAATAAATTAGAATGATTAATGAAATTATATCCTGGAAATAAAGTTAAAACACCCATCACCATTAAGATTATAGAACCCATGTGTTTAAGCAAATTTAATCTATCATTAGATAATCCAAAAATAATAAGAATAAATGCTAATGCAATAAAAACAAATTGATTTGGAAATGCTTGAAAAGCTCTTCCATCAGCAGTAATGTCGAAGGTAAAATCAACTACTTGTGTAACACTTCCATCTTTACAAAATCCTCCAACTCTATATTCTCCAAGTTCAGTAGTTAAACTTGAATTTAATGTTAGATTATAAAATGCTAAATTATCTGATTGGGTGGCTTGAGTTCCATTTAAAATTAATAATTCAGTTGGACTAAATATAGAAACATTACATTGTGCTGTACTCGTACAGAAACCAGCGTTAATACAAACTATTTTTAGATCTACTTCTGTTCCTTGTCTAAAAACTAAATCAGCAGAGACTAAGCTAATTAAAAAGATTCCAAAAAGAATCCCTGCAAATATTTTTTTATGTTCCGATTGCATATTGAACGAAGTCAAAATTTACTTCTATTTGTGATGTTCCAACAGATGTAACTCCAATAGCCCATATATCTGTTTTTTCATCAAACTTTAAATTTCCCTTAATAATTCCAGAGATTGGGTTACTTAATCCTTTTAAATCTCTAATAGTTTTTACTGGACTAACTGGAGGAATTATATCGTCAGCATTTTCTCTAAATTTAAATATAATGTCTATTTCTTTTCCAGTATCCATAGTAACTCTAAATGCAGTAATTATTAAATTTTGTCCTGCTGGAACTGTAAAGTGAGTTGTTTTGCTTTGTCCCTCTTCTGCGGGAATTTCTGTTTGGATTGTTGAACTCAAAGCAGAAGTTCCAGTGATTGTTCCTGCATTTGAATTTTTATAAACCCCAACTTCATTAACAGAGAATCTATTTATTCTAATATATTGATTTGTTGTATTTACATTCGTAGTTCCAGAAAGATTTACTATTTCTGAAATCTCTAAGAAAGATCCATCTAAACCTTCAATTAAAACAGAAGTAGCATTTGCTCCTGCAAGAGTATCTCCAACATTATCAGATGAAATTGTAATCAATTCGGGAGCTTGTAAAAATATTAATGTCCCCCCTTGACTTTGTATATCTTCCTCACTTGTTCCAACAGCTAAATTTTGTCCAAACTTATTTCCTGTTTCTTGTCCTACAAGATTTCCTTTAGTTGCTTCTATAAAAAAATCTCTAGTTCTCTCTGTTAATTCAATAACTTGTGTTTGAACAACTTGAGAAAGAATAACAGGAGTTAGAACTAATAAAAATAAAAAAAAAACTAATAAGAAAGGGTGCTTCATCTAAGAAGCCCATCCTTTCATTAATAAATAATTATTGTAACTAAATAAGTCCCACATCTTGTAGACCTCCTACTGCAATATTTACTCCTGCAACCATAATTCCTAATGCAAAGAATAATGTAACTAGAGTTAAAATTGAGGCAGCTGATCCTGTAACATTTCCAGATGTTGCCGAAACAACTTGGTCTGCTACTGAGGGGATTAAGTTAACACCAACAAGGATTGTAATAAATCCTTCAAGTAATCTTCCTAATGCCATTTGTTAATAAAAAATGAATATTTTATCCTCCTCAAATTTACTCAACTCTCGATACTATTTAAAATCTGTTTAAAATAACAACATTTAAATAATATTTTATAGTAATAAACATAGGGAGTTAAGTATGGATGAAGAAAAGAAAGAGATATATATCGATGGGTACTACAGACAGTTATTAGATGATTTCAAAGATGCTGTAGAGAATCATAACACTTCTATTGTCCTTATATTTGATGGAAAGTCAGGAAAAGGAAAAACAACATTGTCAAATCAAACAGGAAATTATTTAGATCCTAATTTTGGTTTAAAAAATATTTATTATGATCCAGAAGAATTCTTAAAAGGATTAGCCAACTCAAAACCAGGAGATTATTATTCTTTTGATGAAGCAATGATCATCTCTTCTCGTTCTGCAATGTCTCAAGTCAATAAAATGATAATCCAAGCAATGAGTATGATTAGAAGTAAGAAAATATATGTAAGTTTTTGTGTAAATGCTGTGTTTGATTTAGATAGAAACCTAGTTTTATCGAGGGCAGATGCTTTACTTCACGTATATGGAGAAGGGCTAGTTCAGAGAGGAAGATTTGCTTCTTTCTTCAAATCAAAAGCAGATCAGAGAGATAGACTAAAAGAATTATACCTAATGGGAAAGAAATTTTATGATTATAGAAAACCAAGAGCAAATTTTATTGGGAGATTCACAAAAGCATTTGTCGTAAATGAAAAAAAGTATGAAGAATTAAAACAAGTAGCTATAAATAAGTTCTTAACCCAAGAATCTACCCCAGCTACTAAAAGACAAAGGTCATACGAAACATTAATATTTAAATTAGTTAGATTTGAAGGTTTTAAGAAACAAAAAGTAGCTGATCTAGCAGAAGTGAACCATGAAACTATCAGAAGAATTACCAAGAAGTTTGAAAACACCCCAGAAATCCCAATTATCCCATAAACATAGAACGCAAAATAAAATATAATACTTAATATGATAGATAATTATAACCAACCAGACCAAGTAGAATGGAATCTCTCCTCTGCAGTAATAGGACAGATCCAAAGCCTCTTAGAGATAAGCAGCAGAGCTTATCTTAATGGTAACCTTAGCAAAGCTTTCTGGTGTCTCAAAGCTTCAAAGTTTAGATTCATACAGAGCTTAAATCCAAAAGAAAGAAAATCATTGAGAAATATGGAAATGAAATTTATGAAAGCCATGAAGCAAAGAAAGAAATCAATGATGGCTTATTTATATGAAGAGTATACGGAGAAGCTTATGGATTATCTAGAAGCTTATGGATATTTAATTCCTAAGAAAAAAGATTCAACTAGAATATCTTAATCATCATTAGGCTTCCAAAGAATCAAAAGTGTTTGATGATCTATGTACTTCACTAAGCCTAGCTTAGTCATCTCTAACAAAATAGAATTAAGATTCTGCCTACCCATTCGGAACACAAGATTAATAACAAGTCTTACTTTCTTAACGGATATTTCATTCTGGTAAGAATTTTGAATTATCTTTTCCATCATTATTTGATATGGTATAGGAATCTTCATTTTGATTTAAATCAAATAAACTAACATTGGAACAAAACGCAACAGGGTCAGAACTCACCTCCTCATAAAATTCCTGATACGTTTCCACGTCGTGAAAATAGCTCCAAGCAATAAACATAAGAATAGCAAACCAAATAAAACTTCTTAAAAAACCATGTCCAAATAATAAGTTTTTATAATTAACTTTATCATTCCATACTGCAGGATGTATCTGCTTGTAACCTTTTCTTGTCTTTTGAATAAACAATCCAGGTTTAATTTCTTCTGTATCTCTCGGTGTTAATACTTTTTTAAAATTCATTTTTTATTTATTTTAATCTTCTTTTTATATATTGGATAAGCGATGCTATAAAAGAAAAAGAAATATATTAATGTGTAAAGTAATCCTATCATTAACATATAAGCAAGTGAGAATGTAATTCTTGATTCACTAAACTTGATTAGAAACAATGGAATTGTTACTGAAACAAATAAGGAAGTCCACTTAGCACTAGAACCAAAAACATGATTTATTATTTTACTTCTTCTCCTCGTTGGAGAGATGTCTTTTTCAAAATCTTCAATGGCTTGTGGTTTTAACAAAGCCATGATGTTGTTGTATTTAATATAAGCACTCATTCCCTGACTATAAGAAACACCCAACCCAAAAATAAAAGCAAAGATGATCCACCAGAAACCTTTGAAGATTAATATAATACATACTATTGTTATCCCTACCATCTGAAAAAAGTGGCTTTGGTATTCTACTTTTGCCAACCTTTCAGGAGGAGGATTCTTCATTGCATGTTTCACTTGTTGTAATTTACTTGGTGTCATCTAAAATATAAAATTTTTACTTGAACTTCTAAACTTATTTTTTCTAGTAATTGATTTGCTATTGTTTTTTCTAAATCAAGGATGAACCTACCCATATCTCTCTCGTAAATCTCTTCATCAAATTCTCCTAGATAGTTTCCAAATCCATTTAGCTTTCCGTTCTTAGCAGTAAAATGATAACTTGCAAAAACTTGTTTCATCTAAACACCTCCTTTTTTATTATTTTCACCATCTCTTTTTTTAACTTGAAATATAATCCAATATTTCTTTCTTTATTTCCTCCTTCATCTTTTTTATTTTTTTATCTCTAATTGAATCTTCAACGTCTTTATTTTTTATCCACTCATAAATGAATGCAAAACCTATGAATATAATTCCGATTATATTTGCTTGAATTAATTGACTAAGATCAAAGTAAACAAAACTCCATCTAATAGTTGCAGCTACTATCATTAATATTCCTGCAGAACCAAGTACTTTAGTTATGAATCTCATTTCAGTTCTCCATTAATAGCCATTTTTATTAATTTTCTAAAATCTGAATTATTAAACTTATAATTATATCCATAACCATAATGTTTCCAAGTAAAAATTAATCTCTTTCTATTTAATATTTCAACACCAATCAATGTTGTTGTAAATCCACTAATTAAATTACCCATCATTTTTGTTTTTCATCATATTTATTTCCAATATGAAACATGATAAATACATAAAGAGCTACACCAATAAGCCATAAAAATTGATCTGAGACATTTGCATTAGTATTCACAAGTATAATCGTTCCAACTAAAAAAAGTGGAATAGTTCCTAGCCAATATAATTTATCTATAGGATTCATTTTAAAATTAAAATTACCTCACCATTTTTTCTCTTAACCATTTCATAGATGCCTGTTTCATTAAAACATTGGTATTCAAAATTACCATAACCAATATTCTTACTTCTATATTCTAAATTATTTTTAAGGCAAAAAGATTCTCTTTCTTCTCTTTCATCCATGCTCTTATTTATAGAAAAGAAAATTGCCCCCACTAATATTGAAATAAGGACAAAAGCTATAATTCCTAGTTTCATTTCTCCTCCCTCCGTTTCTTATAAGGATGTTTTTTTCGTTCTTTTTTCTTGAACTTTTTAGTAGGTCTTCTCTCTTTATCTATCATTATTTAAAATCTTGATGAACTAATTTATTTCCTTTGATCATATTTTGTTCTTTTGTTAACCATTGATGATTTTTTGGAGCAAAAGCTATTTTAATATGTGATAAATTATTAAAATCAAATTTCGATAAAGGTATTACATGATCAATATGATAATTCTCAATATCTTGTGGAAATGGTTTTAAGTGTTCTACAATTTGGGTATAATTAATCCCATACTTCTTTGACACTATTTCTCCACTAGTAGATGAATATTTTTGAAGCACAAACCAAAAACGTGTTCTTAAATTACTTTTAATTTTAAAAGACTTGTCATTTTTCTTTCTTATTCTACCATATCTATTCCTTTCGTTCCTTACATGTTTTATATTATTTTTTACCCATTCTCTATGATTTTCCAATTTCCTTTTTTTTGTTCCTGGTTTTTGCATATATTTAAGATATTTTTGTTTAGCTTTTTCCTTATCTCCATAATACCTCTGTTTATCTCTCTCTTTTCTCTTTTCTATAAACTTAGGATCATTTTTCAATTTATTATGATAATACTCTCTATGATATTTATTTGAATTCTTTTTACTTGGTCTTTTTGTTTTGTCTTTCATTTTAAGATTCCACCCCATAAAATTGTGAGTAAATACACATATCTATTTCTTCTTGGATCATATCATCTTCTAAATCTAAAGTCCATGTTTCATTATCATAACCTATGATATACCATATTTCTTTTTCTGTTCTCATTTTCCATCACCTCGTAATTTTGTTAGGAGTTCATTTATATCAACTTTATCCACTTCACCATACCCATATTCTGAATGCCACTCTTCAATCATCTTGATTATTTCATTTGTTTGTTCCAAAGAACCTAATATCCTTTGATGCAATTCATTATAAGTAAAACTATGTAATGGTTTATTATAATTAGTTACTTTTCTCATCTTCTTTTCCTCTTCTTCTAATTGTTTTATTGTTTTCATTTTGTATTAAACGTCCGTTTTTGAACTTACCTCCTCTTTTCCGTTTTTATGAATAAAAACCTTCCCTGTTTTACTATCCTTTACAGGTAGGGTTTTTTTAGGATGCTTTCTAGGTCTTCCAAGAATTTTTCCTTCTGCTCTTGCTCTAGCTAATCCTGATAAAGTTCTTTCTCTAATCATAGCTCTTTCAAATTCTGCAAAAGCTCCTAACATGTGAATCATTAACATATTTCTAGGGTCTTCATCTAAAATAATATTATCCTTTAAACTTTGAAACCCTGCTTTATGTTGTTGTAATCTTCCTAAATCATAAATTAATTCTTGTAGACTTCTTGCCCATCTATCCAATTTCCAAACTAAAATTCTATCAAAATTCTTTCTACAAGTTTCATCAAATACATGTTTCTTAATTGGTCTTGTTTTTCTAGTGGTTTCTTTCTCTTCAAAAATCTCATATTCCCAATTCATTAATTTAGCATAAGCTTCTAATTCTAAAGTTTGATTCTCTGGTTTTAAATCATCTCTACTTACTCTTACATATATTGCTACTTTCATTTTAAATCATCCTCTGTGATGTTGAGTCTTTCCATCCACTTCCTTATTATTTTATATGCTTCTGATTCTCTAATTGAAGTATTATTAACATCTTCCTTAACCCATTTGATTGCTTCTTTTTTTAGTTCTTCTTTGATAGTTTTACAAATAGGATTAGGATTATTTACAAACTTCAAATCCTTCAAAGTTTTAAGTTCTGTCATTTTTTACTAATTTATTATAAATTTTAGTTAATTTTTCATGTCTTTCTAAAATACCATTAATTGTTTTTATTAGTTCTTTAGCATTTTCTTGACTTATCACAAACTGAATATTTCCTTTACCATATGTATAAAATTCTAAATTAACTTTATTTTCATTATATTCTTTCTTTGCCCATACCTTTGATTTATTTTTAAATAAACTTGCAGTTGTAATATAATCCTCTTCGGAATGTCTTGCGGGATTATATTGAGAACGATGAGCATCAAAACCAACTCCATGTCCTACTTCTATCTTTGGGACTCCGGCCTCAGCAAGACCTTTTACTAAGTGTGCAACATCTTTTTTTGTATATTGAAAATTTATTACATAACTACCATCTCTAATAGTGCAATCAAGAAGCTCGAAATCTTTCATTTTAATTATTAAAAAGTATTGAACATAAATAATTTTAGTTTGTTATTTTATAGTTATTTTTATTCAACTTCCCATTTAATTAGGTTTTCAATTTCTTTTTCCTTTTTCAAAACAATTTGTCGAGTTTCCCCATCAAATATAATATAACCAGCACGATCTCCTCCAGTTTTAAGTTCTCTAACGATTTCCCCTATTTTATAGTCAATATAATAAAATTTAATATCATCTCTAGATTCTAATTTATCTAATCCCTTGATATCTAATAATTTTCCTGGTGGTGCAATTAGAAATTTTAGCATTACAGATCTTTCATATTTAGGAGTAAGATTAACATTTTCTATCCCTAAACTCATTTTAATTGATTCAACATTCATATTAATACCTGTTAGCGCGGGTATAATTATGGTAGGGATATGCATACCACCACCTCTCGCAGC
>LAZR01000514.1_pt1 | contig 30418 bp, 47 predicted proteins | sample 329461 | NCBI WGS metagenome assembly LAZR01 (sample SAMN03002196, study PRJNA259156) | marine sediment metagenome | biome: sea floor; feature: Hydrothermal impacted sediments; material: marine sediment; isolation source: Loki non-amplified sample from Loki's castle hydrothermal vent sediment ...
CAAATGTGTCCTTATAAGGTCTTACTCTGCCAGGAAGGTGATTGCAAGGGGTGTCAGATTTACCTTGAGAGGTTAGGCACTGACCGGGATAAGAAGCAGGACGCCTTGAAGCTCAGTGTACAAGTTGCGGATATTCAGCAGAGGTAGGACATATGGTAGAGCTAACCCACATTAGCCTCTTCACCGGCATAGGTGGGATTGATTTAGCCGCTGAATGGGCTGGCTTTACAACAGTCTTGATGGTAGAGAACAATGCCTACTGTCAGAAGGTATTAAAAAAGCATTGGCCTCAGGTGCCAATAATAGGAGATATTAAAGATGTCAACAAAGAAACAATCGAAGAAGCTTTGGCCAACGCCTTCGGTCGAGGGGAACAACAATCGGAAAGGGATATCGCCGAAGGCAGGGGATGGGTTAGCAACGGCGGTGAAGAAACTATGGAGAACACCACAAGCCAACGAAGCAGGGGCGAAAGTGGAGACTCTTTACACGAAGGACGGGCAGCCAGCCAAGGTGGGCGAGAGAGCATATCGGCTTCAACCAGACGGCAAGCTAGTTCTCCAGTCCCAGACAATCAACCAGCAGATACAGATGACCAATCCAAGGCAACAGGAACAATCCCCCCAATTACCCTTATTACAGGAGGATTCCCTTGCCAGCCTGTATCTAATGCCGGGAAGCGAAAAGGCAAGGATGATGACCGTTGGCTCTGGCCAGAAATGCTTAGGGTCATATCAGAAATCAGGCCCACTTGGTGCGTTGCAGAGAATGTGTTTGGACTCCTCAATATGGGGTTCAACGATTGTATATCTGACCTGGAGAGTCAGGGCTATGAAACGACATCATTTCTTATTCCAGCTTGTGCCGTCAATGCCCCGCACCGGAGAGATAGAATCTTCATTGTGGGCTACTCCAAGCGTGATGGATATGAGAATGGACATACGAAAGCCAGAGGAGAGGACACCCGAAGCGAACAAGGGGGGCTGTGCGAATCTGAGGAAACAGGTATTGTGGCCGACACCAAAGACACCAACCGGGGGCGGTCAGATGGAGAGACTAACACCAGGGGGCGGTATCCGGAAGTTAGAGGACAGGGTATCGCAATTAGAGGGGAAGAATACTGGGCAGTTGAACCCGAACTGGGTAGAGTGGCTCATGGGATTCCCAATAGGGTGGACAGACTTAGATGTTTAGGCAATGCGGTGGTGCCACAGCAGATATACCCAATATTAAAGGCTATTGCAGCCATAGAGAAGGGGCAAGCATGATTCACCCTATAGTAAACCATTACCTGCCCCATTAAGACACCTTCTCGTTGACCTGAGAGCCTTCCAATCTGATTGTTTCTTCTGTGCTTTCCCATGCTTCTTCGTATACCTCTAGTGTCCGAGCTGAAGGACCTGAAAGACCCACCCCTCCAAGTTTCAGTCCGCTTGCTAACTCCATCACCCGCACACTACTAAAGCAATACCAGCTTTCTTTGTTTACCGCTTCAAACTCCCAAGGAAACATTGATGTAAAGGCCTGATCATCATCAAACTTACCTTGAACAAGTAGCCCATAACGACCGCTTTCCACCTTAGTAACGATAACAATACCATCATGAGGGTGCTTTATTCTATCCCCTTTTTTAATTAGCTCTTGCAATTATTCACCCCTTCATGCGTCATCTCCTAGAAAAGAAATAGCCCGGGTTGCATCTTGCTGGTTACCCGGGCTTAGTTCTATAAATTCATCCTCAGCTAATTTAGAGAGGAATACCTCAGCCAATACCTAACTCCTGCTTGATCTGTGACCACGGCTTTACCCTCCCCTCCTTACAATCCTTTAGACCACGACGAATCCCATCTATAAAATCGCTGTCACTTTTAATGTGGTCTGCTAAACAGTCATTGAGGGATGCTTTATATCTATTAGATCTTGGCCTGACCAACAAATCTACACCACCCATATTAATACCTCCGTTGGTTGATTTCTTACAAAGTGTCTAAATTATACCATGGCCTGTCAATCCCTGCAACTTTGGGAAAACCACATACACTTCCTAGTATTCACCTTCTTCCTAAGACTAGTCTATCATATTAATCCCACAGATTCAATTTTCATTTCAGTTTTGTCAGCTTCGCAACTGGCTTACATCATCAACCACCATGCAATAGAACCAAACCTTGTCAATACTTGCCCCTAAGGGATACTTACCTAATTTAATTAAATAACCAATCCCTCATGTTATCCTCCTTAACCCCTTAGATTCTTAATACAACGCGCCTCATAATAGTTCTAGTGTGGCATACTGTCCTTGATTTTTACTAGAGCATTAGATATAGTTCTCATTGAGCATTGACTATGCTCTTGATCCCACCAAGCACACTCCTCTTTGAGACAGTCTACAGGGTCACTAGATATCGCTCCACTCGGATAATTACTATGCTCTATGATTTTTGGACACTTCATTTCTCTACCTCCTTCTCTTTATTCTCTGGCTTCACCAAGTTATTACACGCTGGGCAAATCATCGGCCTGATAGGTGGCTTCCTTCTAGGCTGGGAACATAAGGGACACGCTACTTTTGGCATGATTAGCCTCCCTTTCATTCTCAGCTATCCGCGTTGATAGAAGGTGGCCCAAGTCCCGGCGCTCATCTAGTGTCAGCACCTCTACAGTATGGTCTGGAGCTCTACCGATCCTATCAATATATTCTTTCATCCGTTCTATGTCTGCTGTTTCCATAAGCATTACCTCCCTTCGATTTCTCCTAGTGTCAAACACAGATATACTAAATGTGCTCTGTTGCGTGCACCTTTAAGTGCCAGAGCCCTACTGAGATATGCTTTCACAGTCTTCTCAGAGATAAACAGCTCATATCCTATCTGCTTATTCGTGTAACCTAGCTTGACTAGATTTATGATTTCGAGCTGTCGGGCAGTAAGTATCATAAGCCTCACCTTTATCCCCATCCTTTGACGACGCCATCCAGCTCCGGGGTTATCAAGTCCTTCTCGGTATAGCAAGGTATCCCATTTGCTCTTAGAAGCTCCATAACTCGCTCCTGAATTGCCTGCTGTAGTTCTTCCTCTGATTGTGCCATGATTAGCCTCCTTTACTCTCCGCTTTTGATAAGGCTTGCTCCCCTCTCTTTGTCCAAAAGGTTATACCTTGATGGTGTTTTGCTTTGGTTAAGTGATACAAAGCCTCATACATATCTGGTGCTGCTGCTATTAGGTGGGCATTGGCTTCGTTCTCTAGTCCACTTAACGCTTGCTGTTCAATTATAACCTCACCGCTAGATGACACTATGCCATACCCATCAACCATACCCCCGAATCTTCTCCATTCCCCTTTAGTATACATTTCTCCCCCCTTTATTTAACTATTTGGTAAGGCGTTCCCTTAGCATATTGCCTCCTCAAAACAACCGGCCTCTTCGCAATCAGCGAGACAGTCAATTAGCTCCTCTCCTGTGACATATCGCCAATTACAGCCGGCATGGCCGGTATCTGCTAGATTGTTATATTTCCAGAAGTCGACAAACATCTGGCAATCTTCGCAGTAGATATAATCTTCCTTATGTCGCCACCCTTCCTTGCATATTTGTTGGTATATTGCCGAGCTGCCAGTTAGTCTTATTGGCCTGTCATCTTTTTTTCTTAGTGACATAGTACCCCCTTTATTTGATGGTGTGATTAATCATTTTCATAAAAAAGTGAGCAGCTTGACTATTGCTACCTTCGTATTTATAGGCGATACATTTAACTAGAGCCGAGTCCAAGGACATAGTACTTCTACTGATAGAATTGCCATTTGTATAACAACTATATTCCTTTTCTGAGTAATTGATTCTACCCGTTGAACAATTTCCAACAAACTCGTGGGGATAATGTTCAACAATGTGGTATTCCCCGATTGAATGTATCTTGATTGCCTCACCCCATGTAAAATTGCTTTTTGTCCCTACGGTTATCTCGTCCAATTTGTTAGTTCTTTTCATCTCAAACCCCCTTCTGTTTATTAGTGGTTATCGGGTTACTGGGTTTTTTTCCTCAAGACACATTTCATTGGGGCAATACCATCCGCTTTTCTCACCCAATATTCGAAGGTCAACAAGCTCATAATTGCAACTCTCGCATATTGGGGTGTCATCAGGTAAGTGTTCGATGTCTCGCTTTAAGTCCCCTATTGTTTTCATTTCCTTCTCCTTATCTCTAGCTCATCAGTGGCAAAGAAGTTGTTCACATTGGCGTATAGATTACTGGCACGGAATCAAGGTTTAACTTAACGGCGATAGCCAGCCTATGAAGCCCATCCCAAACTATTTGAGAGCCGTCTTCCCTGACCCTGATTTCAATAGGCTCAGTGATACCGTTGGCTTGAATGTCCTTGAGTAGTTTCTCATTCGACTCAATCAAGTTAAGTGGTAATCTCATTTCTAATTTCAAAATGTCTGCCAGTTTCATTTCCTCTCCTTTGTTTAATAAGGTGTTAGCTGACCCTTGCCTTTGCCCTTGCCTTGTATTCAGTCATAGCTCTACTCCACCCCTTGTAATCCTGGCGTAGTGAAGCTATATCTATCCTTAGCTGTTTCTTGATTTGCTTGGCCATTTTAAGCCATTGCTTTCCACTGACGCTTAACTCTGGCTGCTTACATACCCCGCGTAATAAAGCTAGGGGTATCCAATTTTCTAGTATCTGGTAAGCATAAGCTATACTTTGGCTCAAGTCCATACCGCCACCACATAAGGCCAGGTAGTAGGTCTCCTCATCATCGTTATACATAACGGTTAGACAGGTTTCCCGGCATACCTTGATGATTTCTTTACCGCCATCACGAGTTGGGTCGTACATAAGAGGATAGGCATAATTCATCATTGGTTGCCAGCTATCCAACACTTCATCAAGGTATGCTACTACTCCGTTTTCTAGATCGTGTCCATCCTTCTCCGCTTCCTTTGGGTGCTCTTCATAAAATTCCCTCATATAGCTTTGTCCTGTGTTTTCCCACTCCTCAAAGCCCTCACTCCAGTCAACGTTGATGCTGTATTCTGTTGCCATTGTATTGCCTCCCCTTTATTATTCTCTGGCTGATGCCAGGACTCGAGCCGGTAAACCTGAGCTGACCGGCTCCGATCCGAGTATTAGCTATAATGCTGGCTCGGTTGGTTTGTAACGCTTCTGTGGATAATGACCTAAGTCCGAACACCACAGCCAGCAGAAACTCATTCCCCTATTACCTCACGAGTATTAAGGCAGTCCGGGCATGAAACCCGCGCCTTCTCTATCGTTACAGATGCGCGGCGGAGCCCGCATTGTGTCATATACCGGCCAGCCTGGTCCTGGCTGGATACGCTCCGTCCTTCCTTCAAGTAGTGGACTAATTTAATCGTGTCCTTTTCCATTGTCTAACCTCCCTTCTAGCTTCGTTACTCTCACAATAGCACACCCTGGCACGAACCACCAAGAGGGAGAGTATCAACTTTTGTTTTTCTACCCCAATGTTGATACCTTTGGTTCGCACAGTTGTTCTACTTGAGACTAAATCTAAACCCAACTGTCACATTATTAGACTACTGGCTATAAGCACTTGACAACTACCCAGCCGCCCCTTACAATAAAGATACCTCGAGGGTGCGAACCTTCCGCTCTATCCAATTGAGCTACGAGCCCATCCTAACAAGAAGGTGTACTGATGCACGTTAGCCTCAGAAGTACCGCAAATACTTCTGGTGTCGCGGGCAGTCCCCCTTTGAGCTGGCCCGGTGCTGATTCGACCTGGTGCCGGGCTATTACTATTCACCCTCTTTGATGTCGAATATCAGGGTGCCATCTGGGTGCTCACCTATGACCTTGATGGTGTCAGGTGAGGAGTGTATTGAATCGTTCTCACACTCATGATCCTTAATGGCGAACTCATCGGGTGCTACTTCTTCCAGCTCTGCCTTACGCCCTGATAGTACAATCTCAGCAAAGCTCTCTTTGACTACCTTCTTATCTTGGCGGTAAGGCTTCTGGCGTGATATTTTCTGCCGTTCATACTCTGATTGATATGAGGACCAGTTTACAATAGATAAGCAGCCATCAACCTCTTCCAAACGGTTGTCGTGTATGGATTTCGCAATAGTCCTGTCAAGTAAGGTTTGTTTAATATTCAGTTGGTTAGCCATAAAATCACGGGGCAAAGCCTCACCATCATTGTCACAAATAGCCCCTTCATGTCCGCATTGCCCGGCTAAACAGATTAAATCCGCCCAAACACTACGTTCATCTGGTTCTAATTGCCACCTGATACTTCCATGTAACCAGCCAGTAACAAAAAACTTTACCCATGTCCGCTTCCATCCTTTTGTTGGCATAGTATCCTCCTTTTAAATACAACTCTACCATAATATATTACAGCTTGTCAAGCGTTTTATTGTGTTTTCTGTGTAACATTGCTCTAATATCTTTGTGTACTAAGTTACAGTTTCTTTCGCACTTACTCCGCAGATGTTACCCTGCTATATAGATGTAGAAGAAGAAGTATAAATTAGAAGAAGAACAGAACAGACAGTTGTTTGTTTTTACCTGCTTGACAAATTAACTCCTTTCCTCTAACCTTTTAGGTATATGGATAACAACAAGGTTTCTCTAGTTTCTTTACCTCAGAAAACTCCCTCTGCGTCAGTGAAGTATCCCCCCGGTAAACACCCTAACTCACGCAAAAACCTTAAACCCTATCCTCCAGGTGTTAATGGCAATCCAAAACCCGGCAATAGCCTTAAAGCTGTTCTGCTTAATGCTCTACTTGAACCTCTTAAAGAACCAGCAGAAGATGCTCCAGCCAGAGACCACGTTGTTTATGCTACACTAAAAGGAGCTATCTCGTGTGAGCCAACATCGGCTCACCTGAAGGAAGTCTGGGACAGGGTAGAAGGTAAGTTGCAGGATAAAGAAGCTATAAGAGACATCAATGTAGTATTCGTAATTGGGAAGGGGTATAAAGAGATACCGCAGTTGATAGAGAGCAAAGATGCCACTGAGTAAGCATACAGACGCACTACAATCAAAATCTAGGGGCATTGAAACGACTTCGAATAGTAGAGTACCTTTATGGTAAAGGAGGAATAGAATGAATGAGGTATTAAAGAAAGCTATTGAGGATGGTGAGAAGGGGTTGAGGATGATGAAAGAAGGGCATAGGCAGTGTTCAGAAACTATTAGGGTAGCTGCCCTCCATGTTGATAAAGCCAGGGAAATACTAAGCCGAATAGAGTGGAGTAGATGGTAACAGCGACTAAAGCTAAGGTTGAATTAGTGTGGGAGCCAATCAACAAACCGCAAGATGAGTTCGTGGCATCTCAGGCTTCAAGGTCTTTATTCTCTGGTGCCTTTGGCGCCGGCAAAACCCTAGCTCTCTGTGCTAAGTCTCTAAAGCTGTCTTTGGACCACAAGGGTAACTTCGGCTATATCTGTCGAAAGGTTAGAGCTACCATAGGGCTATCAACTCTCAAGACATTTCTGGAGTTAGTATGTCCTAAAGAACTTATAGCATCCTACAATAAATCAGATGGGCTAATTACACTGACTAATGGCTCTCAAATCCTCTTTGGTGGGCTGGATGACCCATTAAAACTCGGTTCCCTTGGTGCTGGTGGTATTGGCTTCGTAGGCATTGATGAGGCGATAGAAACTACAGAGGATGACTGGCAGATGCTAGAGGGCAGGTTAAGATTACCTGGCTTTCCTCACCAGATATTTGCAGCGACTAATCCTGGTCCGCCGACACATTATCTTTATCGCATGTTCTTTCGTGAGCATAAGGGGGATGTATTCCAAGCCTCCAGTTATGACAATCCGTTATTACCGGAGGACTATAAGCAGCGTCTAGCTGAGTTTGAGGGAGTCTATAAAGATAGGTATGTTCTCGGACTATGGAAAGGGCTGGAAGGCTTAGTCTACAGTGCCTTTGATGATAAGATATGCTTGATTCCAAGGTTTGATGTTGATAAAAGCTGGCCTATATATTCAGGGCACGACTTCGGGAGGGTAAATGCAGCGGGATTATTCTTTGCAGGTAGCCCCGCAACTGGTGATTTCTTTGGTTTTCAAGAGTATTGGCCAGGGTCGGAGATGAGTATTCACGACCATGTGCAGGCTTTCAAGACAATTACTGAAGGACGGAATGTATTGAAGCGGGTAGGTGGTAATCATCAGGAGACAGGGGAGAGACAAGCATATACCTCTGAGGGATGGCCGGTTAGTGAACCTAAACACAGTTTAGACAAAGCGTTACAGATTAAACTGGTTCAGGGCATGCACCGGCTTAACAAAGTATATATCTTTAATGACCTCAGCAATTATGTAAGGGAGAAATTTAGTTTTGTCTTTAAGGGGGAGAAAATAGATCAAGAGGCTAAATTCCATTTAATGGCTTGCCTTATTGCTGGAACAATGATAAAAACAATTACTGGGGAGAAGCCAATTGAAAGTGTTAAGGTTGGAGATTTAGTTGCTATGAGGCAAGGATATCAGCCAGTGGTTGCTAGCGGACTGACACAAAGCAATGCTGAAGTATTTGAGGCTTCATTTTCAGATGGCTCTAAGCTGGTAGGAACTGCTGACCATCCTGTCTTTGTTAAGGGTAAAGGTTGGGTTCCATTGACTTGTCTGCGATACAATGATAGAATGGACGTATGGAAAGAGAAACAGTTATCTACAAGGGAACTAAGTATCACAGATACCCGCAAGCCAAACGGCGCACCGACAGAATGTATTTCAGGTCAGCAAAGGGACTTCTCCACCGAGTTATGTGGGAAGATGCCTATGGGAAAATACCTACTGGGCATACTATCCACCATAAGGACGATGACTCATCTCATAACGAACTCTCTAACTTTGAATGTAAGGGCAATGGCTTACATATGTCAGAGCATATGGGGGGGCACGTCTATGACCTTGAGCACCTTGCCAGAATTCGTCCTCTCGCCAGAGTTGGGCATAGATTGTGGGCGAGGACAGATGAAGGGCGAGCTAATCTCGCCAAGAGATTATGGGGAAATAGGCTGCCAGTTCTCAAAGTCTGCCTCCATTGTAGCCAGGAATACTCAACTATTGAGCCATCGCACAGCAAGTTCTGTTCGGGAAGATGTAAAGCCGCAAACCGCCGTGAGATGCTTAGGCGTAAGCCCTAGAGGTCAGGCATCTGTCTATAATCTCTCTGTTCAAGATGTCCCTGAATATTATGCGAATGGTATTCTAGTTCATAACTGTGAAAGGTCTATCTTGAGCGACTTCACACCCGAGACAGTAGTGGATAATCCCGGCTATCGCACAACTACCCCAAGAAGGGTATTAGTTAGGAGGTAGATAATGAAAGTTCTTGATTGGAGAAATAGGGGTATTGTAGTAGACGATGGTAGAATTACAAGGGTTGAAAACTGGCATACATCAGACCCAACATATGGGGTTTTTACTGACAATGGGTATTTATACCTCATAACTAAAGAAGAGATTGAGGAATTACATAAAGCCAGCACGTAAGGAGGTAATATGGTAAAAACATTAGAGGATGTCAAACGAGTCGCGGAGATTGCTGACCGGCTACGGGAATTGGGTATTCCTGAAAAAACTTGTACTGCTATTGATAGATGGAATAAAAGGCAGGAAGAGAAGCTAAAGGAGTTTGGTTTATGATGACAAAGAAAGGTTACACGCCGATTGACCTAAAGGAACTCAACAAAGCTGCTAGTTTATTCCACAAGATGATAATGGACTCACTGGCTAGGAGGTAACATGACAGTGGAGAAAAAGTTATTACTAATAATTGCCTATCAACTTTCAGGTCGAAATAGAAGGGGTTGTCCATCCTGTAAACTTATACTCGGACACGATAATGACTGTGAGTTAGGTAAAATGGAGGATTGGGTGCAAGGTGAATTGATGAAACTTTGGAAGGAGGTAGGATGAAAGCAGACAATATGGAACAAGGAACTATAGAAATAGGACCTCCAGGGACAGCAGAAGAGAAGTTAAAGGAACTGTACGAGAGTCCTACAAGTGAGCCAGTATTGGATAAGAAAGGGAGAGTGATTGGGGCTAGGTCTTTAAATAGTTATGTATCTCTATCCCCATATGACATAGACCTGATAGCTAATCTAGTAGTAGAGAGGTTAAGGGAGATGACTAGATGAAACACCCTTTTTATGAAAATAAGGCGTGGATGCTGACGTTCAAGATACTAGCGGTAATTGTTGTTATTAGTTGTGTTGTATTTTTCTGGGCCATATTTGATGCTTTAGGCAAGTTACACTAAGAAAGGCACATAGACATTAATGAGAAGCCCTAGAATCAATGAGAGGGGGGATTAAACAGTGAGTCATGGGCATAGTCCTAATGTCTTTAAAAGGGTGGTTAAAAAGAGGGCACGTCTTCAAGCTAGGCTAATAGACAGGAATATGGGGAGTAGAAGAAGGGGGAGAAAACAATGATACTACTTAATGAAGAAGAGATAAGAATGGCTTACGGGTCAGTGTTGTGGCATGAAGGAGACCCCAAAGCAGTAGCCAAAGCCCAGTTAAAGAAGGTGGTGGATAAAATAGAGGAAGTCTCCAAGTGCAGACGGACAACCTCTAAGCATCGTGTAAATTATATTACTCTTTCGAGGAAGATGTGGCAAGCCATATTAGAGGAGATAAAATGAAAGCTAATTACATAGATGTATTATTCTGTATAGCGATTGTAGTGATAGCTTGGATGTGGATGTTATGACAAAGCAAGAAGAGGTAAGGGAAGGACTTTGGCAGATACTTCGTAAAGAAGGGCATCATGTTATGGAAGCAGACAGAGCATTAGATGAGATGATGCAGTATCTCCACTCTCAAGGTGTAGTTCTCAAGGTAGCTAGGGAATTGCCTGAAATAACCAAGCAAGAAGTTGGCGAATTTCTAAAGGTGGAGCTAGGTTATAGTGATATAGCAATCGGTTTAATGCGTGATGATATTGCCGAATATATCAGGAAGCGGGTCTTAAAGATAGTGGCTAGCTATGTAGCAGTAGAGAGTTTAATATGAAGCCAATGATAACGAAGCTACGGCAGTTCCGGCACCGGCAGACTACGCCGTTATGTCTACATTGTCTTGAGAAATACTCTACTGGTTGGACCTCGCATGGTGTTTTGGGCTGTGTGATGTGCCAGTATAAAGTCGATATGGCGATTGAAGCGAATTTTGAAGTGGTGAAGAAATGAAGAGACAACGAAATACATTCCTGACACCGCTTGTCGTGGAGGTAATGCCAAGTGGCAAGACGTTCAAGCTGGCTACTGGTTTTACCTACAAGGGGAAACGAGACTCAGCTCCCATATTAGTTCCGCCTGGGTTCATTACAGATTTTGCTTCTATCCCCCGGGGTGCTAGGTTGATTATACCCAAGCTCGGGAAGTACACAAAGGCCAGCGTTCTTCACGACTTCATTTATCAGAAGCACACAATTCATGTGAGCGCGAACGAGATGGTATATTTTACTCGCTCGATGGCTGACCTCGTTTTCCTTGACGCTATGGCTGACCTTGGAGTGGCAAAGTGGAAGCGCTATGTAATGTATTGGGCTGTCCGATTTGGGGGGTGGATAGCTTGGAAGAGAAGGTAACATGAAGTGGTTTCTAAAACAGGTAGTCGTAATGATACTGGTAATATTAGGCGGTTGTGCTGTGGTCTGGTATGCCAACTTTATGTTCCCATGTTTAGGAGGTTTTAATGGCTGAAGTAGACTATAGAGCACTAGCAACTAAGAAGTATGGGGAGTGGGGATTACTATTTGAGAGGATGCGGACTGATGCAGATTTCTTCAACATGATCAGTCTAACCGATAAGTTACTGGATGCTGATGACAAAGAGATACCCAATAGTGTTCATGTTCTCCTTAATGATATAGCTACCTTCGCATGGGAAGTGGAAACAGAACTCAACTCAGCCATTGAACAGGTAGAAGTAACATCGGAAGATAAGAGGTTCGATACTGCTTATGTTGAACGCTTTATCGGGGTAGGATTTACAGAAGCGGATAAAGTATTATCTTCCAAAGGCATGTTTCCCTTTGACCCATTTATTGACCAGCAGACATTCAGGAGAGGTAGGGCATCCAGTTATTGTTACTTCACTATTAAGGATGGCGTGCTTATCACTGATATAACACCATGGGATACCAGGTTTGTTGTCCCTGAAAACGATAATAAGGGGCTATATTACTTAGCAGGCAAGTTTTATCGGTCTGAAAGTAAAGTTCTTGCAGAGCACCCTGAAGCGTTGGGGAATACATCATCTGGTACGAATAATGAGATACTCCGTATTTTATCAAGGGATACTGACCAGATATGGATTGGTGCAAACTTAGTACGTGGAAATGCAATCGGTGGGAAATTACTTAAAGAGTTGCCTAATAAGTTAGGTTATGTGCCAGCAGTCTATCGCATGGTGCCAATGGGTTCAATGCTTCAGGATGAGAATACTATCCAATATCAGGGTGAGTCGGGAATATTTTTAATCCGTTTACTATTTAAGGAACTTGAGAGGATAGCATCTATTATTCAAAGTCTCAGCCTTAAAGTGGTAGACCAAGCATTGCAAAAGAAAATCCCGCCAGAGCATATGAGACCTAACTCAGACCCTGGTGAATCAGTTGATGAACTTAATGCTCCAGGGGTGGTAAACGAAATGCCTATTGGTGGTGGGTATGAGCTTATGCCATTAGGGCAACTTCAAGCAGCATTTGACCGATTGTATCAGATGATTCAAGAAAGGATGCAAAGGGGCACAAGCCAAATATACCGTAATATAGCAAATCCACCAACCGCTACTCAGATTATGATGGAAGCCCAAGAGCAAGGTAATATCGTTTTACCGAGACTAAACACGCGGGGGCTTTTGAAGCAAGACCTGGCTTATATGTTTATTAAGCAGACTATTGACGCTTGTGAGAAGGCAAAGATAACAGAGTTCAAACTAGGAAATCAGGTATTTGATGTATCAAAACTCAAAGGTGAATATGAGATTGAGTTTAAGTATCACTTCAATGACCCTAGAATGGACGCAGCCCGTCAGTCATTAGCTACGGCACAAAGGGGTTTAGTACCCGATAGAGATATCAGGATAAACACTTTACGAAGAGAAGATTGGCAGGGTGATGAACGACAGTTAAGGTGGGAGGAAGATGAGAGAATATCACCTTTAGTTAAGTTAGACAGGAATATCAGGGCATTATTGGAAGATGCCAAACGTGGGGAACCAGGTGCTGAAAGCCAAGCCAAGATGCTTATAATTCAAATGATACCCGCATTGAAACAGGCTATGGAAGGATTATTAACACCCAACAGACCTGAAGAATTAAAGCCGGCGCAACCAATAATTCCGTTATTAAGTGAACGTGCTCAGAGTCAAGGAGGACAACAAGTATGATACTACTAACTGAGGAAGAGATAAAAAATATATTTCGTGGCAAATGCCTGAGTAGCGATTGTTCCGATTGCACGCATGGATGTAAATTCGTAGCTGAGGCCCAGTTAAAGAAGGTGGTGGAATGGTTAAGGTCTACGGGTATGGATAAAAAGTTTAGTGGGTTAGATTGGCAATCCCTATTAGAGGAGATAAAAGATGCCACACAAGTCAGGTAAAGGTGATTACAAGTCTACCAAGAAACACCCGAAGAAGAAATGACTAAGCAAGTAGAGATAACACCAGAAGCCTATGCTGAGAAGCCATATCCTTGCCCTCACAAGCAAGGTATAACCTGTCATAAGGCAGTATGTACTAATTGTGATTATAAACCAGGGGAAATGGAGAGGCAAGAGATGTTAATTCGTAGAGAAGAGATAAGCGGAGGTCAAGATGCCAGACAATGAGTTACCTGTAAAAGATGGCAAATTCACAGTCAAGGATTACGACCGCATAATAAACGATATAATAGATGAATATTTTGATCAGCATAATATAAACTACGACCTGAAGGAACTGATTAAGGTAGATATGCTTGGTAGTCCTGAAGAGCAATTACCACAGACGGGGTTTGAAGGAGGTTAAGTAATGGATGATAATGGACACAAAGAAAACAGTTTTGTTAAAGATTTTGACAAATGTCCCGGATGCAGTAGTACAGAGATGTTCTTCAAGGGCATACTGGATGAAGTGAAAGCTAGGGGATTGATAGATGAAAAGGTAACTTGCTTTGACTTCCAGATGCAACAGGGGATAACTTTACCAGAGCAAAAAATAGCTCAGTTACCTTTTGGTTCTGAGATTCCATCTTTTGTCAGAGCATGGGATATTTGCTGTGGCTGTGGGATGATAGTTTCCACCCATCTTGAGATAGGTAAGGTGAGGAAGTCTCTTGAACTTCCTCAACCAAACAGGGCAGAAAGACGGCGGATAGGCAATATGAAAAATCCCTTATTGAGCTAGAGGAGAAAGACAATGAATCATAGACCTAAAGGATGGAAGAATCCTCATGGAACACCAGAACAAAGAGCAGATGACTCTCCAAAGGGTTTAATAGGAGAGGACAAGTATTGCTATGACGCTTTTGAAGCTGGAGCAGATGCTATGCTTGAGGGATTAAAGAAGGAGGGGGAGTATAGAAAAGCCTATGATTTATTTAATGACATACCTCATAAAGCAGGGACATATATCTTTATCCCAGAGGAGTCCTAAATGCCATTACCCAGGATACCAACATTTGATGAATTATTAAAGAGGGTTAAGGAGCCGAAAGTTCCAGAGGTAGAGGAACTTAAAGTGGAGGTTGCCCCAGAATTTAGGAACCTACCTCCGGGTTGGTCTGTAAGGCAAACTCCCTTTGGTGACTCCCTTGTTTCTCCAAGAGGCTTAACCTTCAGCGACATTAAACTTGAAGGTGGGAAGATAACCGACTTCCAAGTCTTTCGCGGTGATAGGCCCGTTAGACTGCCACAACCTATAGCGCCCGTAGAACCACCGCCTGAACCACCCGTTGAACCTGAGTTTAAGGGTATAGCGCCATTACCGTCATTACGACCATTCGCTCCCCGAGTCGAGCCTTCTCTCAAACAAAGAGAACCTGAACTTAATGAAAGTGAGGCAATTCGGGCTAAGATAGCAGACCCCAACTTTACCGGGGATAGAATTGAACTCGGACTCCGGCTGATAGATTTAGAAACAAAGCGGGCTGGACAGACCGAAATCAGCCCCATACAGAAGCAATTAAGGTCGGAAGAGGGCATATCATCGCAGGAATTTGAGTCCTTGGCGGGTATGACATTACAGGAATACAGTGTCGCTCTTCTTGAGGGGCGAGTAGAACGAATTTCACAACCTGGGGAAAGGCTTGAGGGTTTTGAGACGCCTGAAGGTGAACGGCGTGTAAGGATAGAAGACGCTGGTAAGGGTTTGTCTCTCTTTGAAAAGATATTCAGGTTTCAGACCGGGGATTTACCAGTAGAAGCATTACCAGAACCAGTTAGGACTTTGGGTAAGGTTGGTAAGGGGGCTATAGCAGCAGCAGGAGCACCATTGTTTACAGTTGCTGGCGTTCCCGTATCTGCTGGAGATATAGTCGCACTCGCTTTATTAGGTTACGGTGTTTATGCGGGGGTTAGGTCTCTTATTCCACTCTTTAATAAAGTTAAAGATAAAGCCTTACAAACTGCACTCAATACTGGGCTTGATAGGTGGATAGCTAGAATGTCAAGGGGTATCCCCCCGCAGCACTTTAAGGATGCTCAGAATAGTTTGTATAATGTGATTGCAAGAGACAGGATATGGTTACAACAGAAAGCCACCGAAAATATGTTGCGGAATATGGGACGTGGTATTAACCAACCCCAAGCCGCTAACCAGGCAGTTCAGGATACTATAAGGGATTTTGAAACTAGATTTGGTGGTTTAATCCCCCGGGCAACACAGACTGGCGCTTTAGCTCAAGGTGGATTAGCAGCAGGGGAAGGACCTACTATTCAATCAGTAGTTGCCAAGATAGCAGCTAATCAACCTCTTACTGCTGCGGAGAGACAGTTTTATGCTTCTGAGTCTCAGGCAGTAGAACAGGCACTACAAGCACAAGTTCCAACGGAAGTAACACCTGAACCCACTGCCGTACCCCCTGCCGTACCCCCTACAGTTCCTCCTACTGCGGTAACACCTGAAGTACCTGTTGTGAGTGAGGTTGGTGCTACTAGAAGCTTAAAGACAATCAACGCAGATATAGAAAAGATACAAGATACTATTAAGTTTTTCCAAAAGGGTAGACCATCTGAAAGTGACCGTAGGCAGATTGTTGAACTTCGTAAGGAATTAGAAGCATTATTCACAAAGGCTAAAGCTATTACTACACCTCCAACACCCACAGTTACTAAAGCACCCTTGACCGGAGCTCTTGTAGCAGAGGGTGAATCTTTAATTGCCCAAGCAGAAGCCTTAGCCCCTACTAACGCTTCTGTAATTAAGTTCAGGGAGTTGGTTAATCAGGCAAAAGAGGCAACTACTCCAGAGGCTCAAAGGCAGGCTCTAATTCAGATGGAAGCACTTGAAGATGAGATAAAGGCTTTAGTTCCTAAAGTACCTGCTGTTCCTGAAGCTAAGGTTGGGTTTCAGGTTGATGTGACGGATGTAGCAAAGGGATACGAGCCATCTTTGGTTAAAGTGGGGGATAGTGTTCGCCTGGTCGGTGAAAAGGTTGATGTAGGATTCCCTCACAAAGTTTTAGATACACGTATTGTTCCTGACATTACTGAGCCCCAACTGCTACTCACTACTAAGAGTGGGAATAGATGGGTTACTGGGCCCTTTGCTGAATTGTCAAAAGCGGTAACGAAGCCCCCTACAGTTACTAAACCTCCAGTAGAAGTAGCCCCAGAAGCCCCACAAGCCATAACAAAGCCTGTTACTGAGGAAGTAGTACCTGCGGAACCTACAAGGGCTGAGATAGCTAAACTAGCCGAACAGGTTAAGGCTAAACTTCCAGCAGAACCTCCCAAACCTAAGTCTCCTGTTGAGAGGCGGACTGAGATACAAAGTCTATTAAAAGAGCCAGCCAAGAACCTACCAAAAGGCACGACTAAGATAGAATTAAGAAAAGAGTTAGCTCAGATAAACAAGGCTCTTATTCCACAGGAAAAGAAACTTAGAAGTCAGATAATGGCTACTGTTAAGGGGAAGTCTTTGGGTACCACACAGTCCCGGAACATATTCAGGGAGGTTGGTGGTTCAAGATATCTCACTAATTTGGAGTTCACCCAGTTGGAGAAGGTCCTAAAGGCAGTCCAGAGAGCTAGACCGATTAGAATTAAAGGGAAGTTAGTCATTACTCCAAAGAATGAGGCTTTGATTCAGTCGGCAAAGAAGGATTTAATTGACCAGGGTATTCTTACTGAGGCAACCTACAAAGATATCTTAGAGTCATTAAAGTTATCCACGGATAAATATGTAGATTCCCAGAACTTTATAACTAATTCACAGGGTGGTGATATTATCCGTAATATGAGGAATATAGCGATCCTCAATCCTCTTGGTGAGTTGAAGTTCGGGAAGCCGACAGCCGTCAAATTTTTAACATCTCAGGTTTATTATGCACAAGTATTGGGATTGAAGCCATTAACTAATCCACTTGAGTTGGCAAAGGTGGACTTTGACCTTGCCTATCGTGCTATGTCCAATGCTGTTGATGCAAAGTTGAGGGAAGTTAATAAGGCTTGGGGTGTAAGTTCTAAGGAAATAATAGAGAGTAAAGCAAAGAATATCCCGACAAAAGGCAGTTCTGCTTTAAGGGATTTACTGGATAAAACGGAAGAACCTCCGGCAGGTTTAACACCCAAGCAAGAGGAATTATTTACCTGGTTTAGGAACCTGAACCGCAGCATCATAAATGGAGAAAACGAAGTTCGCAGGGCTATGGGTGTTGAGGAAATATCTTACAGACAAGCCTATGTTCGTCATGTTCCCGATGAAATGGCGAGGAATATTATAGAAGGTACTCACCCTATACCTCCGAGTCTCCAATACTGGGCTAAGAAGTTAGTCAGTAAAAAGGTATTTAACCCGATGGAATTACACCGCCAACTGTCTGACGATTTAGCTAAATTATATTCTAAGGATTTGGCTTTTGCCACAAAGAATATGGTTTATACTGGGTTAAAGGAGATACATCTAGCCCAACCATTACGAGCTTTTACTGAACGAATGGGGGCTTTAACCGATATTATGCCAGCCTCAACTAGAAAGTGGGTTACGGACTATATCAATCAGGTTATCAAAGGACAGCAAACAGAGTGGGATGAGAGTATAAATGCCATAGTTACAGAAAGTGGAATCGGTGGGGTAATTGATACGTTTCTGAAACCATTTAATCGGACTTTAGGGCAACGCCCTGTTACACGGTTGGCACAGACTATTGGTAATATGACTATTTATTCTGTGTTAGGATTACCTCGACCTCGCCTTATCCGGCTGATGATTAGAAATGTGTTTCAGAGAACACAGGAACTAGCGTTACACGGTGTTGTCCCGACACTAAAAAGTTTTCTGCCAGACCCAAAGGCACTTAAAGAATTAAAGAGTAAAAGCCGGTATCTAAAGAGCTATACAGGTATTGAAGAATGGCCTACGGATTTACTGGGGAAACTTGGTAAAATCCCACTCGCTCCTTATCAGTTCACCGCAACACTAAATGCCGATAGGGGAATGAGCACTGCTTACCATGATTATGGTAAATTCATCACCGATAAGAAATACAAAGATATGGTTGGAAGAACTGGCAAACGATGGGCTTCTGAAAAGCGTACTTATACAGAAGAAAAGGGGTTTCTCTATCCTGAAGAACAGAAAATACTATTAGAGGAAATGGAACTCGCAACAAGGGCTACTCAGTATCAATATATCGGTATGGGTATGCCCGAAATTTTTAGACATAAGACTCTCATCCCTTTTACAAGGCTACAGAGTTGGTGGATGAATCACTTTACAATGTTTCACAGAGAGGCATTCCACCGTTTCGCTTATGGGGAGACAATGAGTGGCTATCCACTCCCTTGGTCAAGTAGGGTTAATTGGCTAAAATACCTGCTTTTAGGTGGGGCTATCCTAACAAGCATGGGATATACTGCATCATATCTAATAAAAGTATTACCCCATAATGAATCACCCTTTGCTCAATTTGCTATTGGTCTTTTTAAGTATGTGAGTGCGACTAGCGATTGGACGAGAGCACAAGCTAAATGGGATATGCAATCCTCATGGAAAGCGATGGTTCCTGGTGCAATGGCTGCTGATGAAATACAAAAACTATGGACTGGGGAGATGCCAATATGGCAAGCCTTATTCTACGGCAGAGAGGAAGAAGGACCGCCGCTCCATATTCCAGATTACGGCTTCCCTATAGAGGAATCAGGACTCAAAAAGGCAGAAACAGCCATAACTGAATCCATCTCTAAGCTTGGTCAACAGGATGATGTGAGTCGTGAGGAGGCTATAGCAATAGCAACGGAAGCAGGAGCATCGAAGGCTAAATTAAAGGAGATTAACGCCAAGGATTGGACTTATGATATTACTTCACTACGGAGAGACATTGGGGATGCCACTAGAAACTTAGATGAAGACGATATAGCGGAGTTAGAACCTATTGCCGGTAATTATGTGGAGTTCAAAGCACAAGACAAAGCATACGAACTACTGGGTGATAAAGAGCAAGAGCAATATATCGAGGATAACCCTGAATATATGACTAACAGGTTGTTCTGGGGAGAACTAACTACTATCTCTGACTTAAAAACTGCCGAGGCTCTAGTAGTGCAAGCCCAGAAGTATAATATCCCCCTTAATATGATACCCGCATTCCAACTTACAGATAAAGGCAATGAACGAATCCCGTCCAATCGTAATCTATGGAGGACATACTTTGATTATTATGACTTACCAGGTACTTCTTACCTCAATATGACACAAGCTCAGGTAGATGCAGGTCAACTCCCAGAGAAATATCGTAGCGAATGGGAAGCCTATCAGAAACTCAAGACAGATACAGCTAAAGGGTTTTATAGGAAAGCTCACAGGGAAGCAGCGTATTCAAAGTGGAGAGTGGACTTCAGAAGGGCTAATGCTGAGTTTGACCAGTGGCTCGTAGACCAGGAGTATAACAAACCATTACCAAAGAAAGCTATTAGCAGGACTGCTAGGGGTAGGATTACTCTACCGGGTGTATTCAGTAGCGCAGGTGGTAGAGCAAGGCCGCGCAGAACTAGAGTATCCTTTCCCAAGTTCAAGAGACCACGAATATCAAGGGGAATAAGTATTAGAGCCCCGAGTGCGCCAGGAGTATGATGAATAAAGATTTTGATTTATTCCAGAAAGAGTATAAGAAGTGGCAACGGAGGTTTGGGCTTACTGGCTACACTGTGTACTTCAAGTATGAACCAATAGGGACACGGTTTGCACAAATTGGTGTTGATTTTGACCAACAAGTCGCAACGGTCAGCCTTAATAGTGAACTTCCTAAAGATAATGAACCTTTCAAGGATATTAAATTAGCTGCCAAGCATGAAGCAATCCATTTATTACTAGGGCAGTTAGAATTTATAGGAAAATGCCGATATGTACAACCTGAAGAATTTACCGTAGCTACTGAAAATCTAACTAATAAGCTAGAGGAATTGATTAAGGATTGAAGAAATGCCGCAGGCGTTTGATAATTGCCAGAAAGCCGGGGGAAGAATACGAACAATAACCCTTAAAGGTGATAGGTATATGAGAATTTGCTACCTTGATGGAAAATCTCATGCGAGTGAAGTGAAGGAATCTAAGGGTAAGAAATGAAGCAAGAAGTCCTATTACTTATTCAGGAAGAGTGCGAGAAGATAGAGATGGACCCGGGCTTCGGGAATGTTACTATATCTATTGTGAATGGGCGGGTTAAAACTGTTAAACCATCTCCTACAATAGATGTGGATAAAGACTTGCTTGACAGGAATGGCAAAAAGATATAAAGTAAATTTGAGTACATTAACATATCTTATTAGTGTCGGAATAGGTAGAAGGCAAGGTTCGATTCCGATGTGACGGGAAAGCTAGAGAGTAATCTCTGGATGGGCTAAAACCCTTAACCCGCCAAAGTGACTGGATGGTCGGCACGCTACTTAATCCCTAGCTAGTAAGATATGATTTAACAATAGAATAGAAATACCCTAGAAGGAAAACTTAGAAGGGTTGGACTTAATTGTCTAGCCCTTTTTTGTTATTAAAAAACAGGAGGAAAAATCAAATGCCGGACGAAATCGCTGTAGCTGAGAAGAACTCTGCTCAGGCAACTGACCAGGCTTTAGTCAGTGAAAAGGAGAGTACTTCAAAACCCCAGACTTACACCGAAGCCACACAAAAGAAGGCTATCTCAGATGCCCTAGCCGAACAAGGGAGGAAGCACAAGGAAGCGCTTGAGCCTATTGCCAAAGAGCGTGACACCTTTAAGTCTCAGGCAGAGCAGGCTACTAAAGACGCTAAGGATGCTATAGATGCCCACGAAGCAACGAAAGGACGCATTGCTGACCTTGAAGCCGACCTGGAACAGGCTATTGGTGAAGACGCCGACCTTCTTGACATTAAGAAACTCAAGACAGACCTGAGGGCCGAGAGGGACAAGTCCAGGCAGGAAGCTAGGGACGAAAGAGGCGCCATCGCCGAACTAAAGAAAACCGCTGAAGCCGAAAGGTTAGAGTGGGCTGGAACGGTAGCTGAGGCGCAGGCTTTCAAGTTGGATGGAGAATTGGCCAGAGTTGTTGACGAATACGAGGGAGATGTAACTACCAACTTCACCAAGCTCAAGGCAGCCTGTGATAAAGCCGGCATCAAGACTAAAGAAGGGGCCGAAGCTATAGCTGAGACTTTCCTGGTAAAGAAGGCTGAAGAGCCTGACGTACTTAATGACTCCGGTGCAAACAGTGGGGGAAAGGATTTTTTAAGTAATTTACCTATGAAAGAACGAATGGAAGAACTAAACAAACGGGTACTAGCAAAACAGAAAGTTTAACAAGGGAGGATTTTTACCATGGCCGTAACTTTAGTAGACCATGCAAACCAATCAGCCAATCAAGGTAAGGAAGTTCAGGCAGAAATAGCCTACTGGTTTCTTGAGGAATCTAATTTGGCTCAAATACTGCCATTGGCAAGTAACCTTCAGTTAGCACTACAGATAACTAACATGGAGACTTTGCCCACGGTTGGCACCAGGAAAGTAAATGCGTCATTCGGTGAATCTACCGGCACGTTTGCACAGAAAATCGAAGGTAAATACATCTTCGGGCACGAGATAGATGTGGATACCGTCCTGGTAAAAGCTGACCCAACGGAAAGGCAGACACAAAGGCAGATGTCAGCTCATGCTATGGCATTTAAGTTCAACGATATGTATATCAACGGAGACCCGGCAAGTGACGAGTTTAAGGGGTTGTCAATGCGTGTGGATGACGTCAATTCCGATGGTTTCACCGACCAGTACATTGATGCCGGCAGTGCCACTCCGAACAGGGGAATGCTCTACGACACCACAGACCGTCAATTCTTCATGGACAATATCTCCAAACTCATAGATGTTACTGTGGGACATAGATCAAGCGCCCTGTTTATGAACTCAAAGATGTACCTGGCCTTTGAAGCCTGTTTTAGGCGGGAGAATGTGTTGAGGCAGGACAAGGATATGTTTGGCCGGATAATCAACATATATCAGGATACTCCCCTGCTTAGAATAGGAGTCAAGGTTGACCAGACAACGGAGGTCATCACCAATAGCGAGGACCTTAGTGGTGGAAGTGACGAGACAAGTATCTACTCTGCCAGGTTTGGAGAGAAGATGTATCTGTGGGGAATACAGCAAGAACCGATGACCGTAAACGACTTGGGTGAGGTTTCTGATGCCCCGGTATTCAGGGACAGGGTGCAGTGGGTTGTGGGGCTCGCCGTTGCTAATCCAAGGGCAATAGCAAGGGCTTACGGTTTCGTTGCCACTAATCAGGCAAGCTAAGTTAATAAAGTAATTACAGGAGGCAAATAAATGTTTGATGCGGATTTGATTTTACTGGATGGGACAATAGCTCTTACGGATGCCCTTGATACTCCTCCCATCTCTGTTACAAGGGATGCTGCTACGGGGGCTGCTGTGATTGACCTGGGGGCTGGTGGAACGCCGGAGACTGGATTAACTGCCGTTCTATTACTCCCGACTAACGCTACTGGTGGCGACACAGTGACAGCTTACATAGAGGCTGCTGACCATGTGGATATGACCGGAACTGCGGCTGATGTTTTAAGACTCGGTTCATTTGGTGTAGCCAGTGCTGCCCAAGGGGTTATTCTTGGTTCTGAGACACCTGCTGTAGCCTTGGTGAAGTTTGCTACGAGAAAACGCTATGTCAGGTTAAACCTTACTGTGGGTGCCGGTGACTTGGGGGTTTCTACCGCCAAGTGTTTCCTCACTCCGTATGCGTTCCCGGTGCTGTAAAGGAGGTTAGCGATGGCGATTAGTGAGGTAATAAGAGAGCTAGGATTTATAACGTATGTCGAGACAAATGGCAGAAGAACTCGCTATGCGGTGGCAGATGGCCTGAGAGTAGAGGATATACCAACAGGGCTTACTTATACTCAGGTTGGGGCTATCACTACTCTTTCTAACCTTGTAGTTGTCCTTATAAGGACTCTTATAGATAGGGGCGTGTTAGACGAGCAATTTCTTGAAGATGGTGAATATGACTTACCTGCCATTGTCCAGACCATCGAGGATATGGGCGGAGACTATATCAATCCTGATTTGACTGTTAGTTGAATAATTTTCTAGGAGGTACGTTGCCTATGGGGAATGGTTAGTTTGGACTTTTTGTGGAGTTCAAAGAGTCGAACTATGAAAGGTCTGGATAGCTCCAAGCCGTAAGGCTTATCCATTCAACAAAAATAAGATAAAAGGAGACAAAATACAATGGGTATGCAATTTTTAGCAAAAGCAATTCAGCGCTTCAATGGTGGGAGTGATGAGGTTGGTCAGAGCTTAGACGCGCAAAAGAATCTGTTGGTAGCTCAGGGTAACCCTGGCTACGCTGAAACCAGGCGCCGGAATGATGGCTGGACTGTCATCCTTGCTACGGCATCGGAAGCTTTAGTCGTACCAGCGACCACGCTCGCTCACCTGGAAATGCATAACAATGGTTCAAGACTGGCTATAGTAAGCGACCTGCACCTGTGGCGCTTGCTTGGCACCGCTGTCGGTGTGGGTGATTGCCTGTGGGCCATGGTTACCACCAAAGCAATTCCTACCCTTGGCGCCCTGGTTCTGTACAGCATGAGTGGGAAGGCTTCCGTCACCCCAACCGTAACCAGCGAAATGGTCACTGGTATTGATACTACAGTGGTTGCTGATGGCTGGATGCCTTACGGTGTGGGTACTGGTTACTTGGCTGCCGCCACTCCAGGGGCTGGTGTTAACATTCCGATAGATGGCAAACTGATAATCCCACCGGGATGTTCACTGTGTCTCGCGATAGGTTCTTCCGTGAACACCGCTTCTGCCTTCCACTGCGGCGTGACCTTCGATTGGGTGAACGCAACTGTGGAGTCCTAAAACATAGGTAGCAATACCTAAAGCGAATAGAGTGATAGTGGGTGGGGGTGAAACTCCCCCACCTGCAAATAGGGGTAATTATAAATGCAATATCAATTCAAGTGCGAAAAGCATGGCGAAAATCCAATACACTTTGAGGTTAGCCAGCCGATGTTTTCCGAACATAAAGCTGACTGTCCTCAATGTGGTGAAGCAGCACAGCGTATCTACTCAAGTCTTGAATGGGTATGGGCAGGTGAAGCATATAGACCTGACGGTAGCAGGAGAGAGCATGATGATTACGCTCCAGTGATGCGAGGATAAGATGGAAAAGAAAAAAACTCCAAAAAAGACTCGTAAAACACTAAGCCATGAAGCTAAACTGCTCAAGGAAGTAAAGCTGACTAATAAACTACTCTTGGAGATAAGAGATATTTTAGATAAGACTTGGCGGCAAATAAGCCCAGGGAGGTAACTAATGGTAGATAAAGGCCGTGATTTAGACATCGGAATACCTACAACCAGGAATTTAACACGACCTGTTGAAGTTCAGAACTTTGCAGGTGTCATAACATCGGTGGATAATGTGGCATCAACAGTGGCATCAAAAGTGGATGAGACAAATCTGGAACTAAAGAAGATTAAGACAGGGATTAGTCTTGATATCGAAGTAGACTTAGATGAGCTTTTAAGTTAATGCCATCTAATCAGTAATCTAAAAGGTATATGTTATGGGTAAAACGTATTCGGAAATAATTGACGACTGTGAGACCCTCTTACAGGATGCCGGAGTGGACCCTTCACCTCCATCAGCTAACTCAGTCTTTGCCACTGCTGAACTAGACTCTTTAATGCCCTCTGCTTTGTCCAGAATTTCTCAGTTCAAGCCCTGGCAGATTAAAACAACCAAATCAACTGTCGCTGATACCAGAGATATTACTTTAACAACAGGTGATAAGTGGAGACTTCTAGGTATTTTGAAGCTGGAATATCTGACAGCTCAAGACCCTCCTGTATATCGCAATTATACTCGGTTCGGTGATGTAATAAGTATTAAGATTGATATCCGCCCTCCAGCGGTAGCCGATATTTACTTCTTTTGGAATAAGGTCCATCTATTACAGAAAGTATTAACCACTGCTGATACTGGAGGAACTCTTGAGGTGGCGACTGCGGTTGGGGATGTTACCATTGACGTTGAGGCTCTAGGGACTCTGACTATTGAGGAGATGACTACAGTAGCTATTACAGGAGACTCTACAGTCTACTATGTGACCGCTTTGGCAACCATCGCTACTAACAAGGCAACCTTGAGTATATGGCCACCCATAACTCAAGTTAATGCTCTTGGTGCAGTAGTAACTCTTTCCTTAACAGGTTCTACCTTAGATATTCCATTAGAGGATTATCTGGCAAGGTGGTTAGCAGCTAAGGCGTGTATCTCTAAAGCTACAAAGTCTTATGCTCAGGTTAATACAGCGATAGCTACGATAGCTCTAGGGGTTACGGCTATTGCTGCTGTGGCTGCCCGTATTACACAAGGGATAGCTGATATAGCTTCGGGAAGAGTTGAGTCTGCTAAAATCTCGGCTATACTTGATACCGCTAATGTAGAAATAGATAAAATTGGAGCAAGGCTTACTCAAGCTACTACCGATGTGGCTGCTGGTCGAACCGAAGCTGATAAGATTCCTGCAATCATTACCTTAGCCCAAACAGCAATCGCTACTGTGGCTGCACGGGTAACTCAGGCTTTAACCGATATTGCATCTGCCAGGACTGCCATTGCTTTAGGGGTTACGGCTATAAGCGAAGCCAAGACGGACATCGACTTGGCTGTTACTGAGGTGACATTGGGGAAAACTGCTCTAGCTTCTGGTAGTCCACTTATCAATACCATACCCGTAGGTGGTGGCGCAGCGGAATATATGGGACAAGCTGCCTCCGATGTGGGTGTTGCGCAGGGGTTTGTCCTTTCAGGACAGGGACTTCTCCAGAAATCGTCAGCCGACTTTAATAATGCCAATGTAGATTTAGGGACAGCAGCTAGAGAAGTAGATGCTGGTATGGCGAAAACCCGAGAGGCACAGGCAAGTCTTGAGCAAGCTAATACTGATATGGGGGCAAACAGAACTTACATTGACCAGACTGTAGCCCAGCTAAGAGTGGCTCAGGGTTACTTCCAGGAGAGTCAAGGCTATGTTATGGAGGCTAATACCAGACTGTCTACTAATGCCTCTTATCTTCAGTCAGCAAGCGGTGAACTAAGGGCAGGAAGTAATAAAGTGGAAGAGGCTATCGTTAATATGAGACTTGTCAGTAGTAGACTTCAAGTTTCTCAGGGCGGATTAAGATACGAGGAATGGGGCAGAAGAGAACTAGCCCAGGTAGAAGCAGAACTTAGGGCTTATGGTGGGTATCCCACATCTCAGAGATTCCCACGTGATTAGAGAGAGATATATATATGCGGACATTAACGGCAGCACTTCTTACCGCACAAACTTCGGGATATCCTGTAGGAAGCTATGCGCCGGCTGTGCGTTGCATCTTCACCTCAAAAGATGGTGGAACTACACATGACTATTCTTTTGATCCAACTGTAACCACTAACCGCTTAGAGCATGTTCAACAGATAGAAGAGAGAGAAAACGATTCAGGTATAATACTTCTCTCCAATTATGACAGGGCTGTTCCTACTGACCTGACAGGATACTATGTAGACTTAGGATGGGGACTTAATACCTCTTCAGGTATCTTGTGGGACACAGCAGCAGGGGCCGTAGCTCCTAGAATGTGGATAATGCGGCAATCGGACATTTCAGGAGCTCCGAAAGGCTCTCTACCTCAACTCTATACGCTGTTTCAATTACAAGGGGTATGGGGTGCAGTGCTTAATAAACAACCCTTCCTTGTTGAAAGCACACCTTTTTCTGATATACCCTTATACAAGTATGACGAACTCAATACCATATCTGCCTTAACAGGTAAAACTATTTATGGGGTACTAGAATATATTATTGAAGTCTTATTATTTGCTCAGACTGGGTTAGCCTTTACTTTAGATGATTTAGGGGCTCAAGATGATGGGGAAATCAGTTCTATTATCCCATTCCCTTCCGACAATACTAAGTTACTACGTACAATTAACGATGGTTCCCCTTGGTACTTTGAGACTTATGGTGATGTAATCAGAAGCCTCTTGGAACTAACTAATTGCATTCTTGTTCCAAGGGCAGATTTAGCTTTCAGAATTATGTATCCCCAGTCATCAGATACGGCAGATGTGACATACTATTCCAGTAATGCTGACGGGCATCCTTTTTACGAGGCAGAGAATAGAAGGTTAAATATGATTCCAAATCACATTGAAGTATATGGGGGTGAGGATGCTATCACAGGATACCCCACTGTAACAGGTCACTGGTATGATACCGACCATTTTTCGGGCTGGGTATCTCCTGCTACTCTTGCAACTTATGATGGGCCGTTCATGGAAGTTAAAGCATCGGGGAGTACGGATAGGATGTTGTGGGAAACAGGATTAGATACCGCAGAGAAATGTAGAAATAAAGCTGCTGAGTTGGGCTGGCAATTAAAAGACCAGATAAGAGGCACAAGGGTAATAATCCCGATGGATGCTAGAGTAGAACTGTATGATAGGGTAGAAGTAAATGATGCGAGGGGTTTGTAATGGGCAACGGGGATTTTGGCAGTATCCTAGATACTTTTGCAAACTATACTGCACAAGGTGATGCTCCCTATGTTATTCATATAAGTGGAGATGTCCATGCGATTGCCTACTCAGGAACTGGTATAGATGGTTTTATAAGCACATTTACTATGGATTCTGATGGGGTTATTGGAGACACACTAATAGATACTCTGGAATTTGAGACAACCTTTTGTAATGGTCCTTGCATTCTGCATATCTCTGGGGATTACTATGCCATAGCTTGTCGTGGTGCTGGCTTTGATGGATGGCTTTTTACTGTTACCATTACCCCTGCGGGGGTTATAGGGAATGCAGTAGTAGATTCACTGGAGTTTGACGGCCTTAACTGTGCTCACCCTATTATCATCAAGGTTTCTGGAGACATATATGCCATCTCTTACTTAGGAAATAATAGTGACGGTTTTGTGGTGACTGTGGATATTAGTACAGTGGGAGTTATAACCGACCCTGTAGTAGACAGTTGGGAATTTGACACTGTTAAAGGATACCACCCTGTTATCATCAAGGTAAGTGGTACAACATACGCTATAGCTTACAGTAATAATGATATAGATGGGGAGGTATTCTCCTTTACTATAGCTAACGATGGGACAATTACCAAGTCTAAGATAGATAGTCTCACGTTTAGTACGGATAGTCAGGACGTTTCATTCATACACGTCTCAGGAGATTTCTTTGCTATAGCATCCCAGGGAACGACCAACTTGAGTGTATTTACTGTTGAGATTAGTGCCGCGGGAGTCATACCAGCCACAGTGACTGATTCTTTGGTAATTGATACCGCTGCTGTTTTGTTTCTCACACCTGATATTATACATGTAAAAGGAAATGTTTATGTGGTTGGCTATACAGGTGCAGATAATGATGGTTATATAGCAAGTATGACTATTTCTACGAGCGGGATTATATCCTCGTCTGTAGTAAGTTCTTTTGAGTACGATACAGGCAATTCATATAGCCCTAGTATAGTGGCTTTTTACTCCTCAATTCTCTTAATTGGTTACCAAGCAGGCGTGGTTGGAAATATCAGGTCTGTGGGTATAACAGTACCTGTGGTATTTCCTTCTGATGCCCTCCTCCGTGCCTCTGGAATAGTTAGGACCTTCTTTGCGGGCATTGGGGGGCAGGCTGTTTATCAAGCTACCTTAACACTGGGTGGATTCTCAACTACCTTTGTCTTACCTATCGGTAGTAGACAACCTTCAGGAGCTGTGCCCTCCTCAGTTATGTCATTAGAGGATTACAAAGCCCTTAGGGAACGAGCACTCAAAGGTGAGTTATCAGGTTCAGAGTTGGAGGCATACAAGAAAGCAAGGACCGATGCGCTGGCTGGAATCTATGGTACTACACCTGCCTCCATTTCTGCCGCTGAGGCTACCCCTGACTTGAACCAGTTCCAAAGGGATATTCTATCTAGTGAAGCTACTCCACCCAAGCCAGCACCCAAGCCGGCACCTACTCCTCCAGATGGTTTAGATTACTTTAACTTACTTTAGGATGAGAGGTTTATAAATGGTTTCTCCGAGAATTGACCCGAAAACCAGAGGGCTTATTGTTTCTGACTTGACACCTGCAATAAGAGGGCGACTTTCCGCATTGTCTACTTCTGTTGCTAATCACACAGCCACTCTTGCCGAGCAGGAAGAGTTGAACTTTATAACTAGCCAGGTAGTTAGGTCTATATTGTCTTCTCTCTGGCAGAGTGTAGATTGGGAAAATGTTGATTTAAGTGATATTGACTGGGAAGAGTTTATTGGCTACGCGGTTATGCAGGAACACTACAGCCAGAACTCTATACTCGCAGCTAATCAGAGTGGAAGGCCTGAAGCCCTAACGATAGCAGCCAGTCGGATAGTAGCAAGGTTAGCTTCCGGTAATATTGTGGCCGCTACGACCGCCGAAATCAAGACCCTGCTTGCTATTCTGGCCACTGATGTTGGAGTCTCTGAATTATCTTCGGCCACCTACGATAATGTCCAGGATTATATAAACTTCTTTGGGGACAGAACACTACTGTCAGGTGGCGGTATAACAGATAATGGAAATGGTACTGTTGCTATAGACTCTCTGACTGGATGGTGCAAAGAGACGGACTCTGATACGGCAGTAGGCAAGTTCTTT
>LAZR01000515.1_pt1 | contig 30299 bp, 69 predicted proteins | sample 329461 | NCBI WGS metagenome assembly LAZR01 (sample SAMN03002196, study PRJNA259156) | marine sediment metagenome | biome: sea floor; feature: Hydrothermal impacted sediments; material: marine sediment; isolation source: Loki non-amplified sample from Loki's castle hydrothermal vent sediment ...
ATGACCTACATAATAAATTTTTTATCATCATCTGTCGCGATAAAATTTGGGTGATCAATCTGTGATATCACCGAAGTCAGGAAATCCTGCCACTCTTTAAGTTTATGGTTTTTTCGTTGAAAATAAATGTTCTGAAGCGTTTTATATGACATACACCACATTCGACGTTGCATAAAACCTTCTGGAAGGAGAGCTTTGACTTTACCCAATTGTCCTTTTTTAATCATACTGTTCAAATCACCCAACCAACTCTGCGGAGGTGGTATAGCAAAATCATCCATTTCTAATTCTCGTTTAAGAATAGTATGCATTGTTGACTCTGATTGCTTTGTGGATAGACGATATGTATCTGCTTGTTGCCACCAATAACGTGGGGCATTTACTTCAACCCATAATATAAGAGATTCGAGAAATTTATTATGTCCTCCCTGCAACGGTGCAAGCTTTTTAGCTCGTGCAATTTTAATTTCAGTTAATAGATAATCCATATCTAAACTATGACTCAACGACATCCCATATAATGCTGCTTCGTAACCAGACTCGTTCCTCACTATCACTTCAATCATTTCTTTCTCTTCTTTCTGCCCATCATTATGGGTATCTCAAATTTAGCACCAATATCTTGTAGTTTTTTAACAAATTTATTATATGGTACCAATACACATAATGTTACCCCACAAACCAATCTAACAAAAGTAACTTCCTTATCCTCGCCTTTATTAAACAAAGTTATCTGATCTGTATTGATATGAATATTAAATTCTTCTTCTTCAACGAGCCCTGGTGCACCTTCAACGCGTTCTCTAACAATCACATTAATAAAATTACCCACCTATTTCTCCTTTGTTAATAAGTATGGGGATAAGATGTGCTTCATAAATTTTTCTAATTCTTCTATTGTTTCTGTGTGCATTCTACTTTTTATTCTTATATTATTTATAATAAAACTACTCCAATAATAATGAAGTCCACATTCAAATGGTTTTATTAAAGGATTATAATATGAAATTACATTCTCAATAACCCATTCTCCCTTAAAATAATATTTCAAAAATAATATTTCTTCATAAAGTTTCATATTAGGGTATTTATTTTTTATTTCATCCCTTCCAGAGTTACTTAAAGCTAGTCTGCTATGTGTAGGACATGGGGGAGATCCCCATATAAAATCAAACTCCTTATAATGTTCTAAAAGATATTGGTGGGCATCTGCAATAATAACTTTATCATTTGGAAAGAAGTCTTGATATATTTTAGCTATCTTAGGATTTATTTCAATAGCTGTAATTTTATGTTTATCTCCCCAGAGTTTTCTATTCCCTCCGATTCCTGCATATAAATTTAAGATTTTCATTTTAATTTCCTTTGTTCAGAGTGTTCTCTTGCATGTTTTAATCTTTCTTGGCTGCTACATTCACAAGTGCAATTATTAGTATCACAATCCTTGTGTATATCATAACTACAAAATCTACATGGATTAATTCCTTTATCCATTTTATAATTTTCTCTGTTCTAAAAAAAGTTTATATTGTTTTTGTTGTTGATATTTCATTGTGAGTTCTCCTGTAGGATAGTCCATAAAGCTATTTTAAAGCGTTTTGGGGGACTTTTTTAGTTTTTATAGGTATTTCCTTATCTTAAGTATAAACCCTAAAGTTTATCTATTAACATTATTAACATTATTATTGTATATTCACTCTATTCTTACATGAAGAAATAAGTAGAATATTGGTTAATATCATTAATATGGTTCACTTTTCCTTTAAACCAAAGATAAACCTCCCATTTTTATCATCTCTTGAAGCATTTTTTACCTGAAATCCTTCAGCAGTTAGCTGTTTTCCAACCATAATGGCACTCAATAGTCTATGTCCCCTTTCATCAAGGTAAGTATTAAATCCCTCAAAGAACTCTGTAAAAAAGACAGCCCCATTAATATCTTTTTCATAATCTTCTTTTACGTATTGCATCATGGGATTTGATTTTTCTTCATACCTTTGTTTCCTTTCCTCAAATGTTCCATCATTAGTAAAAACACGATCTTTCCATAATCTTTTAGCAACCTCTAAACACCTTAAAGCTAGATTCTCATATTCTTTTGAAGGTATATTTCCTAAAACATTTGATTCAACAGTAAATTTATTTGCAAATTCTATTATTTTCCATCTCCTATAAAATCCATCCGTTTTATCTGCTGTTGGTGGAATCGAATTTGTAGCCATTATTAACTTAGCATAATTTTTATAATCAAATCCATCCTTTCCTTTAAACTCACATCTTATTGTATCTTCCCCCGTTATTTTTTTTAGAAGATCTGTATTTGTAATCATATTAAAATTAGTTTCTCCAATTAGACAAACCAATTTCTTTAGTAGTTTACTTCCTTCAAATCTTTGTTTTAACAAAAGATGTAATGAACTTGAAGTTATATTGTAATCTCCTATAAATTTTTCTAGTATTGTTAGGAATGTACTTTTTCCGTTTGCTCCTGAACCAATCAAACAAAATTGCCTATGTATAAAATAAGAAGGAATAAGACAAAAAGCCAGAATTTCATAAAGTTCTTCCTTATGTTCCTCTCCAACCCAACTAATAAAAAGTTTATCTATTTCTGGAGTTTCCGGGTTAGAGCCAAGTTTCCATTTAATAGGATTTGAAATAAAATATTTTGATGATGCTGCATATTCTTTTCCATCATCAATATCTATTATTTTATCCTGGAATTGTACCCAACTTGATTTAGGTTTTAGTGGTTTCTTTTTTCTTGATTCTTGTCTTAGAGCTTCAAGCAATTCATTTTTTTCTTTACTGTTAATTGTGTTTGATTCTGCTACATCATTTATAGCATTAAAAATATCTGTTTCATCAATCTTTTCCCAGAAGAATTCTTCATCATTCCACATCCACCATAATTTATATTTATCATAAAAAATAGGAGTAATTTCAAGAAAATCTTTTATTAATTCTCTTTTATCTAAAGTCTTTTTTATTTTATCTTTTATTTTCATACCTAAAAAAAATCTATTAATAAATTCATTAAATTGTTCAATACTTTTGTGAATTGGTGAATCGTGTGCAGTATAACTTAAACTATAAGATTCTTTAATATCATATCTTCCACCACTTTCATAAAGTAATCCAACTTGCACACCATAATCTAAAATTTCTCTTGTTTGTTGACCGTCTATTGAAAACCCTTTTGAAAGTATTTCCGTAAGCCATTCAACAGAAACAAAATCTTTATGTTTATTAATTAAATTAAGAATTTTAGTTCCTTTCATCTTATTTCAGTATCCCCTTTTATTTCTACAATATGATTATAAGAATAGGCAACTTTCCCATCCCTAATTTCTTCTAATTCAAATCCATTATTACCAACAGAAATAACAATTCCTCTTTTAATTATAGCCCTATCACTAGAAGGATATTGAAAAATTATCTTAATAAATTCTTTAAGTAGAAATGCTTTTTCTATTCGCTTCTTAAATATATTCGCCTCCATTCCCTTTTTAAAATCCAATTAACTTTATAAACATATCTTTTAATCTTCAGAGAAATCCAATGTAACAGTTATGTTTTGATTACATACTCTATTATTAACTGCAACAACTTTAAAATTAAAATCATTAAATCCAGGACTCATAGAAAAGTTTGTTCCATTCAATATTTCACTTCCTTTGCTCAACTCAAATGAAATATCACCCATAGGATCACAACCAGGTGTTACGCCTGTTAAATTTCTTTCAAGTAAATAAATAAAGTTTGTTGCTCCATTCTGATTTAATATAGTAAGATCTTGTGTGGATGTTAAATTTTCACTTACATTAAAAACTTGATCCGTTAAATCTAGCGTAATAGTTAAATTTCCTTTTGCTCCAATTATTTCATAATCTACTGTTTTATTATAATCAAAAATAAAGAATGCAAAAACTCCTCCAGAAACAAGTAAGATACTAGCAAAAATAATAAAAAATTTATTAAAAAGAATATTCTTCATCTTTTTTTAAAATGTTTAAACTATATAAAGTTATCTTCTTTTTTTTCTAGGTCTTCCTACTCTCTTTTTTTTCCTAGCTTTTTTTCTTGCCATATTATTTTTTCCTCCTCTTCATTGTCGTTTCTTTAAACTTCGCAACTTCTACAATTTTATTATTACGAAATCCCAAACGAATATTATCTTTGAATCTAAACCTGGTTGGCTTAACTCCTTTCATCCTAAAAACAATTTTTTCTTTTTTTAATACCATTTAAAATTGTTTTTATTTTGAAAATTCTTTTGTTTGTCTTTTAGCGAGTTTTTTTATAGATTCTCCTTTTTTTCTTTTCAAAACTTTTCCAAAACCAGATTTACCTAAACCAGTCTTTTTTCTTTTTCCCATTTTATTTTTTCCTCCTTACAATTTTCTTAATAAATCCTGTGAACTTCAATTTCAGTTTGGATTTTACATTCCCAATAGTTTTTTTGGCTCTAAAGTCTATCGCCATTATACTCTCCTTACTGCTGCTGCAGTTTCTGATAATAATGCAACACCTAATAAAGCAGTAATCCCACCAACTAAAAGACCTCTAACCGGTTTTCCTTTAGCTCTTTTTTTTAGTTTAATTAAAGAACTAGCTTTTAATACCATTATCTTTTTCTCCTCTTACTTTTATTTTTTTTAAACATGGCCTTCTTTTGTTTATCTTTTAGTCTATATGCTTTTAATACCATCTTATCCAAAATATGATTGCCTTTGAAATGGTTTATGTATATTGTTTGTTTTTTTCATTTTTTCTTCTTCCAAAGCTTTTTTTAATTCATCTCTATTTTTGAGGTTTTCTTCTCTCTTTGCCATATTCCTATGTGTGTATTCACTTAACTTTCCTAAAAATCCTGAAGGATTTTTTTCTAATTTCTCTAGGTTTCTTACTCTATTCATTGCACGAAGTTTTTGTAACCCTGATTTTTCGGCGGCTTCTTTCTTTGCTTTTCCTGTAACAATCTTGAAGATGTTTTTTTTAAATTCTTCTTCAAACACCCTCTTCTTTTCGACTTCAGCTTCAATTTTAAGTCGCCGAACTATTTCATCCTCTTCCTTTTTTATTCTAGCACGTTCAGCCCATTCTTCTTTGAGATTATCCCAAAAGCCCATTACTTTTTACCAAACCCTTCTATAAAGTTTCTCATAGAACCTTCCTTCATTACTATAGTTACTACAAAAACTAATATTGCAAGAGTACCGAAGATAATAACTAAACTTAATAGTAATCCTCCAGCTCCAGGTACAAATCCATCAGGAACGAAAAAGTAAGTTACATTTACGCTTGTTCCGTTGTTTGGAACTCCTGAATCATTGACTTGTAAGAAAACCGTTTGAACTCCATTAATTAGTCCATCCGTTACAAATACTCCTTCATTTTGTAAACTTATCCCAGTTGAATTTCTAACTACCGGTGTTGCTCCAGTTAATGATCTTCCAGTTAATGTAAGGGTTTCATTTATTGCGGGAGCTGTAACAGTTTCATTTGTATTATTAAAAGTATTTGTTGAGGTAAAAATTGTATCTGCTGCAGGAGTTAAAAGTGCAATAGCCAAAATTACTCCTATAAAAATCATAAAGAATACCTTTATATCCGAATTGAATTTACCCATATTTTAAACTCCTCTTTGTTTACTAGTAAATTATATTATTTAAATTCTTCTCTTTATTTTTATTTTTTTAATTATCTATTTCCAATTAATTTTTGGAAAACTGCTGCTAACATGAATCCAAGTAATACAGTTATGAAAGCATATAAAGTTGAAAATCCTGTCAAGGTTAATCCAAAAATTAAAAGTATTGGAATCCCAACCACAATTGAAGTTCTAAACCCAACTTTAATTTTTGATGAAAATACGAAGAAAAGTATTGATGCAAGTATGATTGAAAGAAACGCACTACCAACTAGTTCATTCACAAAAATACATCTTATATCTAGCAAATCACATCCAGGCATTTTGTTTTTTCCTCGTTGTAATATTTTTAATATTTTTCATTTTATTTTTTATTGATCAATCTTTTCCACGAAGCCACTCCAAAACTGTAAATAGGAAGAGTATCATTATTGGAGCCATAATTATTGTTGCAAATACTACATTTAATGATGCTAGATGCACAAATATTGTTGCAAAATCTCCCACCATAGTAGCCATTCCCAATGCAATTGGAATGAAGAAGAAAAACTCTACATTTCTTGTAACGATTCCAACAACAACGGAAGTTGTTAAAGTTAAAAGAGTAAGTCCTCCTGTTATAATTAATGTCCAAATTTGACTGGATTGAATATTTCCAGGATCTAAAAGTGCTTGAGTTATTGCAGAGGTTGGACTATTTGTTACAATTTGTCCAGTGATTATAAATAATAAATCTATAAAAAGTAATATTGAAACCATTCTTATTAATTTTCCCATTTTATATTTCTCTAAGTATCCTCCTAAGTATGAAGTATGTAGCTCCGGCAGTAGTTAATATTGCTATTCCATATTGGTTGCTAAATTGTGTTAGTGCATTTATATTTGCTGTACTTGAACCAACAACAATACCTGTATCCAACCATCTAACAATGCTAAAGCCCCAAACAGCTAAAGTTATTACAGCCATTTTAATTTCATCCTCAATTTGATTATCTCCCGACATGAAAATTAACAACCCAACAATCGTTGCTAAAACAATTAGGAATTTTATAAACTCATCAAACCCATAATCATTAAATAAAGTTAGTTGTCTGAATAATGAATAATCTCCAATAAATTCAGAGCCAATAAACCAAACCCTTTTAATTGTTAATGTTTCGTTGTCTGTTTGGATTATAAATTCTCCAAATAATCTTGTATTATTATCTGTATTAACTGTTCCAGAAATAAAACCCTGTCCGGCATTACTTACAAATAATCTTTGTGTAGTTGAGTTTGTTATATTCATACTTATTAAAGTAATTGTTTCTCCACTTGTTACATTGAAACTAAATGTAACAATTGTGTTATTGTTTAAGCTTTCATTTGATGGTTGTATTTCATAACTTGTTCCAAGAGAAATTGTAGAACCATTAACAATAGTAATTGTTGTAGAACCCATAGTAACTGTTCTTAAATCTGTGATAGGAATAAAACTAAACACATTATCTAAAAATCCCGTTTTAGAAAAAGTCGCAGTATATGTTACATCTGGATTTAAAAAGAAAACAACTAATCCAGAACCATCTGTAGTGTCTGATGTTATTGTTATTGGTGAACCAACAAGAGTTCTTGTAATTGTAGCGAGAACACCAACCAGAGTATTTCCTATAGTATCTTGTGTGAAGAATTGAGTAAACAATCCAAGATTTGTTGGAAGTAGGAAAAGTTGTTGTTGTGTAGTTAAATTTGTTAAAGTCGAAAATACTAAATTTGAAATTCTTTGTTGACTTTCAGGATTATTATAACTAATATTTACACTTGTTGTTAAAGTTTGATTTGGTGGATTAAAACAAAAATCATAATTAAAAGCTTCAGTTGCATTAGCATAACTTAAATCTTTTGTAACGGATCCTCCACCAAGAAAATAAGTCCATGATGAATCTATAAAGGCAGTAACATCTTCTTGATTTGTAGTTTCATTTGTAAATGTAAAATTTAAGTAAGGAATATTTTGAGGAGCTGCTTGACAAAATGTTAAATTTATCAGACCAACACTTTGTTGTTGTGATGAAGAACTTTCTATTACACTATCAATTGTTAAATTAAATAACCATGAATTATTTCCATCTCCAGTAGGAATATCTATTGTTTGTGATATATTAAAATTATTATTACCTAAACTTGTTACTGTTGCACTTCCTTTATCAGTTCCATTATAAATTAAATTAGCACTAGATGGAGTAGAACTTGGATCGGTTGTAATATTAATTATAAATTCCTCACTTTTTGTTTCAAACGTAAATGGGTTAAATGTTTGGGAGTTTTCTAAAAAACGACTGATTGTAAAAGTTCTTGTTGTTGCTATTGAACACCCAAAACTATTACAAGATTCATAAGTCCAGTTATGATTTCCATCTGAAATTGTTTTTGTAAATAAATAATTTGTATCATTTATTCCAGAAGAATTTGTTTCATTTAAAGTCCCATCTATAAATAATGTTACATTTGTTGGACTATCAACTGTCCCATTAAAAATTATTGTTTGATTTAAAGTACTAAAATTATCCACAGGAGAATTTAAAGTTATTATTGGAGTAAAAACATCTCTAAAAACTCTCCCCTCTCCACCATTATACCAATCATTTAATAATTCTGTATCACTAACAGACCTATTAAGAACTGTAAATTCATCCCCTTGCATATCAGCAAAATTCACACCGCCACTTCCAGCTCCAAAAGTATTTATTCCGCTTGGAGCAACAGGAGTTCCTTCGAAATAGCTTAAATAAGTTCCATTTAATCCAAACCTTAAACCTGTCCCGTTATGACTTAGTGTTACCATTGTAGTATCTCCAACACCAACAACTAATCCTGTTTCTCGCCATGTGCCATCAAACAATATACAATAATTAGCTACGACACAACCTTCTCCAGTAGTTCCGTATCTTGCAATCATTAGAGTATCATTTCTTGGCGTAAAAAATCTTTGATCTCCTGAAGTATCACTAACATTTATCCAAAAATTATAAGTCCAATTAAAAGTTTCATCTTGTATCCATCTGTTAAAAGTAATATCAGTATCTATTCCGTTAAAATCATAACCATTCTCAATAAACCAAGCAATAAAACTCATATTATTAGAAGTTCCATTATTTGTATGATCAAAAACATTATCTGTATTTGTTCCAGAAGTTTCATTCATGTCATAGTGAGCTATTACATCAACTATCATACTTTCTGTCCAAAGTGCCCACGCTGTCAATCTTTCATTCCCATAAACATTAATAATCCATTCAATTTTATCATTCTTCTTAACATCTGTAAAAATACCAAGAGTTATGTTTTCTGTTTTTAATAAAGAATTCTTTGTAAAATCTTTCCAAACTTGTTTTTGTTCAATATGATTTCCTGCTAATTCTTGAGAACATTCTTCATATATCGTTCCATTAGTAGATGTTTTAATTGTACAGACATTTTTATAATCATTTACAATAACCTCTTCAAAAGTCTTATATTTATAATCAACATTTCTAACAACCTCATTCATATTATCTTTAATATTATAAAGTTCTATTCCATTAATTATTTGGTCATAATCAAATTCTCTGTTTCTAATTTCAATCTCTGCTACTTTTTGATAACCACGAGGAACAATATTATTTTGTGGAGTTTTTAATTCTAAATCTGCAATATTCTTTCCCAATCCAAAAAAGTTTTCTAGTGTATATATTTTTTTATCTATATCATAACTTTTTACATCATCAAAATCAATAGCATTTACAATTCCAATTAATAAAATTGTAATAAAAATTAATAACATTAATTTTTTCATGTTCGTATCCTCCTTTTCTTTGTCCAATTCTTAGCTAACCACATAACCACAAAAATCAAATAAGTACCAATAAACCAAACCATAGTTAATCCAGATACAAAGCAAGTTGGCCTTCTTGTTAATTTAGCAATGGTATTTCCTTCATCATTATCAAAAGCCGTTTGATTAAAGTTCACCGTTCCCCTACAGTTTAATGCGGTGGAATCTCTTGCATTATCTAAATTTTCTTTTAGAGGTTCAATCGTTACAAATGCAATTAAGATAAATACAAATACTGCTGTTAAAAGTGCGAAGCCAACCATTTGTCCACGTTTGTTCATTGTGATAAAATCCTCCTAGCTCTTGCTTTTTCTATTCCAGATGCTCTTGGATTATCTAATATTTTTTGGGCTGTTCTTTCTATTCTACTTTTTAATGTTATTCTTATTTCTTCAGGCGAAATAGCTTTAAATTTAACTTTCTCTTTTTTTACTTTAGCTTTTCTTTTAGTTGGTTTCCCAAAAAAAATCCTTTCCAATAAATCTTTCTTTATTCTTTTTTTTACCATTTTATGTTATTTTTTTCATCCTCAACATTTCAAATCTTTTAACTCTCATTACCAAACTTCTATCTTTTTCAGCTCTAAACAATTTGGTAGGATCTTTTAAATTGCTTTTTGCTTTTTCAACTTGGTCTTTTAATGTTGCAAACCTAACATTTCTTTTTGAAATAGTTGGAACTTTTCTATCTGGAACTGAAAAATCAACTTGAGTTTCTCCAGTAACATTTGAAAATACTTTATGAACTTTTAGTCTTTTGGTCTTTCCTTCTCTAACATCAAAGAAATCTCCCTTAAACTTTTTATCCAGAAACCTTTCCATATTTATTGCAGCTTTCTTTGGATTCTTTGCAAATACATCCCAATCAACTGTGGGTTTTCTTCCTAAGAATTTTGGGAGTTGAACATTGGTTGCCCTAGTTCCGTGAACAGTTCTCCCCGTTTTAGCGAGTCTTCCCCTTACGAATCTGTTAACCAGATTCTTGTTTCTTTCAAAGAACTTTTCTTTTGTCATCTTCTTTTAAATTTTATTAGTTTAGTTGCTTTTAATCCTAGTGGTATTTTTCTAGGTTTTTTTAATCCTGCTTTCCTAAATAATTCTGCTCTAACTCTAGCAGCAGATAATTGTTGTTTTTCTCTTTTTGTATCAATAGCAAATTTTCTTTTCTCAATTCCTAAATTTATAAGTGGCTGGATTTTTCCTTTAATCTTTCTTCCTCTGTATTTTATTCTTGTTTTCTTGAAGTAAGCTGAAGGAACTTTTAATATTGGTTTTTGTGCTTTGAAAGGAACTTGTTTTCTTTTCCATGTTCTTGCGGTCGATCTATCAACAAGCCATGAACCCAAGTCATGTGCTTTCTTTTTTCCCAGAGGATTTATATTAACTCTTTTAAATTTTCCTTTGCTCTTAACAAAAACATCATATCCCCCTTTTTTTAAAGCAACTCTTATTAGTTTTCTTTTGGGTTTTGTTGGGGGTTTTTTGAAAAAAGCAATAAATGGTTTAATAGGTTTAAATGGTTTTCCAACTTTTAACAATCTTTTTTTAAGTATTTGTTTTTGTTTTAAAATTTGTTTTTGTATTTGAAGTGTTCTTTGTGCTTGTAATGTTGTAGATGATTGAATTAGTGATTGTTCTTGTTTGATTAATTGTTGTAGTTTTTGTCTAGCTTTTTGAATTGTTTGTTGAGAAGATTTTTGAGCAGTTAATATTGTAATTCTATTTCTTTGTGAAGCAATATCTCTTTGAAGTGTTGATCTTTTTATTCTTAATTTGTTTATTTCTGAAAGAAAAGTAGCTGCTTGTCGAGCTAAGATAGTTCCTTTTAATGGTACTTTAGGGGGAGTTATCCCAAAAGGAGGAACACTAATTTTCCCAATAGGGGAAACCCCAACAGCAGAAGGAACAGGAGCTCCCCCTATAACAAATGTTGGTTTTTCTATAATTCCTCTTTCTCTCCAAGTATTGAGAACCTTTCGAAAATCTATAGTTAATTTTTGTCTTTCTGCAGGAGCTCTAAGTTTTTTATTTAATTCTTCATTAAATTTTTTTGTAAATTCTCTGATAATTTCATTTATTCTTTGTCTTGCAAATGTATCTCCTCCCTTTTCTAAATCAACTAAATCTTCTAAGGTATCTGTTAATTCTTGTATATCACCTTTCTTTTTCTTTTTTCTTAATAAAACATCCAACTGACTTTGAGCTCTTTTATCTCTAGCTAATCTTAATAATTGAGCTCTTATTTTTTCTAGGGATTTACCACCTTTTCTTAATGCAACATTTAATTCTTCTTCTGTCACCAATGTCTTTCCCAATCTACCACCCCTAAAAAGTCTAGGAGTAGTTAAAATAACTCTAGCCAAAATAGATGTTCCTATGGCGGTACCAACTAGTTGTCCAACAGTAGTAAATGGTCTTTCAGAAATAGTAGAGGGTAATTGTTTTATTTCTTCTATAAATTGTTGAGTTGTTTTTATTGGTCTAGTAGAAACACCAATTCCTAATTGTGCAACAGTTATTGGACTAGTTGCTATGGCTTTTAAAGTTTCTTTAAAGAATGTTAATGGATCTCTTTCTATTTCTTCTCTATCTCTCTTTAATCTTTCATCAATACTTTCTATTTTAAAAGTTAATGTTTCTTGTTTAAATTTAAGAGCATTACCAATTTCTTGTCCTTTTGCAAATTGTTTCTCATCTAGTTCTTTTCCTTCACCAAATTCTCTATTAAAATTTTCTATTTCTTCGTTTAGGAAATTTTGTTGTCTTTCTAAAAAATTAAAATTTCTTTCAGCTAATTGTCTTAAGTCTTTTTGAGTAGGATCTAAAAATTCTTCAATATTTGTTCTAACATCTTCTAGTTTAACTATAAATTCATCACCTTTTGTTTGGACTTCTTTTACAAATTCTCCTGGAGGTTTATTCCTAATTCCAGGAGGAAATAATTTCTTAAAAACAGTCTTCCCAAATTCAGGAAGTTCTACAGTAAAAAATCTAAGTGCGGGGTCAAGTTTTTCTCTTCTGATTATTTCTTCTTTGCTAATTAGTATTTTTGGTATTGGTATATCAACTCTAACTGGAACACCAGTAACTCCAACAGGAAGTGCTTTTCCGGGTTCGAAGATGGGTTTTATTTCTTTAACTCCTTTTTCTTCTAATTTTTTTGTTGCTTCTTCTATTGATGTTTCAACTGCTCTTCTTCTTCCAGCCAAAAATTGTCTAAAGAATTTTTTCCCCAATTTACTTAATCCAAATATTGCTCCGGGTCTTTTAGAAAGGAAGGCCTTCAATGCACCTTCAAAAACATTTCTTTGTCTTTCTTGTTCTTTAATTGCTTCTTCAACACGAACGATTTCTTTTTCAGCTTTTGCTAGTTGTTGTTCTGCTGGTTTTAACTTGGTTAATTCTTTTTGTTTTGCTGATTGTAGTTGTCTTGATTGTGCTTCTCTCTGCAGTATTTCAGTTCTTCCTCTAGCCCTTAATTCTGCAGGAGTTAGTGGGGGTAAAGTTGTTCTTTCTATTTGTGTTCTTGCTTGAGTCAGTAATTGTTGTTGTTGAGTTAATTGTTGTCTGGCCTGTTGTACTGTTACCATTATTTCTTCTCCTTGAAAATGCGTAATTCTACAAATAGCTTATCACTAAATTTTATTGTAGGATCTATTTTTTTCATTTCTTTTTTAGAAAGAGTTACAGATGCTTGTTTAGTTTTCTTGTTAACAAAAACTTTTCTAATCATAGACTTATTAGACATTTTTACTAGCTCCTTATTTTACTAGTAAAATATATTATTTAAAATCTTCTATCTAATGAACTTCTTATAAGCAATTTCACCATCTTTGTAACAATAACAAATATTTTCTATACTATCATAAATGTAAGCATCATATTCACCATCAGCACAAACGTTCAAAACACATTCAGATTCTTCTTCTAATATATCTGTTCCATAATCCCAAGCCCAAATAATAAAAAGAGTTTCTAAAGTAAATAGAATAATAAATATAATTGCCAATGTCTTCCAAGTAGTTTTATTCATTTTTTCTTATCAAAAGGAGAAACTATTTTTCCTTGATCATCACGAGTCCACTTAATTGGTTTTTTTCCTTTGGGATATTCTGTGGGAGTAAATGCTTCTTTCTGCATTTCAATCATTTTATTTTTAAATTCTTCTTCATCAAACCTATTTACACCAAAGAAATTTTTAAGTTTTTCCAACATGGCCAATCCTTTTTCTTTTTCATTCTGGGTAGCTCTTGTACTATAAACCACATTATCTCTCCAACCCCAATCAAAGAACGTAAGCTTCGCTGTTAAATACCCTTTCTTATGTTCTTTTTTATCTTTACTCATATATAATTTGCCACTATAATACCACCCACAAGTATTACAAGCCCCCAAAGTATTAATTGTTTTGTGGAAAAGTTTCCAGTGTCAAAACCTCCAACTTTAACAAGTTCAGCGTGTCTTATTCCTTTTAGAGTATGGTCTTGTAATTCATTGAACTTTTCAAGCATAGGTTTATCTTGCCACTCCTGTGTTCCAAGAGGTATCAAACTCCATTCAGGAATAATGGCCAAAGGAATTCTATCCTTACCAACAACCCAAGTACAATCTTTTCTTTCGTGATAAGTTTTTTTATCTATATTAAAGAAACCATTCTTAGCTTCTAGTTGCATTGTTTCTGCTCTTCCATTATTCCTTAAAAAAAGAACCGCAATTAATTTTGGCTTCTCAAAGTTCTTGGATTTGAACATTTTAGACCACCAAGTAAGTTTCTTCTTTCCTTTTTCATCTACAGGTTCTTTTGCTTCTTCCATTTGAATAGGTGATTCTTTTTGTGGTTTTGGTACAGGTTCTTCTTTAGCTTTAACTCCTAAATCAATATATTCGTCTTTTTTCATGATCTTCTTTTACCTCCCTTTTGTAAATTCTCTATGTTTCCTTTAACTCTAGTTCTTGTTGTATCCATCTTTCTTGTAACATTTAAGTTCATTGCAAATCCTTTATTGCTCATACCAGAGTCAGTAATGTTTTGAACTTTATTAAAAAAATAATCGGAAATTCTATTTTTTCCACTTAATTTTTCAGCAAAACCGTCAAGATAATGGTGTGAAACATCTTCCATATCTAAAAGAAACCTTACACTAAACAAAGGTTTACCTATTTCTTGTTCCGAAAGAAATGTAGTTCTAACCGTATCTTTTGATTTAATAGCATTACTCAAAAAAGTATGTTGGTTATGTTTTTCTTCTGGTTCAGGAGATCCATAAAGTTCTGCCATCTCTTGTTGTGCAGATAATCTATCTTCATCTGATTCTTCACCTTCTACCTTTTGTTCTTCTTGATACTCTTCAATTTCTTCTGGTGTTATTTCTTCTTCAGGCATTTTATTTTAATCTCTCTATTCTTTTTTTAAATTCTTCATCTTTTTTATATCGTGATCTCAATAAAGAACTTCCCTCAATTAAAGAAAAAGAACCAAAAACATAAAAAACAGATAACATAATTCTAAAAAAATTAGATTCTTGATAATGAAAGTTATATTGTAATATTGAAGTAAAAACAAGATAAAGGAAAAAAATTCCTATTAGTATTGAAGAAAACTCAAATCTATATAATTTATATTTCATTTTATAATCCCATCCTTTTTTCAGGATATATTTGTTCCATTCTATCTCTTACCTCTTCTTGTGGTTTAGGTGTTGAGGTAAAATATTTTTTAAGTTTATCAAGAAGCTCTGGGTTTTTTTTAGTCATTTGAGCAAGTATTATATAAAGAAAGCCAATAATAACTGCCAAAGCTGTTAAACCATCAACTATTCCCATCTTGATGTACTAACCTCCATCCTGATTGTTTAAAATCCTTAATTATATCATTGGCTATTTGTTTCTCTGTCTTTAATGCTGCAAGTTTTTCAATTTGTTCTTCATCCATATTCATTTTTTCTATTCTTTCTTTCTGTTCATCAAGTTTATCTAAATCTATGATTAAAGGAACAAAGTTTAATTCAGGTGTTAAAAAAGAAACTTTTCTTTTATTAACAGATACCTTTCTCATTGCTCCACCAACCATAAAGTCAATAATTATTGTCATCAATGTTTCCTCCCAATAGTTTTACCACTGAGAGCTAACCACAGACCAACTCCACCTGCAAGGGTATAAAGTACTTTATATAAAAAAGAAATTTCAACAATATTAAAAATCCAAACTGGAAGAATTATAATAACTGCTCCAACCAAAATAAATTTTATCCAAAAACCCTTATCCAAGTATTCTAAGAATTCTAACATTTCTTTACCACCTCCTTATGATTATTCAAAATCATTTCCACTCTCCTCTTGTGTAAAACGTTGATCTTGTTCATCCCTTGAAAAACTATCTTCAATTAAGAAATAAAATCCCAATGCTATGAGAGAGAATCCCATAACTTTTCCAGTAAGAGTTGTCCAATTTATGAATGAATATCCCGGAAAGAGAGTTATTACTCCCATCACCATTAGAACAATAGATCCCATGTGTTTGAATAATCTAAACTTTTCATTAAATAATCCTAAAATAATGAAAACAATTCCTAAAATAATTATTATAAAAGCCGTTGGAAATTCCTGGAATGGTTCACCGTTGGCAGTTACATCAAAATCGAAATCAATTAATTGTGTAACACTTCCATCCTTGCAAAATCCTCCAACTCGATATGTTCCTAGTTGACTTGTTTGTGTTGAATTTAAAGTAATATTATGAAATGCTAAACTAGATGATGGGGTTGCTTCAACGCCATCTAAAAGAACAACTTCTGAAGGACTAAAAATAGAAGCATTACATTGAGCTGCAGCAGTACAAAAACCAGCATTAATACAAACTATTTTTATATTAATATCTTTTGATTGTTCAAAGGTTAATGCAGCAGATACACTACTAACTAAGAAAAAACTCATTAAAACTATTAACCATATTTTTTTATTGACCGATAGCATATTGTACAAAATCAAAATTTACTTCTATTTGTGACGTTCCTATTGATGTAACTCCTGTTACCCAAATATCTGTTTTTTCATCAAACTTTAAATTACCCAAACTAATACCTGAAGTAGGAGAACTTAATCCTTTTAGATCTCTAATTGTTTTAACTGGACTTACTGGTGGAACTATATCATCAGCATTTTCTCTAAACTTTGCTGCAATATCGACTTCTTTTCCCGTATCCATTGTAACTCTAAAAGAAGTTATTATTAAATTTTGACCTACAGGAACTGTAAAATGGGTTGTTTTACTTTGTCCTGATCCAACAGGGATTTCTATTTGAACAGTTGTACTTACTGCTGCTGTTCCAGTAATTGTTCCAGCATTGCTTACAGTATAGTTTCCAACTTGATTAACTTTCATTCCATTTACCCTAATATATTCTTGAACAGTATTTGTTGTTATACCACTTAAATTAACTATCTCTGAGATTTCAGTAAAATTTTCATCTAATCCTTCTATGAAAACAGAATTGGCATTTGCTCCTAAAAGAATATCATTTGTTGTATCAGAAGATATAATACCAATAAGTTCTGCAGATTGCAAGAAAATTAATGTTCCACCTTGACTTTGAATATCTTCTTCTACTGTTCCAACAGCTAAATTTACCCCAAATTTATTTTTTGCTGTTTGCCCAACAATATTTCCTTTAGTTGCTTCAACAAAAAAGTCCCTAACCTTTTCTGTTAATTCTATAACCTGTGTTTGAACAACTTGGGAAGAAACAAAATAAGAAAGAGTAATAACTAAAAAAATAAAAGAAATAAAGATTAAGGAAACTTTCATTTGAGAAAATCTCCTAATATTGAAACAATATAATTACAGTTAGATAAGTCCAACATCTTGGAGTCCTCCTACCGCAATATTTACTCCTGCAATCATAATTCCAAGTGCGAAGAATAAAGTTACCAAACCCAAAATCGTGGACGATGAACCAGTAACATTACCTGCTTGAGCTGCAACAACCTGGTCTGCAACTGATGGAATTAAGTTTACTCCAATAAGTATTGTAATGAATCCCTCTAACAATCTGCCTAAAGCCATTATATTTATCCTCCTCACTTTATTTAAATCAAAACATATTATAAACTCTTCTCAATTAGAAGAATTTAAAAGAATAGATTAATTAATAATATTGAGGAGTTGTTTATGAAAGAAAAAGAAAAAAAAGTATATATTGATGGTTACTATAAACAACTTTTAGATGATTTTAAGAAAGCAGTTGAAAATCATAACACTTCTATTGTTGTAATCTTCGATGGAAAATCCGGGAAAGGTAAAACAACTCTTTCAAATCAAACAGGATATTATCTTGATCCAAATTTTGATTTAAAAAATATTTATTATGATCCAGAACAATTTTTAAGAGGACTGGCAGATGCAAAACCAGGTTCTTACCATAGTTTTGATGAAGCAATGATACTTTCTTCACGTTCTGCAATGTCTTCTGTTAATAAAATGATAATTCAGGCCATGTCAATGATAAGAAGTAAGAAGATTTATGTTGCTTTTTGTGTAAATTCCATATTTGATCTTGATAAAAACCTTGTTTTATCAAGGGCAGACGCATTAATGCACGTTTATGGGGAAGGATTGGTTGATAGGGGTAGATTTGCTACATTTTTTAAGGCAAAGGGCGATAATTTTGATAGAATAAAACTATTATACTTGTATGGGAAGAAATTCTATGACTATGGTAAGCCCAGAGCAAACTTTATAGGGCGATTTGTCAAGGAATTCATAGTAAATGAAACTAAATATGAGGTACAAAAGCAAATAGCCATTGATAAATTCCTCACCCAAGAGCCAACAACAAAAAAACAGAAGTCCTATGAAGCATTAATCTTTAAATTGGTTAGATTTGATGGATATAAAACCAAGAAGGTGGCAGAATATGCTGAAGTTAGTATTCCAACCATACAAAGAATACTAAATCGCCTCCAAAATACCCCTAAATAACGGGAAAATGAACAAAAACAAAAAACAATTATAATATAATACTTAATATGGAAGAGAATTTATCACATAATAAAGAAGTTGAATGGAATCTTTCAGCAGGTATAGTGGGTGAGATACAGAACCTGTTGAACACTGCCAACCGCCTATATATTAATGGCAACATCCTTAAGGCCTTCTGGTGTTTGAAGTCTGTGAAGTTTAGATTCATTCAGAGTTTAGAAAAAGATGAAAGAAAAGAATTAAGAAAAACTGAAAAAACTTTCTATGAAGAAAGAGAAAAATCTAATAGAAATAAAATGACATTTTATTATGAAGAATATAATGAAAAGATTATGGACTTGCTAGACGAATATGGATATCTAATTCCTAAGAAAAAGGATTCAAAAAGAATCTCTTAATATTTTTATTTCAGTATGATTAATAAATTCGATCAATCCTAAGTCTTTCATTTCAAAAAACATCTGTGCTATTACTTGATGGCTCACTCTAAAACAAATGGCCACATAATACTTTGCCGCCTTCACCCCTATTATATTATTACGGTTCGTGTGCTGTAGGAGTTTCTGCAATATCAAATTGTATGGTATTGGTATTTTCATTTCTCACCCCAAAATTTCCTGGACTTATAATAGATACATTCTGACAGAAAGCCACAGGATCTGAATTGACTTCTTCATAGAACCTCACAAACTTAGCTCCTTGAACAAAAAGTCCAATCAGTATAATTACTATAATAATATTCATCCATTTTATCTGTCCCCTCAACATCCATTTTCCTTTCCAAACTAATGGCTTGACCTGTCTATATTCAACAGAACCTTTTCTCGTTGGGATTGCTTTAACAAATAATCCTGGTCTAACTTCTTCTACGTCTTTTGGTTCGAGGGCTTTTTTTATATTCATTTTGTGATTCTAAATATTCTATATGATATTCTAAATGTAAATAAATTATTATAAAAGCTGTAATAGTTGCTATAATAAGACTAGCAAAACTATTCCATCCATTTACATATTCTCCTATAAATTGAAAAGTAAATAATAAAGATAAAAGAATAATAGCTGAAGTAAGATAATATAATATATATGAAATTTTCATTTCTTCATTAATACCTCCTTTTTATACGTTGGATAAGCAACCCAATAGAAAAGGAAAAAGTAAATCAAAACATAAGTTGTCGGTATTGCTATGAGGTAAGCTAGAACCATAAGCCATCTTGAAATATCAAGAGGTACTAAAATTAATGATGGAATTGCAACAGCAAGGAGTGATGATTGCCAGGTGGGATTTGTTCCAAATACATGGGTTATTATTTTACTTCTTCTTCGTGTTGGAGAAATGTCTGTTTCAAATCCTAACGGATCTTCTTCTCCAAGCATGGCCTTAATATTTTGATATTTCTTGTAAGCTGTAATTCCCTGTGTATATGAAATACTGATTCCAAATATAAATGCAAAGATAATATACCAAAGACCTTTTACAACTAACATAATACATACTACTGAAATCCCAAGCATCTGCATGAAGTGGCTTTGATATTCGATCTTGGCCAATCTATCCGGTGGGGTGTTTGCTATTGCTTCTTTGAGTTGTTCTAGTTTTTTCATTTAATAGTTTCTTAAATCTCCTTTCAGCTTCTTTTTCTGCTTCTGGCGTAGCAGTCATACAATCAAAACATATTTCTCTTTCATCTTTACTATAAGGTCTTGTTTCTTTTATCTCGAAACAAAATTGGCATTCTTGTGGAGCTTCATCATAGATTATAACAAATCCCTTATCTGTTTTGTCTGTCATTTCAAATCCTCGATTGAATATAATTTATTACTTGATCTACAAACCATCTTCCGATTTCTGAACCGAATACTAAGCCAACTACAAAACCCATTATTGCTCCACTTATGAATGTTAATATTTTTCCTATCATAATCCATGATTCTCCATGTGTACACTTAAAAGATTAAGAGCAATAGCAATAATAATTAAATTAAGAAAAGAATAATTTTCCCAAACTAAAAATCCTAAAAAACTCATTGATATACTAAAATACCCTAACAAAAATATTACTTTACTTAGTTTCATTTTTTCCTGTTGCATTTGGAAACCTCCCAACCAATAGCTGCTAATATATACCAAGTAATATAAAAAGCATTATTATAACCAATAGGATTAAAAAGGTAACTTAAAAATATAATTAAAATTAAACTTAACCAAAGAAAATTCTCTTTAAAATATTTTATATATTCATTCATTTCCTCACCTTCTTATAGGGATGTTTTTTATTTTCTTTTTGTGAGTTCTTTTTAGTTGGTCTTTTTTCTAAAGCGTCCTCCGAAGCAGTTTTGTTAGATAAACTACCCAAATTTCTCACATCAGAACCGAGTGAAGGATGTGCTTCACTTTGTATCTGCTCCTTTGGACTATGATTTTCTTCTCGATTGTTTCTTCTTCTTTCCCAATATGTTTCCATTTTATAGGCTAACCTCTACACCTCCAATTTTCTTCTTTGATTTCTTCTTAGGTTTCTTACCCCCCCTGAATCCACCAATCTTTTTTCCAAGATTTTTGGCTTTTCTCATCCCAGACTTAACTTTTTCACTTCTAATTCTAGATTCCCATTCAGCCATCATTAACATCATAGTTGACTGAATCCAACCTTTAGAACTTGTAACTTCAAATTCTCCTTCTTTCAATGAAATTAATTGGACATCTATATTTCCAAGTTCTTTAAGCCATTGCAATCCTAATGAAAGATTCCTTGAAAATCTAGTCATATCTTCAATATATATTTCCTTAATAAAAAATCTTTTACAATCATTAAGAAGTTGTTTAAAAGCTGGTCTTTGATTAAAATCCTCTGTAAAAGCAGATTTACCATCATCAATATATTCTTTCCATTGATTAACCCCTTTTCTCTTAAGAAATTCACGCATATTTTCTAGTTGCCTATTAATATCTTGTCTTCTTTCTCCATCTTCTTTTTTCTTAGTTCCTGAAACTCTTGCGTAAATTGCGACTTTCATTTTTTCTTTTTTGGTTTTAATTTCCTGAAAAATTCTTGTTGTTTTTCTCTTTGTTCAACATTAACATTCTCATAAATTCTAACTAATCTCGATAAGATAAGACTCTTTCCTTCTTTGATACCATTACTGTCATCTACAAAACTATAATCTATAAAATTATTAGATACAATTTTATGTATTGCATTATCTAATTCTTCTTCTGCTTCTACATACCAATCTGGAAAAATTATAACAACCATTTTCAATCATCACCTCGTTGTTTTTCTTTTATAAACTTCCTCAAATCCTGAATATAAAATATACTTCCTACAAACAACCCAAGTGAAAATGCTAACATTCCCCAAAATGGTTTGATAAAATAATAAACAAAAGAACCACTAATAAAACCAATAGTTATTCCCCACCAAATCCACCAAAAACCCAATATTTTCATTTTATCCCAAGTTTTATCTTTAATTCTTTAAATCTCTTTTCTACTTTTTCACCATCTTCAAACTTGTCAAAATCATAAATAAGAACTGCTCTATAAGTATCAATCACCTTGCCGACTTCGGCGAAAGTTGTGTCTATTGCTTCTTTCATAACATCTTTTATATCTTTATAAGTAAAATAAGAACTATCAATATTTTTATTATGAAGTCCTTCAATTAAAGGAGATGTATCTTTCAAAACTTTTTCTTTTATTTTATTTACCATACTTCAAAATTCTCCCAATATATTTTATGTTCATAAAAAAGACAACTTGCTATACGAATTTCTTTCCTAATTCTATCTGTAAACCAATACTTCCAGAATCCCAGTCTTTCTCTTAATAATCTTCTTGCTTCTGGAATAAAGGTTTGTAAAGATAACAGTTCATTATCTAATCTATCTGGCATTGACATTCCTTGACTTCTTTTCAAATGTTCTTTATATGAAACTTCTTCTTTTATGTTTTTCATTTTAACATCCTGTTAAATTCATAGCATTACAAATATTATGAGAATCTATAATTACAAAACCGATATAAAATAACATCCCAAATAATAAAAACAATCCAAACCCTATAATAATGGGAGTCCAATTAAATTTCATATCCCATTCTCCGAGTATAATTTAATTGCTTGTTTTAAGTTGGTGATTTTTTCTTTAGTAAAAATATTAGACAAAATTTTATTTTCTAAAAACTCCAACCATCTCTCGCATGAGGATTTGTGTTCTCCACATTTAATAACATTTCTTATATATAATTCAATATTTCCTTTATAAGATTTCATACTTTCAATATTCTCCTGTGCGATTTGTGTTTCTGTTTTCATTTTTCAATTCCCATTCCTATTTTTGAAATTTGCCATCCTATCGCAGCTAATAGTAACCATGTAACATATAAACTATTATCATGACTTATTGTACTAAAAAAATAAGATAATATAAGGATAATTGTCAAAATAACCCAAAACCAACTGTTCCCATTATAATACTCTTGTAGTTTCTTTTTTTTCATTTTAACTCCACCAAGAAAGAAATTTCTAAATTTTCAATCTTAAAACCATCCTCATTTTTATTAATAGAAAATATTATTTTATTTATTACATCATCTAAATTTTCCTTTTTCCAATCTATATCTATAACAGTGTTCCCATTAACTCTTTTTGATTTCCAATAAATAAAATATAGTTTTTTCATCCCTTCTGCTCCTTTTTTAGTTCTTCAATTTCATAAGAAACAACACTCGCATCTATTTCTTTTATTGTTTCTAAATTATATAATTTGTTTCTTAGTTTATTGTTAAATTTTTCTATGTTTTGTTTTAACCATTCTTGACATTCATAACAAATTGGTCTAAAAATTGAACTACCCTTACAAAAACATCTTCCATACTTTTTGAAATTTGTAGCTAATCTTAACCCGGCTAAAAATCCTTCTTTATATACTCCTTTTTCTATGTGTTTGACTTCAAAATGTTTTAGTAAATTAAGATTACTTATTCTTTCTTTCATCTTCGAGTAAGTTCCTCTCCCGCTAGTTTGTTTATTTTATACCATTCTACAACCCACATTTCTTTTCCTTTATCATCTTCTATCCAAAAAACATTATCTTCAATCTTCTTGATGAATGTTTTCACTTCAAAAGGAAAAATATAATGTCCTAGTCCTTTTTCGTATTGAATACATTCACTTAAATTATTAAAATCGCCCGATTTTTGTGGTTTTAATTCTGCTATTCTTAAACCATTATCAACTAAATCTTTTAATTCTTTCTCACTTTTTTCAGGGAAATCTCTCTTTAATCTATTAAGACTCTTTTCTTTTTTATCTTCAGCTTCAAATTTCTCGCATGAACAACCGCATATAAAACATTTCCAATTATTCTTTAGACCATGCCATTCTCGATGTTCTTTTTCATCATGCCCACACTTTTTACAGGTTTTCATATTAAATATAAATCCTTTCTTATTTTTTCTATTAGTTCAAGTCTTTGCTTTAATCTTGTTCTTTTATTATATTTTATTGACACTTCCATTCCTTTCCAAGTTATTTTATAAGATACTAAATCTTTCTTAGATATTTTCTTTTTTAATTCATCATCCTTACAATTTTTCATTCTAACACCTCGCAGTTTTCACCACTTTCTCCTGCTTCAACAGCTTCAAGACTTTCTAAATAATCTTGATGATCTGTGAAATTAATCTCTGTATATATGAAGGCACTTTTAGAATTAACAAAAGGAGAATAATTACATTCAACTTTCAAAGTCCAAACAGGAACTTTTTCCTGGCAGGATTGGAGTTGGGCTTCAAACTCTGGATGAGCTTGAATATCAAAAACCCATAAAGAAAGAAAAATAATAAAAAATCCTGTTGCAACAAAAAACATTAATTTCCACTCAAGTTCTTTTTCTTCAAGTTCTCTTATTTGTTTATCTTTTGATTTTGTCATTTTATACTATACCACTTTCTTTTAAATTGTAAAAAAGAACTATACCCATTAAAGGAAAAACGGGAATAAAACTTAAAATAAAATAATCATTAAATAATAATCCTGCAAATCCAATAAATGTAAAAAAAGCAGCTATCAACGTTAAAGTATGAGATTTATTCATTATCTTTTCATGCTTTTCTAAATCTTTAATTATAAGTTTTCTATCATGTTTGTTAGTACAATTTGCTATTAATTGTTCTTTTGATTTTGTCATTTTAATCATCCTCCATTTCAATTCTTGGTGCTATAACAAAACACATACTACAACCAAATACAAACATTACAGGATTATCTTTTAGAAATTCTTTTTTATCTTTATTATAATACATAAATATTTCAGGAGTATCAGAAAACCAAACAGAAGCAATTTTCTTAATTTGGTCTACAAGTTCCTTTGAGATTCTAGTTCCATTAATTGTTAAAGCAGCTCCAGATTTTAAATGATTATAATCTAATGTTATTTTAGGTTTATCTACTTTTTTATATAATCCTAAAGAGGTATCAATTTCATCTACTTCCCCCATCTCTTTTTTTATTGGGTGAATACAACAAACATTAGCAGGGTCAGTAATAATATATTCTTTTAAGTCTAGTTCTTTTTCAACCTCTTTTATTGTAACTTTCTTCTTTTCAAGTTCTTTAAATTTTGAAAGTTTAATGTATTCTACACCATCAATGATAATTTTATTTTTTGTCATTTTATTTTTTGATTATGAGGGGGCGAATGAACGCCCTCCTATTTTAGTAAGCCCTGAAAACAAGGTAACCTGAATCATCTTCTACAGTCATACATGTTTTTCCTTCAAGATCCTTTACCTTCTCGGCTTTCATGAAGCTTAGGAAATTAGCCAACAACGAACCTTTCCTTATGTTTTTATCTTCATCCTGATTAAACCAAAGTCCACCAATAGCTAACTTAAAGGCCTTTGCTTCAATCTTAGCAGATGAAATCTTAATGTTGTCTTGTGCTGCTGAATGTTCAACTTCACATACAACTTTCTTGGAATTCTTATCTCCAACAGGTTCTACAGTAGCTTTTACAATCTTCACAATTTCGGGCTTTAGTTTTTCTATTTCTTTTGTGCCTACTCCTACATCTTCAAGATTTTCTTGTTCTTGCATTTTTTATTCCTCCTGGTTTGTTTAATTGAGTTTAATTCATATTGTAATCTTCCAATTCCTAACATAGTAATCAAAGCTACAAAATCTAAAACGAAAAATTGTGTTGATGTTGCTTGTGTATATATAAAATACCAATTAGCTACTAAAAACCCAAACAACCACATTAAATCTCTCGAATAATATTTTATCATTTTCTTTCCTCCATTTCATTTAAAAGTTCTTCAGCTGTTTTGAATTCTGGATTTAATCTTTTATGCTGTTCATATAATTCCTTCAATTGTTTTATTGTAAGATCTTCAAATTGTTTCATTTTTTCCTTTTCTCAATTTTATCTATTTTATCACTTAGTTCGCTTAAACCCAAACTTATAATATAAATCAAAAGAATAGTTCCTACCCCAAAAAATAATAAACTATCTTCATAAACTCCTACAAGTATCATTGCCATACCAAAAATAAAAGATAATGTTTCCCACCAATCATATTTAGATTTCATTTCATCTTCCTCCAATATACTTTTCTTGAATCTTCATATTTAAGAATAGAAATTAAAAAAGCCAAAAAACTTGCTCCATTAAAGAAAGCCGTAAAAACAATTCCTAAAAAATCTGCTTTATCAATAAAAAGAAAAAACGGAATGATGAGAGAAGCTAATCCAAAAAACCAAGCAAAATTTAAATATTCTTTATCTCCTTCAACGACTTTTTCAAATTTTATTTGTTTCATTTTACCAACCTGTACTTAACCTCCATCCAATCATAACAAAAGTAACACCTAAAGTTACTAAATAACTTGAACCAATTACTGTTTCAATTATAATAGTACCTGTTATTACAGAAACTCTAATTAAATTTCTAATTGCACGAGTTCTTTCAAACTCTTCTATGTTTAATCTTTCTACTTTTCCATCAGTAAATTCTACTAATGCTCCACCATCTTTAGTTCTTTTCATTTTTTCTTATTCTCCATTTCTTCTTCAACTCTTAGTTCTGCCTTTTTCCAATTTGTTTCAAGCCATTGTTCAAATATTAAATATAATATCCAACCAAATCCAAAAAAGACCATACTTAAAACAGTTAAAATCATAAACCAAAAAAGACCAACCGCAAATACATTAGTTGAATTATATGGTTCTTCTTTACTACCAATATTTATTCCTTCTGGATCAATTTTTAAAGAAATAATCCCAATCAAATATATTAAAACCAAAATCCCAACAATTATTAAAACTGTTGTTATTACCTCCTTTCTTTTTTGTTCCCAAAAATATTTTTCAATTAATTGCTGCTTATTCATTTTTTCTTTTCTCTCTTTTTTAATTCCATGATTATTTCCCAATCATATCTTTTACACTTTGGACATTGTTTTGGTTTTCTAACTCGTGCAACCCATTCATATTTACAGATCTTACATTTGTGTTTCATTTTTTGTTTTAACCTTGCCTTACTCTACCCAACCAAACCACACTACACCTAACACTTCCGGGCTAAACAGTGAACATGATTCCTTACCTCGCCATACCCCACACAACCACACACTACAAGACACATCCAGACTTTGCAGCGAATATGATTCCTCACCATACCTAACCATAACGTACCGCACACCACCGAACCTGACCCGACCAAACAGTAAATATTATTTATTCTACCCACTTAGTAATTTTAAACTTTCCAAAATTACCTGTTTTTTGTGGACGAAAATCAAGTAGGCCAACTCTCTTACCAGCTTCTTCTAATATTTCTTTTATAATTTCAGGATTTCCAATAAGTGTTTCATCATATTCAATTTCAAAACTTACTTTCCAATTATCAATTTTTGGTCTTACTTTAACAACTCTATTTCTTTGAATCACAACTGTTCTTATATCCAAAGAATATTTTTTAATCCCAAGACCAACCTGACTTGGTACTATCTGAACACCACCAGCAATAATTGGTTTTGCACTATACTTACCAATCTTTTTCCATGATGAAGCTCCAACTAAACTTCCTTTAATAGCTTCAGAAGAAATATAAAGTTCACCGTTTGATTTCTTATAAGCAAGTTTGTCTGCTTCCTTTTCCACTTCAGCTCTAGTTCTTGTTTTCATACGAACAGCTTTTTTTACATTACCAACTGCTTCTTCAATCATTGAAGCCGGATTATTCATTAAGAGAGGTGTTTCTCCTTTTATTTCTACTTTTATTTTTTTCATTTTATTTTTTATTTATTTAATTCAATAACGAGGAAACCTCGCCTTACCGAACCTTGCTCAACCCAACAATACAACACAACGCTAAACCAGTCCTTGTAAATATGAATACCTTACCTCGCCGCACATGACCGCACTCTACCCCACCAAACATTGAATATGAACCTTACCACACATTACATAACGCTACCGAACAGTGCAGAACAACACAACAAATATGAATATCATTAAATTACCTTACCAAGCCACTCCCCGCAACACCACACACCGCCCCGCACAACAAAGCCCCACAGTGAATATGATTAAATTAAACTTCTTAATTTGTTGAGTAAATCATTTACTTTTTTATTTGATGTATCTAAAAAACCTCCTTCAATTAATTTAATTAATGTTGAAAGTAATTCAGCTTGATCTCTTACATAAATTTCTTTTTGCGTTGTCTTTATTGCAGCAAAATCTTTCTTATTAAATTTATTTCCGGCAAGATGTTTAAAGGCACTTTTTACAACAACACTTCTATCAACAAGAGTATCTCCAGTAGTAGCACTTATTAATCTTTGACCAATAAAATCTTCAAGTTTATCAAAAGGAACTTGTATAAGTTGGCTTACTTCTTTTAAATTATATTTCATATTCCTTAATCTAAGTGCTATATTTCTTTTTTCATAAGGACTTAAAGGTCTTCCATGTTGAATGTTTCTGGTGATTGCTTCTTCAAACATTCTTTGATAATTCCATCCAGTATAAACTTCTGCAAGAATTGTTTTCTTCTTCAATATTTTATTTGCTTCAAATCTATGTCTTCCATCAATAAGAACTAATCTTCTTTTATATAAAGCAACAACAATTGGTGGGAACTTACTCCCAACTTTCATAGATTCAGAATAATCATAACCCGTCTGCCAACTATATTGACTTCTTGGATAAATCTTTTCATCAAACTTGATTTGTTTCAATTCAATGTTTTTTAAAGTTTTTCTTACACTCATTTTATTATTAATATTAATATTACCTTACCCTTTATATATCTTTAGGTTTTTGGGGGTTCGTGTGGAAATAGAGTCTATTCCTAATATTTCTCTTTTTTGGATGTAATTTGGTGTGTTCTCCTCGTGAAACCATTTGAAGATTCTCTATTCTATTATCTTTTCTTTCTCTATTGATATGGTGAATTATTTTTCCATTGGGAATTTTCCCATAATGTTCCTCCCAAATCAATCTATGTTTAAGAACTGTTTTTCCTTTTTTTGATGTGGTATTATAATCTGACATTTTATTTTAATTTTATTGGGTGGAATAGGACAGCAGAGAAGAACACAGGAAGCGAGGGGAAAAGAGGTGATCTGCCCACACCGAAAACCCTTGCTTCCTCCAAAGTAAGATGGTACATGTTTTCCTCTGCTGTCTTTGGTGTGGGAATATGAATACGCTCCGGCAGGGATTAATTGGGCGAGGTACGACGATAAAAATAGTACTTTCCCGTCTGCCATTACTGGACAGACTTACCTGCCGAAGACTTTGATTTGATTTCATTTTGGTATTTTCATGAATGTGAACCATTTAGTTTTTCCGGCCTTTGCTGTAGGGTGACCAAATAAAGGTTGAACATCAAAACAAGATAAAACTTCTTTTATATGAATAGAATATTCATTCCATTTAAACACTAAAACACCATAATCATCTAAAACTCTCCAAATCTCGTTAAATCCTTTTCTTAAATCTTCTCTCCAGGTTTCCTTATTTAATTTTCCATATTTCTGAACTTGCCATCCTGTTTCTCCCCCTTGTGTGAAATGTGGAGGATCCCATACAATTAATTTAAAAGATTTATCTTTAAATTTCATCTTTCTAAAATCACCAAGAACATCAGGGGTTACATTGTGGTTTGGTCTTAGTTTTACATGGCCTTTTTTTGCTATTCTAATATCTTGATATATTGTATTTGGGTGTTTTTTATTGAACCAAAAAGCTCTTCCACCACAACAAGCATCTAAAATAAATTTATCTTTCATAGTTTTGTTTGTTTATCTTTGAAAGCCATTTTAAATATTCTTAATGCAATTTCTGGTTCTACACAATTTCTTAATATTTTTATCTTATCAATTCCATTATAATTTGAAAGATTAAAACCCTTAAATTTTTCTAATTCTTCTATTTTAAATAAGTATCTTAGATACGTCTTAGAGAAATGAGGTATACCATTAAAACTACAAAACATTTTTAGATTCATTTTTTATTCAAAGATTAAGAAATATTGTTCAAATGGGTGGCGCAAGATATGTGTATCCTTCAGCAAATCATAAGAGATTTGATCATTCTTTAGGAACCTTTGGGGCAATTTCTCTCATCTTGGATGAGAAACTTTTCAAACGAAGAAGTCAATTTTTCAAAGAGAAAATAATAAATTCTTATATCGGTTTAAAGAATTATTTCTTAGAAGAATCCAAAAATTTTGATGATTTACCTTATGGTATTGATAAATTAGGCGAATCTATTGATAATAGGAGTAAGGAAATCATTCAAA
>LAZR01000516.1_pt1 | contig 30291 bp, 37 predicted proteins | sample 329461 | NCBI WGS metagenome assembly LAZR01 (sample SAMN03002196, study PRJNA259156) | marine sediment metagenome | biome: sea floor; feature: Hydrothermal impacted sediments; material: marine sediment; isolation source: Loki non-amplified sample from Loki's castle hydrothermal vent sediment ...
TCACCCTGACGGTCACGGCGCAGACCGAAGCTCCGGCAGTCGCGGACAACATCGAGATCAATGAGGCATCCGGTGACTCCGCCGGTGCCGTCCTGAGAATGGGACTCTCCGGATTTCCGCTCAGGAAGGATACAGTAGGAACAACGTTCATTTACGGGAACTTCGTGAATGACGCGGCATCAGGAGAGACGAACGCCCTGAAGCTCACCCTGGACGCTGGTGGGACGTTGCAGACCTACACCAACGTCTTCTACGGTGTTCTCAACATGACGGCTCAGCTGCGGAATCCGTTCGTGTACCAAGCCGACATGAACTGGACAACTCTTCTGGGTATTCAGGGAGCAGGTGGCGTTTACGGTGCCTACGTTTCCTTCCCAACTGGGGTGCTCGCGGAGACGGGTCGGTTCTCTGGTATCGCACTGGAGTTCGCATTCCCTGCTGGACTCACTCACGCCGCGAGTGGAACTCCACAAGTCGCCTTCTTCAATGCGGTTGTCAGTGGTGACGCCACTGCCATCACGTCGATAGAGACTGCTGGTATCGCCCAGGGCAGACTCTGCCTCATGAACCTTCAGGGCTTCACGGCTGGAGGAAGTCGTTGTTTCGCCGTTGGCACGAGCACTGCCAGCATCGCTGCAACTCTGCGCATCTTGATCGGCACAACCGAGTACTTCATCATGCTCTCGGCTGGAGCGTCCACGTAGTCTTAGGAGGTCGTTATGAAATTGTCTGTGTTGGAACGGTTGATCGTGTTGAACATCCTCCCGAAAGAGGGTGACGTCACAGCTTTGCGCGTTCTTCGTGATCTCGCTGGAAGACTTAGTTTCAGTGAAGAGGAACTCGCTCTCCTGCAGTTCACACTCATTCCTGGTCCTCCAGAGAGGACAGAGTGGAAAAAGGACGTAGTCGGTGAAGTCGAAATTTTGCTTGGGCCAAAAGCTCATAACCTGATTGTTGAGTCTTTCGAAGCACTCAACCAGGCCAAGCAAATGAAAATGGAATTTCTCCCGGTGTACGAGAAGTTCACGGAAGAGCCAAAGGAGTAGTGAAACATGACGAACGGTAGCAGTGAAGCCGACGACCTCGCCGCTGAGGCCGCGGACGATCTCGCGAGGACACATGCTCTCCTCGACGCTGAGGATAAGGGCAAAGGCGAGGGCAGTGGTGAAGGCGAGGGTGAGGGCGAAGGAGCTGGCACCGGAGAAGGTGAAGGTGAAGGCGCTGACCCTGGCGACGTCGGAGATCTCGGAACAGGTGAAGGTGAAGGAGCCGGCGAAGGCGAAGGTGAAGGAGAGGGGAAAGAAGGAGAAGAAGAGGGAGAGACCGAAGAAGAGAAGACTGCAAGGGAAGCGAAAGAGGAAGAGGAAAGTCTCGAGGGTGAACTCGAAAGCGAGTTCCGAGCCGAGGGCGAACCTCCACTCCTCCGAGAGATCAACAAGAAGTTCCCCAAGATTCTCAAGGAGATCAAACCCCTTCGCGGTGTCCTCTTCCGAGAGAATGCGTACAGCCAAGTCTTCGTTGATCCTCAAGAAGCTACACAGGCTGCACAATCCCTCGACGACTATCGCGAGTTCGAGCGTGAACTCATGGGCGGCTCGACCGAAAAGGTGCTGAGCGCGATCAAGAGTACAAACGCTGATGGATTCAAGAGATTCGTTAGTACCGTTCTCCCCGTACTTCAAACGCTCGATGCTGGCCTCTACTCAGAAGTGGCTACACCAGTCGTTGCGGCCATGCTACAACGGGTCGCACAAACAGGTAAGGCCACAGGCAACAAGAACCTCGAGAATTCTGCGAAACATATCGCTGGCCTCATTTGGCCAAACCTTAAGGGGGAGGTTCCAGAAACACCCAGGGCTCCCGTCGTTGACGAAGCGGCGGTGGCTCGTGACAAGGCGCAGGACGAGCGTGAACAAACGTTCGAGTTGCGCGTCCGAAAGGATTTTGTAGGTGGCGTGAAGGGAATGAGCGAGAAGTTGCTTCGCAAGCGAGTCGATAAAGGACTCGATCCGAACGACGCTCTGTCTCCCTTCTTGAAAGCCTCAGTCGTTGACAAAACGATTAGAGACGTCCAGGAGTTGATGGACGAAGATACTCGTTTCAATCGTGCGATGGATAACCTCTTCGACAAGGCTCGAAGGGGTGGGTACTCAAATGAGTTCAAAACCCGAATGATTGGCACGTTTCTCGGGCGTGCAACGCAACTCATTGGACCCATCAGGAAGCGTTATCTCCGTCAGGCGCTAGGTAAGTCTGATGGGGGTAAGAAACCACCAATGAGACGTCAGGTCGGCGAGGGTGCTGGAACGAAGGGTGGTGCAGAGGTCGATGCAAGTAAGATCGACTTCAGTCTATCCTCCGATATGGACATTCTCTCTGGCAAGGCGACTCGCAAAAAGCGTTAAGGAGATAGGCAATGCCTGCTCAAGATGAAGCTGCCGTTGCGGCAGTAGAGCTGGAGCACGTGGACAAGATCACTCCGGTCTTGTTCGAGCGCGAAGGCCCGTTCTTCAAGTGGGTGGATACTGCCGAAGACGTCGAGATCTCCAATCGGGATGCGAGGGTTCCCCTCGAAGTGTGGCCCGGAGGCAACTTCGGACACTACAATCCTGATGGTGGCGCCATGGGTCTGGGTTCAGCACCGAAATATGACAAGGCTGTGATCAACAGCCAGCACCTCAAGATGGGCACCCAGTACACGCGGAAGGCAGAGTGGGCGACAGAGAGTGGTCGGAAGGCTGTGGTGAATACCGTGCGGAGACTTTCCGCATCGGCCATCGCAGAGTTCCGGCGCTACCTGGACTCCGTTCTCATGACCGCGGGCCAAGGCGTTCTCGGCACCATTTCGGCAATTTCCAATGACGGTACGGACGATACGATCACGTTCGGCACAGACGGATTCGGTTCCAAGCTGGTTCGGTATGCTCAAGAAGTCGCTATCATGAGTACCGACCTGGCTATCAACCGGACCGGCGGGACCGACAAGACCATCAACTTCCACGACGTTGTGGCCAAGACGGCGAAGTACCCAGCAGCATCGAGCTTCGCCTCTGCCACCGACAAGGTGGTCGTTGGCGGTCTGGGCAACGTGACTGGATCGTCTGTCGTCTCCCTGCTTGGAGTTCCGTACCATCACTCCAGCGCGTCCTCCGGCACATGGCTGGGACTGAACCGTGCTGACTATCCGCAGATCCGGGCAAACCAGGTCGATGCGAATAGTGGCACGATCGCTCTCAGTTACGTCCGTCGGGCGATGAACATCATCGGTGACCGAGTTGGGATGGACAATGCAGGCAAGGCAGTCGCCTGGATGCATCCCTGCCAGGTCCAGGCCATCGAGAACTTGGGTTGGGGTCTGACGACTCTGCCCAAGACAGGCGGCAACAAGGAAAGTCTCGACCTGTTCTTCAGCGTCGATCAGATCGCAGGAATCCCGATTCGCAAGTCCTTCTCTTGGGACAAGACGCGGATCGACTTCGCGGTCAAGGGCGTGTGGAAGAAGGTCGTCTTCAAGAAGCCTGGCATCTACAAGAAGGGTTCGGAGTCGTTGTTCGATATTCGGAGCACCACCGATGGATCGACGAAGACCAGTCTGGTCTTCTACCACATCATCGGCTGCAACACGTACGTCAACAACCCGCCTCTGTGCTCGTACATCAACAACCTCGCAGTGCCGACAGGCTACTAAGCTGTTTCACCCATCTTTGGGGGGTGGGGAGACTCACCCCCCGGAGGTTTTCTCTTGAAGAACAAAGAAATCGACAACATCAATCGTTGGTTAGACGAGGAGTACGGCCATGATCTCCTTGGTCGCGCTCACTATCGAATCATCTGGTCTGTAGGTGAACTCGAGAAGAGAAAGGGAACCTTTCAAATCTTTTCTGGTCCCATCTTCCTTCGTGAGTTCTACGGAGTTCAAGAGCAACCGAAGTACAGGTATCATCCTGACTGGCGTGAGAGATGGATTCTGGAGAGGCTCGACTTTTCTCCTAACGACGAGCTTGTCCTGAATCAACCTGGTCATTACGAGCCCTTGTATGTTTTCTACGATAGGGAAGGTAAATACCAAAAACCTTTCCTAAGAGCAATCAAGTATTACATGTACATGCTCACCAAGCCGAGGCCAAAGCTGACGGATAAGCAATGGCAGAATCGCTTGGCAGAGGAAGAGAAGAAAGAGTTTGATGAAGAGACTGAGTTCTTCTACGGTTGTCTCGAGGACGAGTATGGTGGAGGAATCGCTTCAGCACTTCATTACGGCGAAGCAATAGTCAATCCTGGGGTTATCTTTGACGCAGATGAGAAACCCCATTGGTTCGATAGAGGTAAGAAAGATGCCAGCAACAGTAGTGACAGTGATTCCGTTCCCAGTAAAGGGAGACAAGCCGGGGCTGCAACCACCTGAGTACATTGTTCCCGCAGCGCGAGACGGGAAACATGAGATTCTGGTGGTGAAGGACGGCGTTCGGGGAATCTACCTCGACCACGACCGAGGGAGTGAGTCCGTTCGGGTCGACGCGGATATAATCGCGAGATCCATTGTGGAGGACTACGTCAAGAGCCAGCCTGCATCGGACCCGACTGCTGGCCCTGGACTCTTCTGGGTCAAGGAAGCATTAACGAAGGCAGAGGTAGCAGCGCGATACCCAAGAAAGATCGCAGCCGCTCTGAAGCTGCAACACAATTGGTGGACCAACTTGGTGAGGCTGGCGGATGACCTCTGGACCTCGAACCACAAGATGGCTCAGATCGGTGACCTCGATCGTGAGGCGTGTAGGCAGCTTGCACTCAAGCGAGACTGGCTGGATGACGCGCCTGACTCGATCATGAAGTGCCCGGTGTGCACGACGCTGGTCTCGATCGAGTCGATCATCTGCTTCGCCTGTCACGTGGTTCTCAAGGGGGATCAACTCGAGAAGTACGAGTTCTTCGGGGGCGGTCCTGTTCAGGCCGTGAACAGCAAGTAGGCGTATTAGGAGGGTAGAGTGGCTATTACTGTTGCAGATCCGCTAGGCCAAGCCGCGGCTCTGTTGAACGACCCTGATAGGGTCTCGTTCACCTATGACGCCATGCTACCCTTCTTCAAGATTGCCTGGCGTGAGATGCAAACGTTCCTCGTCAACAATGGCGTCACCGACGTTGATGAGTACACCACGACCGCCTTGACCATCACGGCTGACACGAAGGAGTGGACCTCCACGCCTACTGATCTTCTCTTCCCCATCAAGTTGTGGGAGAGAGCAGTTGGTGGATCGGTCGATGATTGGGTCGAGATGGATGAGAGGATCCCTGACCCGTCCGAGGCACAGGAGACGGAACTCGAGATCTGGTACTTCAAGGAGGGGAACATCTGGTTCCGTGGGGCGAATTCCGTTCGTCAGATCATTCTGAGATACCAGAAGGAGCTTGGTGCGATCGTCGATAAAGACACTTCGATCGCCGTTCGTGGCTCTATCTCGTTCCTGGCCTTCCGGACCGCAGGGATCATGGCGCGTGCGAGAGGAAACAAGGGTCGTGCAAATGATCTTGACGCAGATGCGAAGATGCATCTCGACAGTATCATCGCTACCAAGGTCAAAGATGAACAAGGAATGCCTGTGCGGCCTCGCCGTTATGGGTTCACTCGACGTGCGAATCGGTCACATAGACTGATCTAAGGAGAAGAAGATGGCTGAAGCATCCGTTGTTGTGACAGTAACGGACGTGATGCCCCTGGCAGGAAAAGGGGCAATCGTTCATGGGACACTCGCGGTCGACGCGTCCTCGGACGAGTACGCAGCTGGAGGTTTGGACCTCGGCAAGACGGAGTTCGGTGCGAAGTCTCCAGCCACACCGGGGACTCCACTGCAACTCTTCGCGAAGGGAATCGCGGGCTACGTGTACGAGTGGGATCGTGCCAACGAGCATCTGTTGATTCGCGAGTCGGCAGGGAGCAATACGGTGCTGTCAGAGATTGCGACATCGGCAATCCCCTCTGGAGTGAGTGGAGACACGATCAGCTTCATCGCACTCTTCGCCAAGCTTAGCTCGGACTAGATGCGCGATCATCATCCCATTCCGATAAAGGACTTTCGAGGGATATTCTCTCGAGGCATGGACGACGTGTGCCCGCAGGAGTTTGCCCTCGACTGTCTGAACGTGGAGTACAAGGAGAAAGGAGTAAAGACCAGAGCTGGCTTCGATTCCTTCAAGCAAGCAACAGGCAACTGGGATGGGAGTATTGTTCGAGTCTACGAGTACAAGAAACGTGGTGAAGCTAGTCGTCTCCTAGTTCTTGACGATGGCGGAAAGATCTGGGATACCCTGACTGCAATGACTACTGCGGTATTGGATATCGCGACGATGACGGACTTCTCTGCGGTAACCATCTTCGAGCGCGTCTTCATCACTCCACACGATGGGGACGTTGGACTCAGCAATGAGAGTGTCTACATCTACGACGGTGCGGGGACAGCGAGAGTAGCAGCCGGTGTCGCTCCTTCAGGTTACACTCTCGCGGTCGCGGACTCCGCAGCATCGGGGGACATTGAGGAGGGGACGCATCTCTTCTCTATCGCATACGAGACAGCCTCTGGACACATCACGAAGTTCGGGCTCACTGGGGGTGAAGTAAAGGTATACGAAGCTCCTGGGGGCAAGAAGGCCGACATGACGGCTATCCCAGTAGGCGCGGCTGGCACTGCGGCGCGGTACGTCATCGTGACGAAGATTCTCGTCGACTATGATGGGAACCCGGAGGATAAGCAGTGGTGGTTCCTTCCAGATGGGAAGATCGAAGACAACACAACGACGGTCCTAGCTGACATTAACTTCTTCGACTCCAGTCTTATCAACAGTGCGGAACGCCTGATGAATCAGGTTGCTACAATTCCAGCCGGAGCCTGTATTACGAGTTTCGGGAGCAGAATGCTCGTCGCTGGGGAAGCCTCTGCCAACGCCACGGCTCGTGCTTCTGAGCCTGGCTATCCCGAGTCAATCTCCGATCTCGAGGGAGGTATCGCTGTTGATCCTGGCGATGCTGGAGGAGCCATACACTACATGGTCGAGCATCGTGGAATTCTTTTCTTCCTGAAGGACCATCGAACGTATGCCTCGAAGGACAATGGCGCTGCACCGAACACCTGGAACGTCATACAAGTCGATGCCGCTCAGGGGACAGGTGTCCACGGCTCCGGTGGAGTCCTTGACGAAAAGGGACAGACGATGGATCAATTCCTCATCTGTACTCGAACAGGGCTTCAGAGATTTACAGGCACCTACGGGGATGCTAGAGAGCTCTCCTACGTCATCGAAGACATTTGGCAGAGGATTAATCCTCTCTACTTCAACAAGATTCACATCTCGATTGATCCAATCAAGAAGAGGGCCTACATCTGTGTCCCCCTTGATGCAGCAACTGAGCCCTCTCATATTCTCATGTGCGACTTCAATGAGGGTCTGGAGTGGGATAAGGTCAAGTGGGCACCTTGGCTGTTCCCCAAGAAGGGTACTACCTCGTGGGTCGAGACGAAGCACTCCACGAGGGAAACGCAGTTCAAATTTGGAGCCTCTGACGGAGGTATCTACGTTCGTAATACGGCCACACTGCTTGACTTCGGGACGGCGATTGAGTCTTATTACCGCCCCGGCTTCGTAACCGCCGATCCGTCCGGCGGTGTCTGCCACTTCCATGCGATTCGAGCACGCTGTGTCGGAGCGGGTAACCTCGATCTGACACTATACGGGGAAGACGACGCCACGAATTTACTCCCTGCATCCCTCACGCTCGCTGCTGCTCCAGGAAGAGAGCTATATCGTATTTTCTCGTTTACTGGCGAGAAGGTCTCTCTGAAGTTCGGAGTCAATGCGGCGAGTGAGTGGTTTGACATGTCGTCTCTCCGCATTGCTGGAAAACTCGTATGGAGTGAGCAGGCGCATTCTTGACACTACAATCTCACAACAACAGAATCGCTAATCTGGTTCAAACGTTCAGGAGGGATGACCCTCGTCTGGCGGACATTCTTGAGTTCATTGCTGGGGATCTTCACGAAGTCATCACAACTGTCTCCCCCATCCAGGAGCTTCTTGAGATCACTCTCGAAACAGGCGATCAGCCTCCTGCCGATGTCAGTGCCGCAGTCGTCGTGTTCTTGGATCGAGCGATCTTGATTGCATGGGCTCCAGTCACCGGCGCGCAGTTCTATGAGATTCGGGAGGGAGCTACTTGGGACGCCGCGACTTTCGTCTTGAAGACTCCTTCACTCAGCGCCGCTCTGGAGCCTAGGACTGCCAACACGTACAACATGCTCATCAAGGCGATTGCTTCCAACGGGCTGTACTCCGATGCTGCATTTGCTTTCGACATTGTTATCGAAGGAATAGACGCGCCATCAATGACTGCGCAGGTTATCGACAACAATGTCCTGCTCTACTGGACGATTCCCACCACGGTCTTCAAGATCGACTACTACATCGTCTATCGAGACACTGTTGAGTTCGCTCGGATCTCAGGGAACTTCCTCACACGATTCGAAGTCCTTCCAGGTACATACTTGTATGAAGTGGAAGCTATAGACATTGCCGGGACAGTAAGTGCGAAGGGCTCAATTTCTGCATCGGTTCGACAGCCTCCTGACTATGTTCTTGAGGGTGAGTACCTACCCGACTTCTCTCTCGGGACTATCATCAATGGGAAAGTCGATGCAAGCGGTGCGCTCATTGTCTGTATCGACGTCGCTGAAACCATTGCGGCTCACTTCACGAGTGAGAGTTATCTCGATCCAGAGGATCAGGTAACTGGCGGTTGGGCAAGATGGATTCAAGAGAATCTCATCACCGGCTCATATGAGGAGAAGAAAGACTTCGCCCCAGATGCTCCTAATGCTCCTCTCGAGAATACCATCGTCAACGTCACTTACGTCAAGGAGCAATTCGCTGGCTGTAGTGACGTTGCAGTCGTCGTCCAGATGAACGTGTCCGACGATGATGCTGCTTGGGCAGGCTGGACAGAAGGTGCATCTCAGTTCTTCGAGTCCTTCCGATATCTTAAGTTCAAGCTGGAGTTCACGGGGGCAAACGATGACGCAATGGTTGCGATCAGTTCCCTCAAGGTCGCGCTCAATATCAAAAAGGAGGTGGACTCGGGGGTAATGACCGCAGACAAGACTGACGGATCTGGCACGCCCGTGAGCTTTACTAAGGCTTTTAAGGACGTAGACTCCGTAACCGCAGAAACAGACGACGTCCAACCGATGACCGCTATAGTCAATTTCACTGATGTGCCCAACCCGACAGGGTTCGTCGTTTATGTCTTCGATACCAAGGGTCAGCGAGTCGATGCCACTGTCTACTGGAAAGCTCGAGGGGTTGTCTAGTGCCTTCTTGGGTTAGATTCAACGACACCAGTGATAGGTGGGAGTACTCCGTCAACGCTGGAGGTGCGTGGAATGAGCTGCCACTCGGGATTCGTCTAATCGACGGCACGGCGGCGGCTCCTTCGCTGGCTTTTGCGGATGATCCTGATACTGGTCTTTACAGAGTAGCAGCCGATAGGTATGGTTTAGTTGCTGGTGGGAGGCTCCTACTCTCTGGCATTAAACAGGCTGCTCAGGCAGGCCATACATTTTACAGTGCAGATGGTACTTCTTACCTTACCGCTCTCATTCTTGATAATAATTACACTTACTTATCTCATGGCTCCTCGAGTGCAGCTTCTCATTTCTACATCAGAAACACTACCGCAAATGGAACACTGCGACTCGGGACAGCCGGTATCGATAGGTGGGTTATAGCTGCCGCTGGACATTTTGAACCAACTGCTAACCTTGCATACGATATTGGGAGTGCAGCACTTAAGGCAAAGTCTATATACTCCAGTGCTTACCGTGGGCAGGTCATCAAGGGCATTGGCTTCAGTGGTGGTGAGTACAACATGAACGGTGCCGCTGATGATGAGCTAGTAAACTACAGGTTCACCATCCCAGCGGACACTCTTAAAGTGCCGGGAGACTTCGTTCTGATTGAGGGTGTTTTCATCCCCGCAGCGAACGCCAACACGAAGACCATTCGACACCAGCTCGACGCGACGATCAAGAGGATCTCTTGTCAGACAGCCGTCAACCTCGCCGACATGCGTGTTCGCGTCATGGTGAAGCTCTACTACCGCACCTCGACCACGGGGTCGTGGGGTGGGCTCTCTTGGATCAACGCGTCTGGTGCATCCCCCATCGCCGGTCAGGGCTACCTGATGAACGCAGGGCTGTCCAGCGCGGACTGGACCTCTGATCAAGTCCTCGCACTCTGGGCTCAAGGCGGTGCTAACCAAGACGTCAGAGCCACTGACTACAACGTTACAGCCTTCCTCGCAACTGCAGGATCAACGGTATAGGAGATCAAATGCCTACTCTTACCCTCAGCTTTGACGTACCCGCCGACGCAGTCCCCCGTCTTGAGGGACTCATGGTTCAGATGAATGAGGGTCGAATCGAGGGAGAAGAAGCACCTTGGGCAAGCGTCAATGAGATGATAGAGGCTATCCTCAAGAACCGTGTGAAGCTCCTTATTCTAGAAGCTGAGCGGCTTGAGACAAGCGCAGCACAGCTGGCCGTACAGGACGCAACTCCAGAGCAGATTGAGCGGATCGCTGCTATTCTGAAGGAGGAATAGTGAATATCAACGTCAATCTCGATGAGCAGGCACTAACGTCCCTGGAGCTGTACCGCAAACAGATCAACCGCACGCATGGGACAAACTATCCTGATCTTCAGGAAGCGCTCAATGATCTCACGAAGAAGTACCTTGGGAGCCTCGTGAACCAGGTACAGCAGAAGCGGAGAGATAAAGTCTCCAAGCTTTATCGTCACGCGAATAAGGGAAAGCGGGACCAGGTCGACGTAATACTCGAGGTCACAGATGATGATTGATGGAATGCCCGTCGAGGAATTCTTCACGATCATCGGTCAACAGGCCGTGAGGATCTACATGCTCGAGAGGGAGAAAACTGTACTCCAGGAGCAGGTCACAGAGCTACTGAAACCGAAGGAGAAGGAGGCTTCTCGTGGCTGATTGGGACGATCCAGAACTGACTAGCACGTATGCTGATTTCCTGAGCAAGCTCAAGGCACGCGACGTTGACGCTGCGTGTTTGAAGGAGTCCAGCTCGAATACTCCTACGGGATACATCCAGTGGGTAGTGGCCTCCAACAAGTTCCAGCGGTGGAGCGGCTCGGCCTGGGTCGATCTCGTTCTCTCCGTCGCTGGTGGTGGAACCGCAGGAGTAGTCGCGCTCGGAACAATGGCCTTCCAGAACTCGAATGCTGTCGCTATCTCGGCAGGGACGATTGCTGGGCTCACGACTTTCGAGTTTGCTTGTGATCTGATTCCTGATGGAGACGAGACCCGCAACCTCGGCTCGGATGCGAAGAAGATCAAGAAGGCTTACATCGGAGAAGGGTTAGTTATCCCCGTCGGCGTGGATAAGTGGGTTACAGCATAAGAGCGGATAAATGGCAGAAGTAACTACAGGCGCCCGAACCTTTATATCTGTCAATCAAGGTGCGCATACTGCCTCCTATAACATGCACGGCAGCTTCTCGGGCGAGGTTCAATCTACCGTAACCAGGAGGATCGACTACTATCTTGATGCTGTTCTAGTTGAGACGGGTGCACACGGCCAGGTAAGTGCTCTTAACACCTCTTGGAATTCTTACACCAATGGACAAACGCCTAAGGATCTCGTGGCGGATGAGGATGGATATTCGTGGAAGGCTCGGGTCACATCGAACATTTATGGGAGTCTTGTAGGAGCACTAGAGTATTTCAAGACCCACGCAGTCACAGCTACCGCTTCCACACCATCTTCTAGCGCTGTGACGGCTAGGACCGCGACCATCGCCTGCAATTATTACCCGAATGTTAATGTATCATCGTGCTCTGCCCAGCTTCAGTATAAGAAGACGGCTGATCCTGGTTGGACCAACGCTGGCTCTCCTGCAACTGACGGAGGGAAGGTGCAGGCCAGCGCCTCGGAAGGTATCACCGGTCTTGATCCCTCGACTCAGTATCAAGTCCGGCTCGTCATCACAAGAACAACTGAGAACGAGACGAGTCTAACTTCGGCTGTAGCGAGCTTTACGACTGAAGCAGGAGTTCCTGATCTTACTACAGATGCGGTGACCAATATCGCTGCTACTACAGCAATCCTTCATGGTACTCTTGTTATCAATGAGGGAGCCGGAGTCAATGTCTACTTCAAGTGGGGTGAGAATACTCCACCTGTTGCAAATCAAACGGCGAATCAATCCAAGTCGGCAGATGAGTCGTTCCAGCAGGCTATTTCTGGACTGTCTTATAATACGCTTTATTACTTCCAAGCCTTTGTTAGCTTTACTTCACCGGCTGGAAGTCCTATTTCTGGCTCAATACTCTCGTTCACTACAGCCGCAGATCCATCGGCGAAGGTTGGTTCCCTCTGGGTTGAGGACGTTGGAGTAAACTGGGTGGATACTAACAGGTTTGTAAAGGGTAGCACTGGAGTTGATCTTGGACTTCAAGCAGGGGCAAAGAAGGGTTCGCCTTGGGTTGAGGGAGATAACCTTCACTACATTGATGATGACAACCACGAAAGAAGGATTAATGGTATCCTTGGAGACGTCGTGGCTGGCCTGCCTGGCAGCATTTGGGTTCAGGCAGTAGTTCACCAGTTGCGGTGGGTTACAGAGGATTCGGGAGGAGGAACGAAGGAAGCCTCAATGGCTGCCTTCTAGCTGTTCAGACTCTGAACAGGATCAAGAACGATATGCTGTCTAAGTACAAGAAGAAGCAAGCACATTTCTCGCACTTCAAGGCTCAGCTGATTATCTTTGCGCACTCGCAAGGGTACTGCCTCGTAGAGTACGAGGGCTGTGTTATGCCAGATCGGAAGTCTCGTACTGGTAGAAGGTTCAGGGATGCTGTCCACATGAAGCTCTCTCTCCACTACGACCGCATGGCTTCTGACTTCGTCTTGTACGACGGTAAAACAGGAAAGCCTGTATACGACGGCGATGATCCTCGTTGGCTCAAGCTGGGAGAATTTTGGGAGTCTCTCAATCCCCTGTGCATGTGGGGTGGTCGGTTCGGTGACGCAAATCACTTCTCACTTTCACATGGCGGACGGAGTTAATTATGATTGAAGAGGCTCTTGTGGCGCTTGGTGCTTCCGTTACAGGATGGGCAACTCGCGTCGAGACGAAGATGGGGAGAACGAATCGAAAAGTGAACGAGCATGAGGTTGCCCTCGGGAAGATCCCTGCTGAGATACGAGTCGCTATACTCGAATCTGAGGAGCGGACTGGTGAGAAGATCGCTGACCTAAAGGAAACAGTGCTCCTTAAGTGTGGGAGGGACGACTAATGGCGCTCACTGGATCAGGACGGAAGGAACTAGCTGCCTGGACTAGAGGCGATCGAGCCGCAGCAGAGCGCGACTATGGCGATCTCGGTAGCCGTATGAAGAGCCGCGGGCAGGCCGCTTATGATAAATTCGGTGGTGAAGGTGGCGCTCAAGACTTCATTGGTGGTGAGCTTCGTGGCATCTACGAGGGCCTTGGCTCCAGTGGCGGCTATGGGGGAAGTGGAACTGGTGGCCTCCCAGGAAAGATGCAACCTTATCTGTCATGGGCCCAGGGTGTCGGTGAGCTAGGTGCTTCGAGCCCAGAGCAGCTTGAGGAAATGAAGGGTTGGGGAACCTTCAAGGAGGCTGCTGACACGGGCCTCTGGAGTGACGAGGATAAGCGTGACTTCAGAGCCAGGGGCACGCAGGGTCAAGAGGCATTCTTCGGCGGGATGGCCAGTGAGATGGCTCGTGGCAGACAGGTCCAAGGTGGCTATGGCACGGGTTATAGCACCTCAAGGTCTCAGCTAGCGAGAGATGCTGCTGCTGGTCAGGAGTCACAGAGACTCGGAGTCGAGACCACCATGGCTTCGTCCATCAGAGAGAATCGGAAGTGGGGAGCCCTCGGAGGCGCGGACGCTGCCCAGAAGATCTTCGGGAACATGATGGAAGGACAGAAGATGGGCATGAGCATCGAGCAGAGTATTGCGGCTGCGAAGCGTGCGGCTCGATCTTCTGCTGCGGCTGGTGGACGAGCACTGACTCGGGATCAGCTGATGCTCCTTGACGAGATCGGTGAGAACGCTCGCGCGACAGGCGGAGACCTTGATTACGCTCAGGAAGAGCGTCTGGGGTACGGTCAGAGAGGTGCAGAGCTAGCCGGAACTCGAGAGAGCATGGCAGGGCATCAGCAGAGAAAGGACATCTGGGACAAGATGGAACAGGGTACTAGGGCCCTCAAGAACGTCGGTGAAGGTATTGGATCGGTTGTTCCTGGGTAAAGGAGAAGACTAATGGGAGGCGAATACACGCCGTTTAACGCATTCGGGAGGTTCGACTTCACGGCTCCCACTTCACCTGAAGAAGAAGAGGAAGAGCGACGTCGAAGAGAGGGAATGTTTACTCCTGCTCCAGGAGGTGGTGAGGCGAGTGCTCTCCTCGCTCCAGAGGCACCACCAGAGGAAGGAGTGGAGGACTTCGGGGTCATTCAAGCTCCTGAGATTCAGGGTATGCCTCCTTCTCCCACAGCTGGCATCGCGGAGCAGTACCAGGACTGGATGAGTAGACAACCGGAGCGACCAGATCCCAGTCTGGGACGGAAAATCCTTGGTGGGGCTGTTGGCTTCCTCGCTGGGATGGGTGGAGGCGTGCAGGCAGGGAGGAGTGTCAATCGACGCATCCAGTATGGTGGCTATGATGAGGATGTAGCCGAGTGGGAGCAAGAAGGGGAGGCTCTCAAGGACGTCGGTACTTACACCACGACGGCAGCTGAGACAGAACGGAAGGGCCGTGGTGACGTCATGCGGCTCGAGGGTATCAACAGGAGAGTCACTGCTGCGAGAGAGTCCATTGAACAGAGAAAGACAGCAGAGGAAAGTCGTCATGCAGATCGTGAGGCTGCTGATCTCACTGACAACGAGAGACTGGAGGAGACCAAGGAGCATAATAACGCTCTGGAAGCGATCGCTGAGGAGAACAACAGGATCGACGCAATCTTCGGTGCAGCAGCTACGAGCCGAGCCGAGTCGGCTGCGACTGAAGCAGAGCGTGGACCTAGGCCAACGAAGCTTGGTGGCTACACTGACCTCAGCAACGCCATGATGGACTCTCTCAAGGAGATGATGGCGATCTATCCTGGCATGTCAAAGTACTTCAAGGCCATCGGAGACAGAGACGTCGCTATCATCAAGGGTCTCGACCTCTCTAATGAGGAGCATGGAGAGTTCACCTTCTGGCTGGATACTGCCAAGAAGAAGGCTGTGGAGAAGCTCAAGACTCTTCAGGGTGACGACGTAGAGCCTTTCATGAGAGGAGAGGTTCAGTAAATGGACTGGACTGATACTGGCTTCAATCCCCTCCGCGATGAGGAAGAGGAGAGGAGAGTCCCCTGGCGTGATCCTCGAACGGGGGAGATGCTTGAGCTTCGTTTCACTGGCACTCCCTCAACAGGGGATCGTGAGCGTCTCATAGAGGAAGCTCGTGCCAGGAAGTCTAGGGAGGTTGAGGACGTTGATCCCGGTACGGCCTTCGTTCGAGGGGCTGGAGAGAAGGCCAAGGCTGGTATCGAATGGGCGATGGACGCTCCAGTCCTGAAGCCTATCTCAGAAGCCCTGAGAAAGCCTGGAGTAAGTACAGCCGCTCGAATGCTCATTCCAGGTTATGCTGGAGTGGAGGCAGCAACGGGACTAGTCGCTGGAGCTGGTGCGGCTTTGGGAACGATGTGGGATCAGGGAGTAGAAGGTTTCGATCCCGACATCGTGAAGGAGGAAGCTGGAGAGGGCATCCACACTGCTCTCGAGATGGTCGCACCCATCGACGTTGCTGCCATCGGACTCACTGGTGGAGCTGGCATTGCTGCCAAGCTCGCGAGGTCCGCGAGAGGTCTTCAAGGAGCACGTGTACTTGGCCGACTAGGTCAGGCGGCTGACGTCTCTGAGGGTCTCTTCGGAGGTGGTCAGTTCCTGGGAGGTCTTGAGGAAGGGAACCTGGCTGAGATGGGTGTTGGACTAGCTCGTGCAGCTGGTGGTGCTGCAGGAGCAGCTTGGATCCCTGACGTCCCATCACCGAAGCAGCTAGGGACGGAGGTTGTGGAGGAGTTCCTTCCCGAGCGGATACCTGAGACGCCTTCAGATGTTCCAGATCTCCCTGGTGGAGAGACCATGAATCGTGGTCCCTTCGACGTTTCAGAGTCATGGGGTTCTGAGACTGGAGCTGTGGAGTTCGGAGGGAAGAGACCTCCAGAGCCAGTGAAGCTAGATCCACTACCTGAAGATCCCAATGCACTCATCGACCTTTGGGGTGGAGGAGAAGGAAGCAGTCACTTCAGTAGGAGTGCTGAGCGAGCAGGGTCCTACCCTGGTACGCCACGACACGTCCAGATTACACGGGCACAGTTCGATGAGTTCCATGCAGAGGCCACTAAGCAGGGACTGCCAGCCACCGATGACGTGTTTCTCCCCAATGACATAGTGAAGCAGTCAGTGGAAGATCCGAGTGCTCAACCAAGAGTTTGGGAGGGAGAGGGTGGAGAGGATGTTCAGGCCATTCTTAAGGAGCTAGAAGTAGAGGAGTTTCTACCACCCGCTAGAACAGGTTCTGAACAGATTACTGAGGGGGGCCTCGAAGGATCATACCAGGAGGGGGTGGTTCCCGTTCAGAAAGGCGTTCAAGGCGTTCAGGAAGGCGTTCAGCCCCCTGCAGTTCCCGGCCGGCCCGGAGAAGTCGGTCCTCTGGAAGAAATTCTTCCTCCAGAACTTGCTCCTGTGAAGGCTGAGCTTGATGAAGTAACGGCTGCGTTCAAGACAGCTGTCGAGAGTAATGACACCGCACAGATGCAACCCCTTGCTAATCGAATGAGTGAGTTGAACGACGAGATTGCGGGTGGACTCGATACTGCCAAGCAAGGTGCTATCGACGTCGAAGCTAAGGTTATTGATGACGTCGAACCCTACGACCAGGTGCCAGACGACATCGCTCGCGTAGAAGCTGATGCCGACGCCGCTATCCTCGAAGCTGATGCTCTTGCTCCAATAAAGAATCTCCGCCTACGACAAGTGACGGCAGACTCGGGACGCTTGGACCTTGCTCTTGACAAGGGTACTACTAGCCCTGACATGATTGAGCAGATGTTGAAAGATCAATTCCCAGAGCACTCTATCGAAGTTGCGCCGATGAAAGCGGGACTAGGTTGGGGCAAAGAGGTTGATCTTCATCATGTCACTTTCTGGAAAAATGGACGTCTTGACTATAAGGCAGCGGAACGTGCTCAGGAGTTACTAGGTGGTAAGCTCTTGCGAGAGGCTCCTGGCATGGAAGCTGCTAAGCCTCCTGTACGTTCAGAGGAACCACCAATCAAGCCTCCCGCGAAGCCTGCTCTCGAAGCTGTCGTTCCAACTGCCAAAGGCCAATCCTTCAATGAGTTCATGCAGGAGAAGTTCGGGGACAAGAGGACGACAGGGAAAGAAAGAGCTATTGCTCGTGCCGAGTACAAGGCAGGAGGAGAAGCCAAGAAGCTCCGCCAGATGGCAGAGGACGCCGGCATCCCGCCCGAGAGACTGCAAGAGGAGCTGAACAAGGGACCTGAGGAGCCGGAAGCCCAGAACATCCGTGTTGACGAGTGGATCAAGAATCCTGTTAGGAGTAACTTCGAGAAGATACACCCCGGACTCGCGGCGAAGTTCGACGACTACTTCAGTCTCGCTGAGGAACCTGCGATGAGGAATATCGCAGAGTTGTACAATCTCAAGAGGGGCCTCAATAAATCACAGCGGAAGGAAGCCATCAGTACCCTCGTCGAACTGGACCGACATCCTGAGAGGAACCTCGACGATCTCCGCTTCGATGATCCCCAGGTGGAGGCTGCAGTTCGTCAGGTCCGTATGATGGTCGACAAGACGTGGGATGATGCAGTGAAGGGTGGAGTACGGAAGGCCGATGATCGTCCGAGGAAAAACTACTTCCCTCGCAAGTTCGCTGAGGGGTGGGAGGACGAGGCTCTTCAGTCGCCGAAGCTCACAGAGAACTGGGAGGACATTGATCCGCATCTTGAAAAGCCTCGACTGACTGGACGGTCGGACTACAGGCGGGATTGGGATGTCCTCGATGAGTACTTCATTGGCGGTTATCGACGCATCTCGGAAGTACAGACCTTCGGGAAGGGGCTCAAGGAACTTAGGGATCTCCTCAAGACTCTACCCGTGGACCCAATGACTTCCAAGTTCGTGAGAATGAATGCTCGTAGAGTCCTGGGTCGAGAGCCGGAAGGACTCGGCGGAAAAGTCCTCGGTACTGCGCGGCACACTGAAGCACTCGCTGACCTCGGGCTCGCTCCGTTCTACCAGCCTATCCAGTACGTCAACGTTGGGCTCCACGCTGGCTTCGGAAGATCCGTGCGGGGACTGACGAACTTCATGACGCACTACGGTGACGAGACCTATCGAGCGTTGCGCTCTGGTGCCCTGACTCCGAATATCAGCCAGGAAGTCATTGGAGCATACGGAGGTAAGTCCACCTTCTATCCTCGTGCAGTCGAGAACTTCATGTACGGCATCCCGACCACTGACAAGTTCACCAGGATTCCTGCGAACACAGCGGGACGACTCCTGGTCCAGGATGCCCTAGAGTCCAAGTGGTACCAGACTCGCTACGCCAAGTGGAGTGCGGGGAAGGATCTCAAGGGTCTTGGGTTCGACGTCTCGAAGATCAAGGACACACCCGAGTGGCACGAGAAGGTTGGGAAGGCCCTCTCCGACAAGGCTCTCTACAGGACCGGCGCAATGGAGGTTCCGGGTTGGTTCTCCTCACCTGCTGGTAAGCTGGGGAGTCAGTACACGAGGTTCATGTACCGCCACTCCATCATGATCGGCAATCTCTTCAAGGAGGCTGCTCAGGGAAATGTCCTACCGCTCACAAGGTTCCTCACGGTGTCCATGCCTATCATACAGGGTGCCTCCGAATTCCTCATCCCACTGAGGGAGGGTCTGAGGGAGGCGATCAAGCAGAGCTTCGGTGAGGATCCGTATGATCTTGAGAAGATCAAGTGGGAAGCTCTTGGCGATGAGAACGCTTGGGATGACGAAGTCACTTGGGGAGCCATCCTCAGGAACAAGCGTATTCCTATGTCCCATCCGTACAAGCGAGCCCTTCAGAACTTCGCCATGTACGGCGGCATTGGTCTCTACCAAATGATAGTTGAGCGAATCTTCAGGGGAGGCAGCATCGAGGAGAAGGGTGCTCAGTGGCTTGGTCCTGTGATAGGCACTGGCATGGAAGCTGTAGGTTCGATAGCGGCTGACGTCGAGAGAGCCACTGAGGGTGAGTGGCCACGACACACGCCAAGAGTTGGTCTCCAACAGATCCCGGTGGGTGGCTACCAAGCTGCTAATCGGCTCTTCCCTCCCGAAGAACAGGGTAGAGGAACACGTGGTGAGAGGCGCAGGCGTGCGCGGTAACCTGTTCAGGGTGTGAACAAGATGGATTGGGGAAACTTCGGTGGGGACATTGCAGATCAATTCGGACGCTTGAGGTATGGAGTTCCAACGTCAGAGAAAGAGCGTCTGGCGAGAGAAGGTAATCTACCTGGAGCACCCGACCCAGCACGAGGAGTAGAGGAAGCGGACCGCTATGCTTCTGGATTCCTTTCTGGTCAAACCTGGCCGGTCGCGAGTGAGATGTTCCAACCACTCGTGGATCGGGTAAAGACTTCGGATCTTCCCGTCTTTGGAGGGGACAATCCTGAGCTACAGTCGTATGCGTCGGAGGGATCCAGGAGAGGATCACGGATGGATCCTCTACTCTTGAAACTACTAATGGGAGGAAAGTAAATGCCACTCGAAGGAACAGAAGAAAGATACGGAGGTGGGGGATTCCTCGGCGGAGGTGCTAGAGGGATGAGACGGCCAGGAGGCTGGGGGACGATGGCGGACCGATTCTCACCGGGTATGGAAGAGGGTGCTGGATCCACTGGTGGTGGAGAGTGGGGAGCAATCAAGGGAATGCCTCCTCCCGCAGAAGGGATGGGTGCTGGCGGTGTTCCTAGCTTCAGTGCTGCGCCTGCTCCTGCTGTCGATCTCAGCGCTCCTCCACTGGCTCCACTAGCTCCACCAGCCGCTCCTATCGGGAGAGGACAAGGACCGATGGCGATGCCTAGTCGTATGTCTTCACCGGCACCGCTCGCTGCCCCTGGACCTATGCAGGGTAACATCGGCTCTGCGATGCGTGGGGCTGGACAGATGAGTCCCGGTGGATTCGCAGGGAACTTCAGGAGAGGTGGTCAACCCCCTAATCAGGGTCAAGCTCCATACGAGAACCCCGGTGACAGACGGGCTCGTATCTCGCAGGAGGCTAAGGCAGCTCGTCGAGGTGGAGGAAGAGTCTAGTGCCACTCAAGGTCGGCAAGTCCGAGAAGACACTCGTCGAGAACTTCAAGACGGAGAGAGCCCATGGGAGGGATGAAGACCAAGCGTGGGCTATCTCCTACGAGGCGCAGCGTCGAGCGAAGAGAGGGAAGAAGAGGAAGCGTCGTAAGTACGACGACCACGACTACTCCTAGCGTGCTACTCCTTTCCCTTTCTTCAGGTCGATTTGATTCTTCATCTCTTCGGCGAGATCCTCACGGAGATTGTCGATGTTCGTGAGACACCACTCGAAGTAGTCGACGGGAATGTCCGCGAGTGCCTTCCCCTTATGCTTCCCGAATGGCATCTTCATCTTTGCCGGGCTAGACGTGGGGTCAATGGTCCCGACTTGCTTGCCGCCAACCGTGATCTTGATGCCTCTAGTTGCGACTGCGTCGAGCGGCTCCTTCCCTAGAGCAGCGATAGATCGGTCCACGATGTCTCCCCACGTGTGATTCTCTTTGCAGATGTATACGACCTTGAGACTGAGAACCTCACCATTGCACTCGGGACATCTGATGTCAGTCATGTTGCATACCCACGTCGTATAGCCAGATTTTGAGGTCGGAGAGATTCCCAAAGATTGGAAGGTTTAGTTCTCTGCACTTGTTGTGCTCTGCTCTAGAACCAGAAGAACCCATCCATAGCCCAACTGTTATTGCAGCATCTGCACATCTATTGAGAATCTCGAGGTCTCCCCTTAGAAAGATCTCCTCTAGCATCGTTCCCATGAAAAAGCGATTCATGGAATGCATGCAGATGGGGACCGCTCCGAGTCTCCAAACTGCGAGAGCCATTCCCTCAGCTATCCGAATATTCTGCTCGACCTCCCAAGTATTCTCTGCTCGGAATGGTCCGATTATGTAAATGACTTTCATGGACTGATCTCCACGGTAGCATCCCTTACCAACCTGGGAGGCCTGACTGTCACTAGTCTCTGCGCTTTGTTTAGACACTCGAAGGTGATACCATCCGTCGGGTCCACTATGATGCGCACGAGAGTGTACGCCTCACTGTTCATGCTATGACCCTTCCCTGTTCTGACTATCAAATCCATTACTTTACCTCAATGAGCTCTTCACAATTGCGGCTCATCAACTCCATCCAGCACTCCAGGCAGTAGCGCCTGTCGATCTTCTTCCTAGGAAGGTCGATTGTGAGCTGCACACCAACGGCTGCCTCCCCATGAAGAGGGCACTTCCACCTTCTCTCATCAATAGTACCCATCAGTGAATCCCTCCCTTGAATGCTTCGATTACGTCAAGCAACGTGTCCGTTGCAGTGTAGAGTTCGTCCTTACCAACAGTCCTGGCCGTGACTGCCTTAGCTCCCTCTAGAGTTTGGATGACGATAGATAGCTCAGCAGCAGTGAAGTCTCCCCAATGCTTGATTAGAAGCTCCGAGCGCTTGACCTTATGATCTGGGGAGGACTCAAGTTCCTCCAGGACGATCCTGACCTTCGGACTGAAGTCAGACTCACCATGCCCTCGAGTGGCAGATGCTGCGGTCTTGATCGCTGACTCGAGCAGGTCCATGGCCTCTTGAATGTCCTCCTTGAGGTATATCAGTTCCGTGTCCCTCGCAAGGGAGAGTAGCATGGCGACTTTCAGGATTTGATCATGGATTCTATTCGCGGTCCCAGTATCATCCTCCATATCCTCAGGGTTGAAGGTCTTGTACCACTCCCGATAGAACTCTGCGGCATCATCACTCCACTTGAATTCGCCCTCGACCTTCGAGAGCTCGACGAGGTATCGCACAAGCTCTGCGGTATCGAGCCGCTGCTTCGGGGCGTCGATGAGTGGATTCTTCAGGGCTCTCCTACTCTCCTCGACGATGATCGTCCGTGCGATGAATCCTCCAGTAATGTCCTTCGAGTGGACCATGTCCTTGAAGTGAGGAGGGTTGATGGCTCCCAGGAGGGTAACGGCGATGTCCTTCAATGACTCCTTCCCAGTCCCCTTGAGGGTATAGTCCCATCCGTCTTGGTGATAGTGACCGTCGTAGAGATCCATGAGGATAGTGAGAGTCTGAGGGTCCTCGATGAACGTAGTAGACAACTCTCCCGTTACTATAAAGCCATGAGCTTTGACGAGTGGAGACTGTTTAGGCTTGGTGACAGTCGTAGACAACTCATGTATAATCGCTTGGATAGAGTTCCGTCCCGAGATGACTCTCGTATTGTCAACAACCTTCACTAGAGCCTTGGCCAGCATTGGTGGGAAACTTTTACGCAGCCCAGATTTAGCAACAAGCAGGACATAGATGTTGGGAAATAGCTTGTAGTAGTGCTTGTCAAGGTAGACCCGATCCGTCATGACAGCTGAGATCGCACAGAGTGCAGCCCATCTGACGAACGAACGAGGAGACTCTGCCTCCAAGGTGGCGTCCATCACGTCGTCGATCCAGTTTCGCGTCATGCGATATTCTCTTGGCCTTACAGTTTCTACTATCCAGCGGATACAGGCAGCTTGAGCTTCTTCAAGTCCTTGTAGTTCTCTCCTACTTCTATGTCGCATGGTATAGATAGTTCTCCTCTTGAGATAGTGCAACCCGAGAAGTCGATGGGCTCCTCCATGACTTCCTTGACGTACGGCGCCACCTCCTGTTCGAGCATGTTCCTCTCGCCCTCGCAAGTGAAGGAGTCATGAGCTTCTATCAATATCCTGAGGAGAGGGAACTTCTTCTTAGTCTTGATCATCGCTCCCTTGGTTTTATCAGAAACGTCAGCTTGGGGGATGTAGGAATACATCTCTCGATATAGGTCATCATTGAGTCGGTTGAGAAATTGACGCACTCTCCCGTGTGCGGTTCTGAGTATGCGGTCACCGTGAGCCACGGCGCGGATGGCCGGCCAATAAACCTCTTGAATCTTTGGACACTTCTCGTCCATAATCTCAAGGACTTTTCCTGCTCTCCATTGGGAAACTTGGATATCAATACCAAACCGTCTTGCCTGCGTGTTAGCTTCCAGCATGAGCCTACGGGCTGTAGTTCCATAAGCATAGGCATGTCTTCCAATCTTCCCAATATGGCGTTCAGGAGCGGGTTTCTGGTAGCTGGCTTCATCACCTCCGAAGATGAATGCGGACGTTCGCGCATGGACATCGACTCCCTCCTTGAACCATCGAAGTAGTTCTTCATCCTGTGACAGTACAGCGACAACTCTAGTCTCAGCCGTGGCCAAGTCAGCGTTTAGAAATACCCAGCCAGGGAAAGTCGGTACAAACATGGTGCGAATATCCCCTCCGAGATCCCCATGCTTGGTGATGGAGTGGAAGGACATTCCCATCTCATGCATCCTGACGGGTTTCTTGAGAATGGCTGTAGAGGAGCGACCGGCCTCCGTTCCCACTAGGCGGTAGCTCGTTCTCATTCTGCCATCGTAGTCAACGCGCGATGCAATCTTAGACTTGGCGTTTCTTATCCGGCGGATATTGATGATGTGATTGAGGACCGCTCTCTTGTCATCCTTCTTGACGACGTTCATGAGGAGAGCAACAAGGGTATCTTCGTCTACCTTGGCCCGTCGAGGGATTCTCAATTCTTCCCAGAGGAGGAACTTGACCTGCGGGTGGGAGTTACAGTTGATTGGGTGCCCGATGATCTTGAAGAGCTTATCTTCTTCTTCCAGTTGGAGGTCAATGTACCTCGCATAGAGCTTGTTACGGACGTCGAAGTCTACCTTGAGACCTATCTCCTCTATCTCTTGATAGATCGGATGGAGCTTCATCACGAAGTTGAAGAAGAAGTCAACCAGTCCAATCTCCTCCGCGTCCTTCATGAGTTCTTCGTAAGCCTCGAAGGTGACAGCAGAGTCCCGCGCGTTGTAGATGAGGATCTTCTCGATGCTATCCTTCGAGGGATCGAAAGTCCTATACTCATCCTTGTAGTAGGGTTCACGGGTGTAAGTCGAGGTGATAAATGCTAGGTTCGCGTCGAACTCAGGATTGACAGTCTTCTGCAAGAGCATCGTGTCAGCGAAGAGTTTCCACATGCGGAAGCCAATGCATGATAGCTTCTCGTCGTCATACTTCCAGTTCTGACCGATGAACTCCATCGTCTTGTCACGGAGGAACTTGTCAATCATCCTCCAAATCTCAGCGAGATCGTAAGTGGGGATAGATAGACCAGGGAGGGGTACGAGAGGGACACTCAGTGACTCATGCCTGGAGAAGGCAATCGAGATCATCGACGGGACGCAGTGGTATGCCTCTATGTCAAGGGCTGCACGTTTATCACCCTCATGCCGCCCGAGGTAGTCATAAAGATCAAGGCTCCGCTTGGCGAAGCTCAAGTTACGCTTGGGGAGTTCCAGTTCCTCAGTGAGAGACTCCTCCACTGCTCGGTTAAAGTCCATCTGGATGTAGACCTTAGCCGAGTATGGGAACATCCCCTTCTTGCCACGACGCTCGAAGAGGTTTGCTGGATGTATTGAGGCTACTACCTTCCCACCTACATATAGGCAGGGGAGGATACTTCCCCTCCACTTCTTGATTCCGCTCTCTCCTGTCAGGACTTGTAGTGCTAGGTTACCAAGCGCAAGGATACACTTCGCTCCACCTTGCGTCCTTATAGCTTTAAGTGTCGTCCACAGGTCAGGGATGCACTCCTCGATCGTGTGCCCAGTCTCACTTGCTCGTCTAATGTCATTCCCCGGAGGGCGATACGGAAAGACGTTGGTGAAGAAGCAGGCCTCGGGTGCGATTCCAGCAAGACGGAGCATGGACCGCGTCTCTTGTCCGGTTGGCCCAACAAAGGGCTGCCCTTGCTCTTCTTCTTGCTTGCCGGGAGCTTCACCACATACGACGAGATCGGCCGAGGATGATCCATAACCAGGGACATACCTATAGCTCACGAACCTTCTTGAGGTTCGCTATGACTTCGTCGAGGCTACGGAACCAGTCCCAGCTTTCCATCCTCTCTATGCACTCATCGAGAATCTCCAAGTCCTCCCTCGTCAAGTGATCGTCAACGTCCTTCACGGCGAACCCTGCCTTGAGCGCACGATAAAGCTCCCGCTTGAACTCCTCCCTTCCCTCTGGAGACGACTCGATCCACAACTTGGTAGAGATAGCGGCACGTACTCCCGAGATCATGAGGTCATCGGCGGTGTCGTACTCCGGGAGTTTCTCGATGACCGTCATGCAACCCCGGACGAGTTCTTCCTTGGTCATTTCTTCTCCCCTGATACATAATCGACGATGATTCGATCACGTTTGTCTATTTCCCTCTCTAGCTCCTTAACGCGGACTCTAAGTGCCCTTACGTGCTCATCCCGCAGTTTGCTGGTTTCCCTGTGGACCACATCCGTTAGATTGCAGAGATTCACTTGCGTGGGATGATCGAACGCCCGTCTCCGCGCTTGAAGGATTGGGTTGTCTTTGAATGGCTCCTCGTTCTCTGATGCCGTGAAAACGCCAGAGACCATCTTCGGTTGCTCCGGTTCCGGACCATACAACTCAGCCCGCAGCCGCTCGTTCTCGTCCAGCGTCTTGACGTGGTCGTTCATTTCTTTCCCATCCGTTTCTTGATTCCTTCGTAAGCAGTATGGTCCCGCTCGATGGCGATCCATCGGCGCTTCAGTGACTCGCAAGCCTCGACATGAGCACCCGAGCCAGCAAAGGGATCGAGTATTACGGAACCTTCGTGACTACAGTCTCGGAGGATATGTTGGATTGCTTTGATGGGCTTTTCGTGTGGATGGGTAAGTTTGACGGGGGGAAGTGGGGGGTAGACAAGGACGGAGGATTGTTGGGTGGAGTGTGTGAGGGATGGGGAGCCTTTCACGGCGAGGAGTATCAGCTCAAAGTCTCGTGAGTATTCCCAAGCTCGTGCTCCCTTGGAGATGACTACTCCGTGGAGCTTCGCTCTTGCATCCTGTACTGGAGGGGTTCCCTCAAAGACGACTCTCAGTTCCTTCTTCACCCAGAATAGTGGGGTCTTGGCAACAGTGAAGCCGAAGTGAGGAAGTCGTCGGGAGTAGGAACGGAAGTCCTCGAAGCCGACGAACATGTAGAGGAAGGAGTCGGGCTTGAGAACCCGATAGACTTCCTTGAAAACGGGAACGGTATCGTCGTCTCTCGTGAGCTTCTCGTCCACGTACTTGAGCCAAGGCGGATCAGTGATGCACGCATTGAAGGAGGAATGTGGAAACTGCTTGAGGATGTCAGTGGCTGATCCATTATACACCTGGTTGATAGCAAACTCCACTGGAGCTTCTGCTCCCAGCTCTGCCTCGATTCTCTTCGCAGCGGAGCGGACTAGACGAATAGCAGTATCCCTGTCCTTGATCTTCCTGAGCACTGGGTCACGCTTGACTGCTGCGTCCAGTGCTATGGCCTCAGAAATGAAACCGAGAGACTTGCCTAGCTCCGCAGCAGTATCTCTCATCGAGTGACCAGGCCGCTCTCGCTTGGCCTTTCCTTTCTTAGGCTCAGCTATTCCTTTCTCCTCCTGCCGAAGGGCATGCCAATCGGCGACGTACTCACAGATTTCCCACCAGGGAAGGTTGTACCTTCGTAAGTTCTCCTCGATCTGAATCAGTTTGAGTTCCTTCTCATCCCCCGAGACGATAACGCAAGGGACCTCCATGTGCCCTATCATCTCGCAGGCTCTGAGTCGTTTCCTCCCCGCTCTAACCATGTAGCTAGGCGGCGTAGTGTTCAGATCCTGAACAGCAAGGGGATGCAAGAGTCCTCTCTCCCTAATGGACTCGGATAGTTCCTCGATCTCGCGAGTGACTTCAGTGTCCTCTGCTCCCCCGAGGAACTGCATTTGGATGTGTTGAATCTTTAGTTCCTTCATTTTCTCCTCTGCGACGACCCACAATTGCAGTGGTGCTGATAGGTTGCGTGACCGACGATTCCCTTACACGTGTGGTGTAGATGGAACTCGTCGTTACTCTTTGTCGTCCATTCGTGGTCGCATCTAGGCTTTTGGCGCAGGAGGAGGGCCCGCTGAATAATGGGATCTCTCAGACTCCCAGGGTAACTCGACGACTGTGAACCCGGCCGCATTCCTGTGACCTCTTTAACTAGCTCGCTTAGATGCTTCGCCATGGTTTATCTCAACGCCTCCTGTCTGAGTAGGTCGGCGAGCATCACGACGTCCCTTGGATTGGGCTCGCCATCCGCGATATACGACATGAACCCATGGGCGAGGAAGTGGCAGCGGTCGTGGAGTGGGGGTCTGAAGACTTCTGATTGACTACCCCCAAGATATCCCACTCCTTGCATACCCTTGGCTCGTGTGGCTTGAATCTCCGCGAGACGCTTCTCTTCAGCTCGATCTTCACTCATTTCTTCCTCCTTACCATCGGGAAAGGTGATTCTTTTCCCTAGGTCTAGTATACCTGTTACCATCTTCGTCCCTCCTATGCAGCCCCCTTGAGGGTAGGGGGCTGGAACGAGGTACGACTTTCCTATACGGAATGGACCGAGTGACCAACGATTCTGAACTTGGAGAACACGGCAAGCTTCGACACACCGTCAGACATAGCGGTGTACCGAAATGCGAGGACGTTCTCGTTGTCTGCCTTGATCTCCACATCCTTGAAGGAGAATGTGTGACCACTCTCCATGAAGATGCAGAGATTGACTCGTTGAAGCGGCACTCATTTTCTTACCTCAAGTGACTAAAGCTCCCACCATGCTCTAGCTCCGGTCGAGTCCCTACTTGGTAGCATATACTCTCTCGACCCCCAGGTAGATCCAACGCACCTACCTACGCAAGGAATGAAACGGCTTTAGACGTCGGGGGCGGGCTCCTCGGGATCTCCCTCGGTGGCCTCGTCGTCGTCCTCGTCTTCGGCGTGCTCTTCCTTCTCGAGAGCGTCCTCGTCAGGCTCTGGAGCTTCGGGCTCAGGAGCATGCTCGAGGGGTTCGCCCCCTTCAGGAGAAGCGAGTAGGGTGTATCGTTCTTCCACGTTGTCCTCCTACCCAGTCTCGACAATGTGCTTGCGGAAACGAGCCACATTGTTCTGGAGGTTGCCCTTGTCGTCCTTGCGCTGCTCGATGTAGCCGTCGATGGTCTTGCCCTTGGTGGAGTCGAACTCGAAGTTGCCACCACCCTCGACGAGGGGAGTGCCGCAAGCTTCTGCGAAGTCCTTGATGAATCCAGGAGCTTTCTCATTGAAGTAGCGCGGAACAGGAACGCCCTTGTACTTCCCGTCCGAGATGATCAGAAGGTCGACGATGACATTCTGAGAGGCGTCTGTCTTGGCCTCCTCCTCGCGGATTCCTTCGACTCGAAGAGCGTACCACGCGGCCGCCTCGATCAGGGTTCCACGGAGAAGATCTTCTGCGGAGTATCTCATCTTTGGCATAGTTTACATTCCTTTGGTTGGTAGTTAAGGTCAGCGAGGATTTCCCCACTTTCGCTGGGGCTACCCACAAACTCCACGGCCTCACGCCCACGATGGGTTATTTATGAAGCCACGTATTCCGATATGATAGTACGCATCTTACTGATAATGGCCTTCAGCTCTCTCACTCGTTCCTCAGCTTCCATTGCGCGAGCTGCGAACCTAATTACTCGATCCTGCTGTACTTGGACTTCTTTCCTTTCTCGATCAATGCCTTTCCTCCACGTTTGGACTTCCTCCTTGAGTCGTTCGATCTCGCGCCGCTCTTGAGACTCCGGGCAGTAACGAGAGTGCTGCTCCGGGGCAGGCTTGCACATGCATCTTGTTGCCATCTTGTCCTCCGCTGCGTCCTTATCGAGGATACATTTTAGACACATCTCACTTCTCCAACAATGTCGCGGCGTAAGACGAGTCCATCTTCTTCACTTCCTCCATGATCTTAGGATAGAGTCCAAGCTCTCCCGGTTTCATCGACCAGTCCATCTTACCAGGGAGGGATAGAGCGGATCTACATTCGGGGTAGATTTCGTTGGGGACAGTATAGATGTAATACTCCGGCAGGTCACCCATCACTCCGGGTGTCGAGGGCTCGAAGAGGTAGACTTCATCGAAGAAGATGGGAACCTTCGGAGCTATCTTCCGACCTTGAGTCACGACGAGTCGCTCGACTCGCTCCTCCTCGGCTGCGTTCTGTCCCTTGCCCTTCTTCACCTTGTAGGTAATGGTTATGAGGTGAGCGGTCATGATGAAGTGGCGAGGGAATGTGCGGAGATTGTCGAGGACTGCGGAGATGCATCGCTGCTCCGCCTTGTAGTCCTGGATCTCGGGCATGGAGAGACCTGACTTGCCAAGCTTCATCGCGGCGGATCTGGGAGTACAGTCCATTGAGAAGGTGATACTCTGATCAGCGAGCATCGTTAGCCCGTCGAGAACTACTCCCCAGTAGCGGCTAGGATCATCGAGGAGCCAGTTCACCTTGTCGAAGAGTCTCTCGAAGTCGTGGGGCTTGTAGTAGTCGAAGTCGATCTTGTCGAGGAGCTGAGGGTACATTTTTACGATCGGGCGGATGCGGCCGTCCAAGTCGAAGACATATATCTTCTCCCCTTCAGGAGCTAGCTGGGCGAGGGACGCCGCTCCGACGGTCTTGCCTCCTCCCGAACGACCGACATGCAGGGCCTTGATCCTGCCTGCGGGGGGTACTTCACTTAGACTTGGCATCTTTCTCCCTCTTAATGAATTTCACTACTCCTGTGAGTTCGATCTCCACTCTCACAAACTGTGGATCATTCGGCCGAATGTCTAGTTCTAGAGTAAGACTATCTCTCTTGCAGACCAGTCGCTCCGCGTCGACGAAGAGTTGTAGAACTCCTGTCTCATCAACTACTTGAACTATCACAGATCACTCTCCTTCGGCTTATCCGTCTCACCGAGGATCCACTCGACGTCGAGGACTCCTCCGTC